>Ga0233366_1000446_pt1 | contig 14100 bp, 8 predicted proteins | sample ElkDunMinimDraft_23_FD_191536 | JGI IMG/M metagenome (GOLD analysis project Ga0233366, IMG submission 191536) | Fecal eukaryotic communites from dung pellets of Tule Elk in California, USA - Elk Dung C4 | ecosystem: Host-associated > Mammals > Digestive system > Large intestine > Fecal | place...
TTTTTTAGTGAATAAAATCCAAGAATAAGTGTCTGCGAAAGTCAAGTTATAAGGTTGGGCTTCATAAGTTTTCTTTGACATTTTTTCTGCTTTATCAAGTTCGGTGTTTTCTAAACATAGGTAATAGGCATAGTTGTTTAATACCATTAGGTTAGTAGAATCTTTTGCTAATGCTTTCTCAAAATATTCAAAAGACTTTTCTTTGTTTTCTATTCTGTAATACGCTTCTGCTAAATTAGAGTAAATATCTATGTAATCGCTATCGTTTTTTGCGTATTTCAAGCCTTTTTCTAATGTTTCAATGGATTTTTCATATTCTTTTAAGTTTACCAAAGAGTATCCTTTAACTATGTAAAAAATACACTCTCTTGGGTAAAGTTTTATAGCGTCATCGCAAGTTTTTATTCTCTCTTCATCACCTGCATTAAACTGTTGCGTAATTATATAGTTCTTATACAAGCCTAAATCTTTCACTCCGTACTCTACAGCTTTCTTGCAAGCTTGATAAGCTTCCTCCATACGAAATGTTCTCATATATCCTATTGATAGAAACTGCCATAGACGTCCTTCTTCGGGATACATTTTTGCCATAGACTCTAAGTGCTTTATGTAATTTCTAAGAATTTCTAAGTCCTCATCTACTTTTTCTTGATAGAGAGTAAGAATTAGTTGATTCTTTTCTTCAAATCCCATTTTTGGATTATTACATAGTTTATCCATATAAGCCTCAGCAGAAGAAATATCGCCTTTTTTGTAATAAATTTCCATTAAAGCAACTATGTTTTCTACATTATTAGGATCTATTTCTTCTACTTTTTTCATTAAATCTAAGCCTTTATTTTCTTTTCCATTGTTTAGATAATACTGAGCCAAGATTGATAAATAAGAAACATTGCTTGGATATTCTTTACTAAGGATTTCTATTTCTTTAATGGCTTTTTCGTGTTGATTTTTGCTCTTATAAATATTGTATTTAATCATTGAACAATATTCATTAACACCTTGTCTTTTTTCAAGCAAGTTTGCGACTTCTATTGCTTTATCTGTCTTGTCTGCATTAACGTAAATGCCTATCAACTCCGAATAATATTCTGTTACATTCGGTTGTAGGTTTATTATTTCTTTGTATTGCTCAGCTGCTTTATCAAATTGATTAGTTAAAAGATAGATTTCTGCTAATTGAGAGCGATACCAATGGTTTTTGGGTGATAATTCTATTGCTTTTAGATTGTTTTCTATTGCATCGGCTATGTTTTTGTTTTCAAAATCTATGGCTGCAAGTTGGTAATAAGCAAGCGAGTTATTTGGTTGAAATTTTATAACTTCTTTATACAAAGAACTCGCTCGCTCAAAGTTGCCTAATTCTCTTTGAGTAGCAGCATCAATAACTAATTGTGCTACTTTTATGTCGTTATCGTTAGGTTGTTTAACTATTTTTTCTTGATTTTTACAAGAAAACAAACATAAAATCACCGACAACAAAGTTATAATGAGGCCACTCTTTCTCATAATATTTTTAATTTATGCAACTATAATCTCCTAAGTTCAATTTTTGTTCTTTATTTTCAATTTTTGCAAACGAACCAATCATACTATTTTTTAAAACTGCATTTTCTATAACGGTTTCTTTGCCTACCATCGTATCTTTAATGCAAGAATCGCTTATCTTGCAACCTTCTGCAATACTTACTCTCGGTCCTATTACGCAATTTTTGATTACCGCTCCTTTTCCAATGTAAACAGGAGGTATTATCAAAGAATTTTCATTTGTAACCTCATCGCTAACAAATTTTTCGCTGTTTTGTTTCAATTCCAAAACTCTTCCGCAAGTCTCAACTGTCGCTTGTGGATTTCCACAGTCTAACCATTCTTTCACATCGTTTGTTTTAAACTTCAATCCCTTATCAAGCATATTTTGAAGAGCATCTGTTAATTGGTATTCGCCAGATTTTGTAATGTTATTATCGATTAAATATTGCAATTCGTTTTTTAGGTTTTCACCATCTTTGAAATAATAGATACCAATTATTGCTTCGTTGCTCACAAACTCTTTTGGCTTTTCTACAAACCCACAAATAGTTTGGTCAGCGTTCTTTTTCACAACTCCAAACGCACTTGGATCTTCTACTTTGTGCGTCCAAATGATTCCATCTTCTTTTGTTTCTAAGGTAAATCCTGCATCAAAAAGCGTATCTGCAAAAGCAACAGTTACTTTTCCTGAAAGGCTTTCCTTTGCACAAAGAATTGCGTGAGCAGTTCCAAGAGGCTCTCTTTGATAGTAAATTTTACCTTTTGTGCCTAATTGTTCTGCTATTTTTAATAGGTTATTTTCTACTTCTTTTCCAAAATCTCCAATTATGAAACCAATTTCTTCTATTTCTTCTCCCACAACTTCTCTAATATCTTCACACAAACGTTGAACAATAGGCTTACCTGCTAATTCAATCAAAGGTTTTGGCGTAACTAATGTATGAGGGCGTAATCTTTTTCCCATACCTGCCATTGGAATTACTATTTTCATAATATCTTATTTTTAATCCGTAAAATTAACTATTTATTAAACTACAAAATTACAAAACATTTGACTAATCTCTTAGAAAAATCGAGAGAATTATCCTTAATTGAGGTTTTTTTTGTAATTTTACCGCTCATTTTTTCCAAATGATATATGAGAAATAAGACGATATATTTTATAATTTTAATGTTTTTCGGATTGTCATTGCCTGCACAAAACTTTGATGACAGCGAATTTTTTACACAATTCGAAAGAAACTATGATAGTTTGTTGCATAGATATTATGTAAGACAAAACTCTAAATTTTTAAATCAAAGATATAATTCTCAAAACTCTACATACACTCCAAGAGTTAGAGTAGCAGACCTTCCTGACAGTGTGATTGCAAACAGATTAAGAAAGATTCCTTCTGCAATAGAACTGACTTATAATGACCAAGTGCGTAATCATATTATTTATTATGTAGATAAAATTGGCGATAGAGTTGGTGTAATGTTGGGATTAAGCAAATACTATTTCCCAATCTTTGAAGACATATTAGATAGAGAAGGAGTGCCAGAAGAATTGAAATATTTAGTAATCATAGAGTCTGCTTTAAATCCCACAGCCGTTTCAAGAGCAGGAGCAACAGGGCTTTGGCAGTTTATGTACTCTACTGGCAAGATATATGATTTAAGAATAAATTCTGTAATTGACGATAGACGCGACCCAATCAAAGCATCGCATGCAGCAGCTCGCTATTTAAGAGATTTATATAAGATATACGGAGATTGGACCTTAGCCTTAGCGGCTTATAACTGCGGTCCGGGAAACGTAAACAAAGCAATACGCCGTTCGGGTAAAGACACTTTTTGGGGAATGTATGACTATCTTCCAAGAGAAACAAGAGGATATGTCCCTGCATATATCGCTGCGGTTTACGCAATGACGTATTACAAAGAGCATGGCATAGAAATACAACCTATGTCAAAGCCTTTGCATCTTATTTCAGACACTATAATGCTCAGCAAAGACATTCACTTTAAGCAAATAGAGGAAGTGATGAATATATCTATTGAACAACTAAGGGAAATGAACCCTCAGTATAAAATGGATATGATTCCCGCAACACAAGACAGGTATAGCCTAAAATTACCCCTAACCTACATAAACGATTTTATAGCATTAGAGGATAGTATATCGAATTACAAAAAGGAAGAATACTTTGGAGAAGGCAGAGTAAAGAATGGACAAATAGCAAACGGCGAAGTAGAATACCGAGAAAGGATTGCCTATCACAAAGTTCGCAAAAACGAAACATGGGCTTCTATTTCAAGACGCTATGGCGTGAGTGTGAAACAATTAAAATCGTGGAATAAAAAAGCAAGCAAAAGAAAATATCTAAAAGTTGGCGAATTGCTTAAAGTACATCAAAAAGAAGCCTATCGCAAAGAAACAAAAACCGAAGAAAATCAAACGCCTTCAAGTTTCAACACTGAAACTCCAATAGTTTCTTCGGAGAATGAAGCAATAAATACTCAGACTTCTGCCGAAGAAATAAAGGAAAACATAAAGGGAAAGAAGCCAGAACAACATATAGTAAACCATAAAGTAAGAAAAGGAGACACTGTTGCAAAGATTGCAAAGAAATACGGAGTTAGTGTTAATCAAATATGCAAACTAAACGGCTTAACACAAAAACAAGCCTCACGAATTAAAATCGGACAAACACTAAGAATAAAATAAAACGCTCGTTTGTCAAAATAATTCTTTGACTCACGAGCGTTGTTCGTTGAATTAGTTAAACTATGTATTTATTTCTAAATTTATTCACCAAGGTCTTTTCTTACTTTTCTTTCTATTTCAGGAGTGATATGTTCTTTACACATTTTTACAACTGCTAATAATGCCGCCAAATCATCTGTATATCCAGCCACAGGAATGAAATCTGGAATTAAGTCAATAGGTAAAATCAAATATCCCAAAGCTCCTATAATCAAACCCTTTGTATCAAGCGGAGTAGATGACTCTTTCATCACATAATACAATTGTAAAGCAGGTTTTAATACCTTTTTCCCTAATTTTTTTACTTTATTCCAAAAACCAGAATCAGAATAATTATCCCCATAATCTGATAATTCACTTATTTTTGGTGCTTTCCCCTCAGTGTATTCTTCATCATATTCATAATCTTCTTCATCGTATTCATCTTCTTCTTCATATTCTACCAAAGAATTTCCATAAAATTTTTCTTTTATTTCATTTATCGTTTCTATTACTCTTTCTTCATCTTCATCATTGCTCATTTTGAAAATACGTAATGCTTTTCTTAAATAATATAATGCTATTTCAACTTTATTAATTTCCGAATAACAAACACCTATTTTGTAATATAAATCAGCAGAATATACATTATCAAAATCAAAATACTGATCAAAAATTTTCAAAGCATCTTTGTAATAATTTATTGCTTCATCAATTTTATCTAAATAATAGTAACATTCACCTATGTCGCGGTATCCAGCCCCTATATTTGCGTGATTATTTCCAAATACTTTTTTTAAAATTTTCAAAGCATCTTCGTAATAATTTATTGCCTCATTATAATTTTTTTTGTATTCACTTGTAATCGCTTCTCCTCTCAGTCTATTTGCTTCTATTTCCAGTCTATATGCTTCTTCCGACTCTTCTTCGTTTGTTTCTTGCTTTTCTATTGCTGTTTCTTGTTTTTGAACTACTGATGTTGTGTTTGAACTTGATAAAGCTTTGGTTAAGTAGGTTAAGGCTTCTTCGTTTTTGCCTAATGCTTTGTAGCACATTCCTATATTGGTGTAAACTTCTTTTGTTTTTTCGTTTTCTGCTCCTAATGCTTGCTCAAAAACATTTAATACTTCTTTGTAAGACTTTATAGCGTCTTCATATTTTCCGCTTTCTTCGGCATTTTTTGCTAAGTCAAAGATTACATTTGCTAATTTCAAATTTGTATCATTATTTTCCATATCTTAAATTATTTAAATTAGTAATTCTCTCGATTAAATTTAAGACTTCAAAAATACAATCTTTACTTATTGTTTCTAAGAGTTAAGACAAAGTGTTGCAAAAATGTTGCAAATCTCTATTTTCGTTTCTTCTTTCCATTTCTATAACTTTATAATTTTGCAAACTATAAAGATGTAACAAAGAAATAAAAAGAGAAGAAAAAAACTAAAAGAAATAAAAAAACAAAACGCTCGTTTGTCAAAATAAAACAAAGACTCACGAGCGTTTTTCTTTGAGTTAGTAAATAGAATCAACTATTTGCAAAATTCAGCTTTCCATTGTTCAAAGTATTTTGCTTCATTTGTATGAACAACTCCGTCAGCATTTATTACTTTTTCAATGAAATCTTTTAGCATTTCAACGATTTGAGATTTATCTTCAACATTTACTTGATTCAAAAGTTCTTTTGTAGAATTGATAACGTCATCTATTGTGCATTTTTCACTCTTTATATCAATCAACTCTTTTAAAGAATCTTCTATCTCAATGCCATCTTTAATCATTTGTAAGATAAATTCAGAAATAAACTTATCTTCTAATTTATCATACTCACCATCACAATTTGCAAAGAACACTCCCGTTCTTGCAACTAAGATTTGCAAATTTTTTCTCTCGTTCATAAATTTATTTTTTAATTATTATTTTTACTAAATCAACAGCATCTTTTACTATTTCCCAAATAGGTTTAGGTTGTGGACATATTATCATAATCTGTTTTTTGTTTTTTTTATTTATTGCCGTTTTTATTATTTGCTATTGTTGTTAGTACTGTTCCTGCTGCTGTTAAAATTGCAACAACTACTGGTATTGGTATCATATTCCTTAATTTTAAATTATTAAACTTTCTTTGCCCAAGTCCCAAATGGCGATTACTTATTTTCTTTCTTGACTTCAAGGCATAAAAAAACGTGGGACTTTTTTCTTATTGGTGTGTGAGGTCCTCGAACTACCTATTCTATCAAATAAGATAAGCCCACGATATTACTCGTGAGCGTCTTACACTTATCTTTTGATAGAATTTATGAAATTTTCGAGGTTTCACATCACCAAATCTAAGCAAAAACGCTTTTATGTCGTATTAAAATTAACTCAGTCTAAATTATCTTTCTTTTTCTTTTACCATAGGCATAATTTTTCGTTACTTAATTTTCAGTCCACAAAGGTATAACAAATTTTTTAAAGCACAAAAAACTTGCGAATAAAGTCTTGGTTTTCTAAGTTCAAAAAATAGGGAAATCGGATTTATTTTGCCAAAATTTAAAAACCGATTTTTTAGCAAAATTTTTAACGAAAATTGACGAAAAATAAGGGTAAATTTTGCGAAAATCTGACCTATTTTTTCAAAAGTCCTGTTTAAATTTTCAAAAGTCCGATTTAAATTTTTAAAAATCGGCTTTTCGTTGATCAAAAGTCCTGATTTTTTTTGCAAAAAACAGTGAAAAAATCGGCTAAAACAAAGACTTTTTTGGCAGAATCAAGGCTTTAAAAAGTTAAGTCTTTGATTTAGTGGTTTTTAGTTAAGGGCTTATATTTTCAAAATTTACGATCAGAAAACTTTTGCTTGAAAATATCGCACGCATTTGGCATTAAGTAAGGAGAAACGAATTTATTTTTGCTTTAAAACTAAGTTTTGGAGGCGTTACATTTTTTTTGTATCTTTGCCGTTTCTATTAAAAAAATTTTAAAATGATGAAAAAATTTATTCTTTCAGTTGTTATTTCTTTGTTTTTGGGAATAACCTTTGGACAAGAGATAAAATTCTCTCAACAATTCAATGATTTGAAGTTGGAGACTATTACCTCTAATGGTCAAATCTATTATACAATAAATATGGGTGAGGAGTTATTGGGAGGAAACAAGGTTGGAGAGGCTGATTTGCCTACTTATAATTGTTTGATTGAAGTTCCTTTTTGCTCCGATATTAAGATTAAGGAGACAGTTGTTGCAAAGGAAACAATAAATCTTAAAAACGGATACAAAATCTATCCTAAACAACCTTCTCAATCTAAGCAAAATGAAGAGATTCCTTTTGTAATAGATGACAATTATTATTCTCGCAATTCGTTTGGTGAGAGTGGTATTGCTCAAATTGAGGTTTTGGGTGTTATGAATGGTGTTCGCTTGGCTCGATTGAGCATTTGCCCTATTCGTTACAATCCTTCTGCTAATCAAATTGAACATATTAAGCAAGTGGATTTAGAGATTTCTTTTGTTAATCCTGATATGGAAAAAACAAATAAGGCAAAGGGTAAATTAAACAAGAGTTTTAGTCAATTTTTAGGTAATAAGGTTGTTAATTTCAATAAATCTACCGGGGCTTCTTCTTTTGCTAATCCTATGGAGCGTCCTTTTAAAATGCTAATTCTTTCTTCTCCTATTTTTAGAGAAGAGTTGCAAGTTTTCATTCAATGGAAGAAGGAACAAGGATTTGAAATCGTTGAATTATATACTGATGAAATTGGTTCAACTGAAACTGCTATAAAGAATTATCTTCATAACCTTTGGGAAAATAGCAATGAGCCTTTTGCAGATTACCTTTTAATTTGTGGCGATACAGGACAAGTTCCTTCGTGTGCAGGAGTACACATGTATTATTCAGGAGACAGCCAACCGACTGACCTTTATTATGCTGAATATACAGGAGATATTTTGCCAGATGTGTTCTATGGTAGATTTTCTGCTACAACGGCTACTCAAATGAGAAACATTATAGAAAAGACTATTAAGTATGAAAAATACGGATTTGAAAATGATGAATATCTTAACGGAGTTCTTTTGGTTGGAGGAAAGGAAACAAGTGGCAATGCTCCTACTTGTGTAAACGGACATTTGAATTATGTTAAGCAATATTTCACTGCGGTAGATACTGCTATTTATTACAATCCTTCTTCTGCTAATTATACTTCTGAAATCAAACAAAAAATGAATGAAGGTAGAGCTTGGATAAATTATTCTGCACATTGCGATGAAACAGGCTGGTCTAATCCTTCTTTTGACAAAACAGACGTTGGTCAAATGACTAATACAGGAAAATATAGTTTCTTTATAAACAACTGTTGTTTGTCAAGCAAATATGATGTTGCTGAATGCTTTGGGGAAAAGTTATTAAGAGCCGAAAATAAAGGTGCAGTAGGTGTTATAGGTGGTTCAAACTACACTTATTGGGGCGAGGATTTTTATTGGGCGATTGGAGCAAAGAGTATAACCTTAAATCCAAATTACAATAGCAATAAGTTGGGAAGTTATGATAGGTTTTTCCACACTCACGGCGAGGATTTCTCTGAGTCTTACATAAGTGCAGGAGAAATTGTAGTAGCAGGAAACTTAGCAGTTACTTCCTCAGGAAGTGATCTTATTGGATATTATTGGGAAATCTACAACTTACTTGGAGATCCTTCTCTTATACCTCACGTTGGCGTTGGAGAAGAATTTGAAGTTGAACTTCCAGAGTTGTTAAGTTTAGGAGAAAGTGAATTAAGCCTTGAAAACTTACCTGCATACACATACGTAGGTTTGTCTTTGGAAGGAGAATTATTGGGAGCCGCACAAGCAAATAGCGAAGGTGCTGTAACAATAAATTTTGAGTCAATAAATGAAGTGTCTTATATTAAAGTGGTTTTAACAAATCAGTTCTATAAAACAAAAATTGATTCAATCCTTGTTTCTCCAAGCGAAGGTGCGTTCATAAGTCTTAAAGATATTAGATTTATTGATGTAGAAACAATGCAAGAAGCCTCAAAACTTACTCCTTCTAAGGAATATTATTTGAATTTTACTGCAAAGAATGTAGGAAATCAACCTTTGCAAAATGCGTCTCTTACTTTGAATAATGCAACTAACGCAAACATTATAGCGGGAACTCAAAATTTTGGAAGTTTTGCAGCAAACTCAGAAATAGAATCAACAAATACTTTGAAAATTAAAGTAAATGATGGTTTGTTTGAAGGTACAACTGTTTCTTTTGTGGCAAACATAATTGGAAACGACTACTCTAAAACAAAAAATATAACAAAAAAAGTAGCCGCTCCAAAATTGGAAATCAGTTCTATTAAGATTTCTGATGTTAGTGATGGAAAACTTGTTAGAGTTAGTTTAGAAAATAAAGGAAGTGTTGAGGTTGCAGAAGGAAATCTTGAAGTTAAAGAAGTGTCTGAATGGGTTAATTTAAATTCTAATTCAGTTGTTGTTCCTACTTTGGCTCCTTATGCTGAAACAGAGGTTTCCTTTACAATGATTGTTGAAGATTCTGTTTTCGCTCAACAAGATTCTTTGTTCTTCACCTTAGATTATGTTAGCGGTTACTACATGATTTCAAAATCTTATGTGATAAATCTTTCAAATCAAATAGAAACTTTTGAAAGTGGGGATTTCTCTTTTGCAGATTGGGAAATGGATTCTTCTTTCCCTTGGATTGTGGATTCAACAGCGGCAAATAATGGAACATTCTCTGCTCGTTCTGCAATTATTGACCACAACGGAACAACAACTCTTACAATCAATGTAAACACTATGTTAAGAGATTCTGTTTCGTTCTATTATAAGGTTTCATCTGAAAACAATTATGATTTCTTCCGCTTCTATATTGATGGAACTCAAAAAATAAAAGAATCGGGAACAACTAATTCTGAATGGAAATACAAAAAATATACTCTTACTGCAGGAGAACATATCTTGAAATGGGAATATAGTAAAGACCAATCTCAATCAAGCGGAGAGGATTGTGTAAGAATAGATGATGTAAGACTACCTCACAAAGCCTCTTGTGTAGGTTTGGAAGATCAAACAGGGCTTGAAAACATTAACCTTTGGCCTAATCCTGCAAAAGATTATGTTGTGATAAATAATCTAAAAGGAGAAAATCAAATTACTATAATAGACCTTAATGGAAGAATGAGATATTACCAAAACTCTTCATCTAATCAAGTTGAAATAAATCTTGAAAGATTGGAAAGTGGTATTTATAATTTGAATATTATAAATGGTAATAGCGTTTTGACTAAAAAATTGATAATAGCAGAATAATAAATGCAAGATAGCCTATCCATATCGACATTTGCTACGAAAGTAGAATTAGATACAGTAAATCCTATATATATTTACAAGGATACTACTGTTGCAAGTGCAGATGCCGATATGGATTATGGCTTTATAGAATTTACTTCTCAGACTTTGAGAGAGGTTTTGCCAAAACCTGTTTTTGAAGAGAGTTTGTTGAAAGAAAAAACTTTTGTTCTACAAAAGCCTTTAACTCTTCATGAGATACAACCTATACAAGACACTCAAACTTGGACGTTTTCTATTGTTATTCTTTTCTTTTTCCTTTTAGCAATAGGCTTTAAATTTTTTCGTAATAGGTGTTTAGATATAATTCATGCTACTTTATCTTTAAAATCCTTTGAAATTATCAACAAATCGAGTAATCCACTCATATTAGTCTCTGCTTTTTTATTCCTTCCAATAATTTCACTTCTATCTTATTCATCAGTTGCATATTGGTTTCCCTCAGAAATAAATCAATTTGGACATATTAAGTTTTATTTGTTTTCACTTGGAGCGATATTTATTTTCTTTGTTTTGAAAATGTTATTGATAAAGTTTTTTGGTCTTCTTTTTCGTTGTAAAGATCAAGCAGATGCTTACATAAAAAACATCTTGGTTTTTATGGGTTTTAACTCTATTTTACTTGTTTTACCAATTTTTGCTTCATTATTTACATTTGATTATTACAAACTTTCATTGCTGATAGTTTCCTTGTCATTGTTCGCTTTAATGTCGATTATTAGAACATTAAGAGGGCTTTATATCATTATAAAATTCCCTAAATTTTTTCATTTTTATCTTTTTTCGTATCTTTGCACCCTCGAAATTCTACCTTTATTGTTAGTTTACAGGTGGATTTTTTAAGAAAACAGTAAAGATATTTATGATAGAAAGAACGATTAAAAACATTCTGATTTCCCAACCAGAGCCAACAGATTTGTTGAAAAACCAATACAAAGCCCTTTCGAGCAAATACGAAGTTGAATTTACTTTTTACAAATTTTTTGATGTTGTTGGCATTAGTAATAGAGAGTTTAGAGATGCTAAAATTTCGATTTTAGATCATAGTGCGGTTATCTTCACAAGCAAGTTATCTGTTGACAATTATTTCCGTTTGGCAAAGGAACTTAGATTAACGATTCCTGAAACAATGAAATATTTTTGCATAACAGAAACTGTTGCTAATTATATGCAAAACTATGTTCAATATCGTAAACGTAAGATATTCTATGGTAAACTAACATTTAAAGATTTGGTAGATGTGATTGCAAAACACAAAGAAGAAAAATTCATTATTCCTTGTGCAGAAGATTCTTCTATTGACTACTTTAATATGTTGGATGCTGCAAAAATTAAATATACAAAGGCGGTTATGTATCGTTCAGAGCCAAAAGATTTGACTAATATCGACATCAAGAAATTTGATATGATAGCAATGTTTTCGCCTATTGGGGTTAAGTCTTTTGTTCAAAGCTTTCCGCAAATTACTTCTGAGGATATTTTCATTGCAGCTTTCGGTACTACTACACAAACCGCTCTTAAATCTGCAAAACTAAAAACCTATATTCCTGCTCCTACAAAAGAAGCTCCTTCTATGATAATGGCAATAGATAAGTTTTTGTCTTTAACAACAGAGGAAAGAAAAGAATGGATGGAAGTAATAGATGCGGAGTTTAAAGTAAAGAAAAAACCTGCTACAACTAAGAAAACTACAACTAAAAAAGCAACAACGACAAAAAAAACCGCAACAGCAAAAAAGACAACTGCGACTAAATCTACAACGACAAAGAAAACAACTACTACAAAAAAAACGTCTAAAACAAAAGATGAATAATTTCCCTAAGGGAGAAAGACTCAATAACGTCAAACAAATAGAAAATTTATACGCTAAGGGAGATAAGTTTATGGCTTATCCTTTTAGCGTTAGATTTATTTATAACAAGGAGCAATCTGAAGAAAATACAAAAATGTCTGTGTTGCTTGTTGCTCCTAAACGCTATCAAAAATTAGCCGTTAATCGCAATCGTGCAAAAAGACTTTTAAGAGAAGCTTATAGATTAAATAAACATTCTCTTCAAAAAAAGATAATAAATTCTTCTTCTCAATTATTTATCAGCATTGCTTTGGTTTCAAAAACTATGCCTGATTATCTGCTAACCGAACAAAAGGTTAAAAAAATCCTTTCCTCAATAGAAAAAAAGATATTTAGTGAAAGCAATTAAGAAAGTCTTTTCTTTTGTATTTTTGGCCTTGATAAGATTTTATCAAGTAGCGATTTCTCCCCTCAAACCGCCTTCTTGTAGGTTTACTCCTACATGTTCACAATATGCAATAGAGGCTATAAAAAAGCATGGACCATTTAAAGGACTTTATTTAGCGATTCGCAGAATACTTCGTTGTCATCCTTGGGGCGGAAGTGGATATGATCCCGTCCCTTGAAAGTATGGACAAAATAAAACAAAGAAATAGAAAATTATTTCTTTGTTTTATTTTTTTTATTGTTTGGAATATTTTAATACCTCATCACAAAAAAATTCTAATTCAACTCCTGCTTGTGCAAACATTTGTTCTGAATCTTTTCCTGCATGGTATTTCATTTGACAAACCACTCTTTTGATTCCACAATTTATTATCATCATCGCACAAGTTCTACAAGGAGTCATCTTACAGTAAAGAGTAGCTCCATCAAGTGCTATTCCTCTTCTTGCAGCCTGACAAATAGCATTTTGTTCTGCATGAACAGTTCTCATACAGTGATTACTAACGCTCCCATCTTCATTTATCATTTGCTTAAACAAATGTCCGACATCATCACAGTGTGGTAATCCTTTCGGAGCTCCTACATAGCCTGTTACAAGCACTTGTTTGTCTTTGACAATCACACAACCGCTTCTGCCTCTATCACAAGTTGCTCTTTTTGCCGCTGCATTAGCCAAATCCATAAAGTATTCGTCCCAAGAAGGTCGCTTAAATTTTTCCATTTGCTTTAATACATCTTCTACTTGCTTTGATAGAGATTCTATATCTTGGTCATTGTTGAAAGTATAATCTGCTTTTTGCATACAAATTGCAATGTTTTGACTATTATTATTGTCAGATTGCATTTCACGTTTTTCATTTTCAACAAAGGTTTCAAAACTTACATTATCCGTAGCACTCTTTCTAAGACAAATTCTTTGATAACGTGTTTTTATATCTGCATCTACCGAAAATAAATAGAAGTTGTGAATATTTCTTAACAACTCTATTTCTTTGTCGTTGCGAATACTTTCTATCACACAATCATCTCCGTTTGCGATAGCAGTATTTAAGATGGTTTTTACTATGTAATCGTTTCCAAATTCCTCTCTTAGAGAATTTGCAGTCGCTGTCATAGTGTCGCGATTTATTTCTAAACCACACTTTTTTATTTCTTCAACAAGAAAATCTCTTACCGAATAGTGCTTAAATCCTTTTTTGATTAGCAATTCTACAATAGTACCCTTTCCTGCTCCTATTGTACCTGTTATTCCTATTATTATCATACT
>Ga0233366_1000447_pt1 | contig 14098 bp, 8 predicted proteins | sample ElkDunMinimDraft_23_FD_191536 | JGI IMG/M metagenome (GOLD analysis project Ga0233366, IMG submission 191536) | Fecal eukaryotic communites from dung pellets of Tule Elk in California, USA - Elk Dung C4 | ecosystem: Host-associated > Mammals > Digestive system > Large intestine > Fecal | place...
TATCTTTGCACATATTTTGACGTGCCAGCGTCATGGCGTTCATTGTAGATTTCGGTATTCGTTTCAGGCCGTCTCTTCTCAGTAAATAGATCACGACTGCCCTCAACGTCTGCGTTGTTTCTTCCCTTGCGATCAGCCACTCACTGCCGGTGGTGTCTGAATGCTTTTCCATGGTGATGCCTCCTTGCCGTGCGCTTTGACGGGTGACATCCTGCAGGAAGTTCCTCCTTGCCGGTGGTATCTCAATTACTCTCTGCAGTCTGTACCTGGTACTTGATTGTGTGATGCGTTGAACCTGTTTTTCCGTTGCTTATAATTGCTTTCGTGATCATTCGTTTAGAGACCTGTGTTGTGTTGATGGTCTTGGCATGGTGCTCTTGAACTGATACAGGGAAACGTCACAACCAGACCCTTACGAGTTTATATGAAGTTGTGAACGCTTGTCGATATCACTATCTTACCTGTGGGATGCCGGTATGTAGGTGAATTCATTCTGAGTTTGCAGTTTGTTATGCTGCCTTTCTATGGTGGTGCATGAACATAAGCTGTCCCTCGGTTCGAAGGCGTGAGTGACCAGGCGTTGACGTGCTATGTTTCCGTACACAGGTTGCGTCCTACTACTTAGAGCTAAACTCTATGCAACCTGTTACGCCTTCGCCGAAGAGTCACGAACTCAACTTCGGCGAACAGTCAAAAACTGTATACGTGCCGTTGCTCGGGTGCGTGTTCGTAAACGGTTACCTGCACACTAAATTCCTTCCTACTTAGAGCTGTAAAGGGTGAACTATAACATAGCATTGAGTTTGGCTAGTTGCGAAGACGACGAGGAGGGCAGAACTTACTGGCAAATGTGTAAATCCTAGAATAAGCAATATTGCAAAGAGAGTTGGTTAGTCATATACTCGAGTCTTTGTTGTGACAGTCGTGCCGCGGGAAAAAAAACACGGCCAGTGACCTAGCAGTTGTGTTTGATGAGCAATGGGCCATCCATAACTGTAAGAAGATACTTGGGTCGTTTGGAATCAGATTTTGATACTCGCTTCGTAATTACAGCTTGATCCTGGCCAGACTAAATCAATCAATGGGATAACGTAGAAGTTAGCTACATGACAAATGTGTAATGCCAACTCTTGTATATCCCATGACGTTGATAGGCATCTTCAAGAACTCAGTATCGTGCTTTTTGTTCATGATTCCTGCCCGTCGAAGGCCCCGGTGAGTGTTGGTGAGCATCGACTATGGAATCAAACAAACATCTCGCTGTCACGCATACTGGTCCAGCACTACCGGGTCCGTGTCATGCACAACCTGTAGCTGTTGAACGATAGGTGTTATAAATCAATACGAGTTGGATTGTCATCGGGTAAATGAGAAGTGACAATGTTATTATTACACTGTCATCATGGTTGCTCCGGACAGACATAGTTACGTAAGAATGATTGTCAACAAAGTATATCTTCCAGTCTAAGGTAGTCAACGCCTATGTGGTCAGAAGTAGAACGATGAGAAAGAGGCAACGGTCCCGTCGTTCTTGGGGATTCTTTCGGTCCTTCTCAAATACAACTTGAAGTAGATTATGTTGTTAATACATTGTGTCTCTCCCCCGTTGCTCGACAGGCCCGTGGATCCAAATGTCAGTTGGTTGACACGCCTTGTTGTTCGTCCCTTTAACCGCCTGGTAGCTCCGTGGCTATCTGTTATGATTGCGAGTACCTGGAGAGTTGAAGAGGACTGACTGTCTCTGCCCCATGCCCTGATGTTTTTGTTTTATGTTTTGTTTTGAGTGACTGGTCAATTGCAGCAGGATATTCTGATATGAACACTCTTACGCAGCAATTGCAACACGCAGCTACAGAAGTAATTACAAGGCGAGACTCCATCAGCTGTTGCTGTGGGTTTGTGTGGTTGTGTACAAGGTTTTATCGGTGGAGGACACAAAAAACCAATGAAAACAAAACGAAACAAAAACAAAACGCAAAGATGTCCATCAAGCTGTACATGTCCGGAATCCTGGCAAGGACCAAGCTGGTATAGGACGGAAAAGAAGCTCATTTTAAAATCGAGTAGTGATCAGTATAGTCTACTGATTACTCACTACTCGACAGCGTCGACGGGAGAAGCTTTGGGTGCAGAGCCAGGTATAATCACAAAGAAGATGTAACTAAGTAGCAAACCAACAACACTTCTCTTGCATGTAGATTAAACGATACTTTCAACTATTACATAGCTACAAAAGATCAACGAGCCTCTTACATGCACAATAATCGGGCGTTCTAGGTAGTTGTGTCTCGCTGGCCCCCTTCCCGTTTGAGAAATGCCGGTGGACACGAGACTTGGCACCCCCCCCAAAACACCGTGACCAGCTTACTCAAAAGTTCACGATACATACATAGCAACGGCCAACAACCGCTTGGAGCCGCTCAACAGAGACAGGCACAACTACCAAGTCTAACATCAAACGCAATGCTACAAGCTGCGAAAAGGAAAAGGTTAAACAAGCGTCTTACATCCACGACAGTGAGTCGGCCACCAGCATGCAAGGCACACATACGTAAGGAGAGGACGGAGGCCAATTAACATAACAGAGCAAGCATCATATATCACCAAGCACATGCCCATGACACTTAACAAGCCCTCCCAGAGTCCCAGTGACCTCGGTCGCGCGTCCGCCCAACGGGCAACCCGTCTGCAACCTAGGAGATCGACCATCATTCCCCGCCTGTTTTCTCGGGCCATGCTCCTCAAACTCGGGGTAGAGCCAGAAATGCGCAAATATTCGTCAAGACGATCTGATGAATTCGCACATGGGCCTGGTCGCCGACGCGCAGGATCAAGTGAACCGACAAAGGTCAGCAACCTGTCTTCCTTCCCCGGTCATGCCGAAGAAAGACAAAAACAAAAGGAAGCGCCCATCCAAAGACCAATATGTGCTTCGTGAAGGACCTGATGCTTGGCTGCTCAGATGCAATCATCTGGGACAACGGATGGTCTAGCATGCACGAGCGGTTGACTTGCTGCTGGCGGAACATCGAGCTCCAAACCCCCAAAGATCGCCGCTCGAACAAGTCGCATCGTCTTGGTCGTGTGGAAATGCCACGTTATCGCTCAAAGCCCGTCGCTGGGCACACGAGGCCATGAATCGCCGTCGCACTCGATCATCCCAATCCGACGCGACGGTGGAGTCGTGCCGACAGGGGTTGTTGACGCGTCGCGGGTCTGCGAGGCTGCGAATCGCGCCGGCAGTTTGTAAAAAGATCCTAAGTTCCAAGTGAGCAAATCAAAAAAGAACATTCAAGTCGAGAACCAGAAAGTGTTTTTGTTCATATGCACGATTTCATTTCGTCCAGAAACCCCGATATCAAGGTTGTGTTGTATTGTACAAAACCGCAAACCCCATTTGTTGAGTGAAAAACCGTGAAGACATTGCCCCCAAAGATAGTAAAAGCAGACCCCATTCCGTAACGCATTGCATTAAAAAGAGACAACCAAGGATGTTCTTGTTTTCGGGAACCGTGGTTCCCGCAAAACGTCCCTCTCGTGTGGACACACCCAAATGCCGAGCAAAAATCCTAATGCCCCGAGAGTTTGTTGTAAAAAAGGGAAAAGAAAGCACGCAAACACCCACACCAACAGCTTATTTCGTGCTGGAGGAGTACTTGGTGACGGCCTTGGTGCCTTCCGAGACGGCGTGCTTGGCAAGCTCACCGGGGAGGATGAGGCGGACACTGAAAGCAGACAAGTTAGTCGATGATTTCACCCATGACTGCTGAGCGCGATGCCGTGGGGCAAAACTCACGAGGTCTGGATCTCACGCGAGGAGATGGTGGACTTCTTGTTGTAGGCAGCGAGCTTGGAAGCCTCAGTGGCGACGCGCTCGAAGATGTCGTTGACGAAAGAGTTGAGGATGGACATGGCACGGTTGGAAATTCCCGTGTCGGGGTGCACTTGCTTCAGCACTGTGCGACAGATGTGTTAGACAAATGCGAACCCAAAATGTAATCCAAAGTTCTGGATGCGCCAAAAGAAACTCACCCTTGTAGATGTATGAAGAGTAGGTCTCCTTGCGGGCCTTGGTCCGCTTCTTCTTGTCGCCAGAGGCGGCGGTCTTCTTGCCGGCGTCCTTCTTCTCAGCGGGGGCCTTGGAGGCGGGGGCCTTGGAAGCGGCGGGCTTCTTGTCAGCGGCGGCCTTGGGGGGCATTTTGGCGGTTTTTGAAAAGTTGTTGGGTGAAAAGAGATGGATTGACGTGTGAGTGAGGTCGAGATGGGACTCGTGTGATGGATTAGTCTGGCGGTATCGTGGATGAAGTTTGTTGTTGGAAAGGGAAAGAAATGCAGTCGGCGAGGGGGACGGGCCTTTTTGTAGCTGGACGCGACGGGCGCCGGCGCACCTACTGATTGACTGATTGATCTTGGGTGTGGGTGCGCGAAAGGTGGATCCAGTGGTATAACCGTGGGCCTGATAATGCCCGATTTCGATTGGTAGAAAAATACGGCACAAGGTAGCGCGCTTCCCCTGCCTGGCGATTTTCCCAGCCAAAACTTCTGCGTGTCGCGCTGGCCCAAGCGTCATAACAATTCACCAGAAATGGCAAAGCCTGGTGTGCACTTCAAATTCGCGAATACCATCCAGAAGGCCAAGATCAAGAAATTGTTCCCGCAAGGCCCAGCGAACTGCAGGTACTGAGATGCATCGGACCATTGACATCGAACGGTTTGCCATGCCACCACAGCCGACCCACCACTCATTGCCAGCACATCCTCTGCAGGTTTTTCTGGTGATTTGATTCCATTGCAATGCCCTGCCTGCCTTTGCATTGTTGATCTTGCTTCCTCACTCATCTTTGTTGTTTCCTGAAGTGTGATTTCATGAACCAACCCTGGCAGCCGTCAAAGATCAGTCTTTGCAGAGAAGACACCAGAGGAAACAAACTGGGTTTCCATTTGGAATTACCGCCTCAGCCAGCTTGAGAGGTTGAAGTCCCAACGAGGAGGGATTCAGACCTGAACTGATGGGGCTCCCGCTGCGTCTGGAACCCGCGCCCAAGATCTTCGAGCGTAATACATATGTGACATGACAAGAGAATCCTCAACATGCGCAAAGTAGTGTAGCCATACACATTTAGCACCACGAGGTTTCATGGCCATCCACAGTCCAGACGCATCCATGATTGGCTCTCGGTAGTCCAAACCTGATCCATCTGCTCCCAAGACCAGCACCTGGTACAGGCTGGTAGGCTTGCTCTCCCGTGACACATGACAAGTGCGGAGGAGGCTGAAAGTCAGCGTTCCCGTCCTCCTCCGTCTGGGGAAGAGCCGCACCCCCGGGATCTCGTAGGGCTATGATGGAGACAGGATCCGCCAGATCTCTCTCGGTCCGCTGCTGCGGTACGATGCGAGTCACTAACTGGGGTCCAAAGTCTAAATCTCATGTAGATGAAGTCATATTTTCTATCAAATTCCATCTTGAAACTGGAATGGCTATGTGGATCGAGTTCAAACAGGGCTGACATGGGTCCAAAGTGAATTTGAGATGCTATACTCGAGTCAAAAGTCCATATATCATGACCCCAATGGACCTTGACGACCATTTGAGACCCAAAAACGAGATGACTTGGCATGGTTGACCACTTTGAACAAAGTGTCATGACCCAAGTACATCAAAATTGAATCAGATTTGGACAAGAATTGAAAGTATGGTTCCAAAACTCGAGGATGGAGTTCAAAGTTCAAAAACCCTGAACACCAGACGGACCTAAAGCCCCCAAATCCGAAACAAGAACAAAGTATGAGCGAAAATTGGATCAAACAGAGCACCAAAAGGGAGCCCTTTGTGACCCAGATCGAAAAGCAAATGGACCATCCAAGGCCGATGACTTTCAAAGGGCAAAAGTGACCAAGTGAGCCTGGAAATCCTAATCATCCCTGGATGGGAGAGCCGGAACCAGGTAACAATAGGTCGATTCGGCAAACCTGAGTCGTTGAGCCCAAACCCAAAAGCCAGACCTCAAAGACCGGAGATGTCGAACAACAGCGAAGCGTGAAGTCGAATGAGGAATCAAATCAGTCAAGACAGATCATGATTGACGTTCGGCCGAGTGACTTGGATCGGAAAAAGGTCCACTGCGCGCGAGTGAAAGATCAAAAGTGGTCGCGTTTTTTGCTGATTTCTGGGTGGCTGGTTTGCAATTCTTGGAAAAAACGGAGAGTGCAAGGGGAAGCCTGGGGTGCGGGTGAGCTGGGGGTGCTCAATATTTGTAAAATCAGGCACGCTCAAAAAATTGCAGCGAATGGAATTAACACATTTTTTAATTGTTAGTAGCGGCGAGCCCCACCGGCAGTTGTTTTTGACCAATTGCTGGCTGCAGCTGGAATGTCGCCCATTTTTCTAACATCTTTGCACCCCGCGGCATCGGTGGGTCAGTGCAGCGCGTGTGTTTCCGTCCATTTTGGGACTAGCTCAAAAGGTCCCAATCAACATGCTCTGGATGCCCGTGGCTGATCCGTGATTTCGCAACGCCCTGACGCGAAAACTACTTAACTCACACATCCCCCGCCGGCACTCTTTCTTTCCCACTTCATCACACTTTTCCATCAACCACAACACTCTACCAACAAGCCCAACGCAAGCCAGACTTTCGAGTCATTTCCGCCTTCCAAAACACCAGTTTTCCCAACTTTTTAACCCACACCAATCCATCAAAATGACTGGAGGCGGCAAGTCCGGCGGCAAGGCCAGCGGTTCCAAGAACGCGCAATCGTAAGTCTCCAGTCTTTGCAGCTTATTTCCGAACCCGATCCATCTGGTGTGATAGATCTGGCCTCATTTGGTCTTGGTCTGTCGCGTCATTTGTATCGCGTTTCCTCATCCAAAGGACGCGTCTTTTTGGTCTTGAATCATCAAGCTAACCTATTTCCCTCTCTTAGCCGTTCCTCCAAGGCTGGCCTCGCTTTCCCCGTTGGTCGTGTCCACCGTCTTCTCCGCAAGGGCAACTACGCCCAGCGTGTCGGTGCCGGCGCTCCCGTCTACCTCGCTGCCGTCCTTGAGTACCTGGCTGCCGAAATTCTTGAGCTTGCTGGCAACGCCGCTCGCGACAACAAGAAGACCCGTATCATCCCCCGCCACCTTCAGCTCGCCATCCGGAACGATGAGGAGCTGAACAAGCTTCTCGGGCACGTCACCATCGCCCAGGGTGGTGTCCTCCCCAACATCCACCAAAGTATGTCCACTTCCCACCCTCACCCATTGCGACAGTTTCTAACATTCTGCTCTTTAGATCTCCTGCCCAAGAAGACCGGCAAGACTGGCAAGAACGCCAGCCAGGAGCTTTAAAAAGCGACTGGGGTGGTTGTTTCTTTTCTCTGTTTTTTAATCTGGTTGGCACGTTGGGTTCATGATTTGGGGTCACGGTCTAGGGTCACAACGGTTGCTTTTCGTCGTTTTTTCATGCGTTTGGGCTGTACATTATACCCATCATCGGTCGATGGGTCACGAATGAGAATACCTTTTTGAGCATATCAAAAGACAGGTGCCAGTTTTTAATTTATCATCATTGCGCATTGCGCATCAAACTATCATCTTTGCTCTGTTCCCTCGTCGCATTGTGAACCGATGTCCTGAGCTGCTGGTTGTTTGACATATCAGGATTGGGCTCTTCCACGTTTCGCCAACCCTTTATTTTTATTCGGGTGTCAAAGCTCTTTGATCTCGCGCGCTTACCCGGTCCATGACGTCGCATGTGTGCAAGTTCATGCCGGAATGAAATCACGAAAGATCTTTACGTCTTTTCCGTTCTTGAATGTCTTGCGGTGTTATTTGGCATCTAAACTCTATGTACAGCAAACGTGTTGTTTCCAACCCAATCAGAACTTCAGGGGAGGGGGAGCTGGAGATATGGTCAGTAAACTTGCACACAAAGGTCCGTCTTAGAGGAGGGGCAGAAGACTCACGATCGGTGTTGTGAACCGGCAGGTTTCTCTCGTACTTGGATCCTGCGCAATGTCAGCTCTGTTCGGTGGTCGGCCCCAGTCTTCGGTTTCCATTGTTTCCTACCTCCAGGAGCAGTCGGGTGGCAGTAAGGGTCGGGGTGCTTCCACTTCTCAAGCAGCTTCTCGGTCTCGTTCAACAGGGCCTGCGCCAGATTCCTCCTTGTCAGTCCAATCCAATAAACCACTATTGACCCCCGGTAAGATATCTGAAAAGGGGGTACGAACCCGTTGTTGTCTAGGATCGGTCACGTTGCGGTTCTGCTCGAACAGGGAGCGAATGTAGATAGCCTGTCCACGCCATAGCGACCGATGGACGGCCCAGTCAAGGGCGAGCTTCAGAGAGCGACGGTAGAGAGAGCTAGAGAGCTGTTAGACTGCTGTCTTGTTTCGAGTATCTAATTGACCGATGGGCGTTACTGACAGGGCAGCCTGTCTGGACGACATGGCGGGCGATATGTGCGGGTTCCTTCCTGGTCCCTCGGTGGACCGGTTGCTCGTCGAAGCTCGGTCGGAGCTATCTGTCGGGATGAAGACACACTCCGATTGCCTCGATCAGACACACAAACTTCTCGTGTGTGGTCACGTCCAGGCTGGTGCGGGCTGGACGGTCGCGGGGAGCTGTTGCGTCGGTCGTCGGCAGGTCGTTTCGATGAGCTCAATTGAGGAACTGGATTGGAGAGCTTGCCCAACGCGCTTGGTGTAATTGATGCCTCAGGCATGAAGGAATTGGCATGTGCAGTTAGCCACACCAGATGCTCTGAGGCTTGGTAGCTGAGGCTGGGGTTTACGGATTATCTGTTTCGCTCCTGCCGTGCTTCTTCGGGGCGCGAACTCTCCATGGCCAAGGTACTTCGCATTTGCCGAACCAGATGCCTTGACAGCAAGTACACTCCACACCCTCGCCTCTTCCGAGTTCCGGGTACCCGTGGCTGCGCGCTGTTGCGGCTGTGGGATGAAAGTACCCTTGGCACTGTGGCAGCCACGTCTGGCTGCCATGCGTTTTCCCCTGCTGCAGGTTGAGGTCACTTGTCAAGTCAATGCTTTCCGTCTCTTTGGCCAGTCTCCGTGCGATGGAGCTGCGACGGGACCCGTGGCCGGGACTGGATTTTTGGCTGCCGCTGGCTGACTGGCACGGCTGGATGGAGTCAATCCTTGCATAATTGCCAACTTCGTCACTCCTGCTTTTTTCTAATCATCCGCGTTCCACATTTTGACATTCTGTAAGCACATCTCCTCAACGAGCGGCTTCCACTCTTATATCCTGGACGCCTGTGAACTTGTGTTTTTTGTTTGTTTGTTGCAATTGATTGGCACCTTGCGGCCTCTAAGACGATACTAATCGCGGTTTTCGGCCCCCCCTAGCATCTTGCATTCTCGGTTTTTTTTCGCGCTCGCGCCTTGCGTCCTTTCCTCCGAAGTTCGAGTCAGAGTCTTCTCCTTTTCCACTCAACAACGACACACAACTTCCGCCTGCATTCCTATAGTACCCCAAAATGCTCTACCGTGGACTCCGTCTTGCGGCCCGCGCCGCCCCCAAAAGCCTTGCGCTCGGCAACGCGACTCCCGCTCTCCGCCAGCTCCCCCTGCAGTTCCAGCATGTGCGGACCTACGCCGACAAGATTGTCAAGGTGCCTCAGATGGCCGAGTCGATCAGCGAGGGTACTTTGAAGCAGTGGAGCAAGTCGGTTGGCGACTTCGTTGAGGCGGACGAGGAGATTGCAACCATCGAGACCGACAAGGTATGCATACTTTGCTCGCACCGGCAGCCCAGCACGCTGGTTGGGTTCTAGTTCTGACGCGCATCTCGCGTTTTACAGATCGACGTGGCCGTGAATGCCCCCGAGGCCGGTATCATCAAGGAGTTCCTTGTCAATGAGGAGGACACTGTCACAGTCGGCCAGGATATTGTGCGCCTGGAGCTTGGTGGTGCGCCCGCCGAGGGCAGCGCTGAGAAGAAGCCCGCTGCCGCCGAGCCCAAGGAGGCTGAGAAGCCCGCCGCCGAGTCGAAACCCGCCGAGCCCAAGCCTGAGGAAAGCAAGCCCGCGGCTCCCGCCCCCAAGAAGGAGACCCCTGCTCCCAAGCAGGAGAGCAAGCCCGCTCAGCCGACCAAGGAGGCTCCTGCCACCCTGGGCAACCGCGAGGAGAAGAGAGTAAGGACAAGAATGATGCTGATCGGAGTAAAGGGTGGTTACTGATGCCATCTACAGGTCAAGATGAACCGCATGCGCCTCCGCATCGCCGAGCGCCTCAAGCAGTCCCAGAACACTGCCGCTTCGCTGACCACTTTCAACGAGGTCGATATGTCCGGCCTGATGGACTTCCGCAAGCTGTACAAGGATGAGGTCCTCAAGAAGACCGGCGTCAAGCTTGGCTTTATGAGCGCCTTCTCTCGCGCCTGCGTTCTTGCCATGCGCGACATCCCTGCCGTCAACGCCTCGATTGAGGGCCCCAACGGTGGCGACACCATCGTCTACCGTGACTACGTCGACATCTCCGTCGCAGTTGCGACCGAGAAGGGTCTCGTCACTCCCGTTGTTCGCAACGTTGAGTCCATGGACCTCGTGGGCATCGAGAAGTCGATTGCCGATCTCGGCAAGAAGGTATGTTTTCCGGCTCGACATGAATACTTTGCTCGTCTTGTTGAATCTCGTGCGCTAACCCTGGCTCGAACATAGGCTCGTGACGGCAAGCTCACGATTGAGGACATGGCTGGTGGCACCTTCACCATCAGCAACGGCGGTGTATTTGGCTCGCTGATGGGAACTCCCATCATCAACATGCCCCAGACCGCCGTGCTCGGCCTGCACGCCATCAAGGAGCGCCCCATTGCCGTCAACGGCAAGGTTGAGATCCGCCCCATGATGTACCTCGCCCTTACATACGACCACCGTCTGCTGGACGGCAGGGAGGCCGTCCAGTTCCTGGTCAAGGTCAAGGAGTACATTGAGGACCCCCGGAAGATGCTTCTGTAAATGGAGTAAAACGGAATATCTGTCGAGGGGGTGGTAGGTTGGGTTGTGGGCAGGAGGTGTAATCACGGTGGACAAGGCGGTGCAGCGGGTGTCTGGGTGTCAACAGGGGGACGAGTTTGACGGAGCCCGCTTGTATAATGTAGATTATCGGTGCCCGTGGGCTTTTTCCTGCTAGCACATGTGCATCCTGGGGCGTTTCCAGTTAGGCTTTTGTCATATATTGTTTTCTTTGTGTAAATGGCATCGGATGCTTGGTTGCTCACAGGTTTTCGTTGGCGTTTGCTTCATGCCCACATCCGCGCTCACTAATATTCTCAAGTCATAGCAGGAGCGTTTAATAAGGTTAGTTTGAGACTGGAAAGTGTTTTCGGGGAGGAGTTTGTTTTAAAGAATGAGCCGAGCTACTAAATTCATTTTGGGCCCCTCCTCGCAAATTCCCCCTTCCTTGCTATTTTCCAGCAGTATACAGCAAAGCCAAAGCATCAAACATAAATATAACAGAACGGACCGTCGATGGTTGAATAGCCATCCTTAATGGTAATGTTGGGCGCCAGAATGCCGAACGACATGGGAGTGTCGAGGGTGGCGTCCGGTGTAGGGGGAGTGTTGTAGTAGGTGAGAGTGCCCCAGATGGAGTCGAAACGGCCGGGGGTCATGTACTGCCAGATAGCCCAAAGGCGGTCGAGCTGGGCGTGGTGGGAGAAGAAAATGGGATCTCCGGGGCTGCCAGAGCCATCTGACATGAGACCGCCAGCACCACCGGCAATAAAATGACCGGCACCGTGGAGACCTTGCCAATCATCCTGCTGTAGGACGAAGCACTCATAGTCAGGACAGTCAAGCAGCTTGGTGACGTTGGACGGCCGGGCGTCGGAGGCATCGGTCAAGCTGATATCGCGCGTGAGACAGCGAGGGTTATAGCCAAAGCCGCCGTCAGGACCGGTGGGGAGGAACGAGATGGGCCCAAGGTTGACGTGGAACTTGTCGGCACTCAACGGGCCCCGCTCGACACAACCACCGCCAGTGCCGGGATACATAAGCGACTGGAAACCGGTGGCATCAACTGCTACGGCCGGCTCACGGTTCGGGATGTAGGCTCCGTTGGATCCCAGAGACCATGGCGAGCCATCCAGGATGCTGGACGAGGCAGGATCCCGCCATGATAGAGACCAGTCCCAGTATGGCTGCGTTCCCTTGTAGCCACACTCGTCCCGTAGAGCCTTCTCGAACAGGTGGATGAAGTACCGATGCCACGAGAGATACGGCCCGTTTCCGTGGATGTACAGCGTCAGAAGCGCATGCGTTGCTGTAAAGTCATCCAGTCTGTTCCGGGCCCCCGGTGCTACCGACCGGTCAATTTTGGACGGCAGTCGCGCCATGCAGTAGAGCGCCTCTATATACTTTGCCCGTTCTGCCCGGGGAGTAGAACCCCTGCAGCCCGAACCAAAAAAAATCAAACAATGTCAGTTAATGTACTAGTAAGGTACAAAACACGTGAAGACAGACACTCACCACTCACGGCGCCGAACCACGTTCTTGTCGGTACAGCCCGTCTTGCGTTTCTTGAGAATCCCGGTGACTTTGCGAGTGTATTGGGCCTGGAGTTCCTTCACCCTCGCAAAAGCCCGGTCCTCGAGGTCAACTGGTGGACGAGAGGGTCCCGAAAGAGTCTGGCTGCTGGCGCTTGAAAGAGACACGAGGGACAGTGCCCCGGCAATGACCGACAGAAGCTTCATCTCGTTACCCTGTACTAAGCACTACCCTGTACTAAAGCACGTACGGTGACGAGTGAGAGCTGGACGATGGCCATCACTTTATACACATCCTGTCATTCACCCAAGGTAGCCCGAAGGGAAGGAAGCCAAGAATGAATCAGACGATATACGATTGAACTAACCGATACCATTGCCCCGGTGTCCAGAAATTGCCGTCTGGCTAGGTTTACCCTTGATCAGCAGAGCAGCATCTGGGGGTCTGGTAATGAAATGGCTTATAACGAACGTCTCGGTCTCGGTCTCGGTAGAGGCAGGAGAAGACTCTGTTTAGCCTGCGCACAGAATGCCAGGACTAATTAGAACCGATCGGCTTACATTTAGCTGTAAGCATTGCAGGTTATAGCCAGAGTGATGTCCGTTTAGTGGATCTCTAGCTAGTATAATACGAGCTTCGCTACGGCGCTACGCGCCGCGCGTACAGTGGGGCGACAAAAGTCTGACCCAACACCCTGTTAACTATATAAAACCGGTTATTTTACACACTTACCTATTAATACGCAGCTAAGATTAAATTGTACGAAAATTAAAGCTTACTACTATAGGTAGTAATAGCTTGATTTATTTTTTGTAGAATTTTATATTTAAATTTAAAACTCGTAGAAAATACGGAATTTTACGTCGACTATAAAATTTACAACCCGCTAACTATTAGTAGGGCTATAGTAGGTCTATAGCGTTTTAAAATTATTATAGTAGCTTAAAATATTAATAATATTATTAATTTTTATTTCTAACTTTTATACTTCGGCTAAAACGTTATAAAAAATAAATATAAAAGTTAATATATATATAAATATTATTTTATATAGTACCAAATTTTTTTAGAATTTATAATTTATTATATAGATTAATAAAATATAGTTGAAGTTTAGAAAATTAGTAGGTTTTGTATAGGAAAATCCGAGTTGTACTAGACTTTTGTCATTTTATTGTAGTACGATTTTTAAAGTTAGACCGTTAGAGCATTGTTTTGTCGTGTTCTGCGTGCCGCGGAATGCGCTATCCGCTCGCGTTTAAAACTATAAAAAAAAAGGTTATTTCTAGTTTACGTTTAAAATAAAAGTAGAAATACAATATAATTTTTAAAAGTTTGTTAGTTTGGATATAAGATTTTTTTAGTTTATTTTATTATAATTTTTTTTATTCTATTAAATTTTTGTTTAATAATTATAAAAATATTTATTAAATTTTGCTAAGTATTAAACTAACAAACCTTTAACCAAAAAATATTATAAAAATAAAAATAAATTTTATATTTTATATTAATAATATTTATATATAAAAAAATTTCGATAAAAATTATATATAAATAAAATATAAATATTATAAAAATTATAATAATTATTAAATATAAAACTAATTTTT
>Ga0233366_1000448_pt1 | contig 14028 bp, 11 predicted proteins | sample ElkDunMinimDraft_23_FD_191536 | JGI IMG/M metagenome (GOLD analysis project Ga0233366, IMG submission 191536) | Fecal eukaryotic communites from dung pellets of Tule Elk in California, USA - Elk Dung C4 | ecosystem: Host-associated > Mammals > Digestive system > Large intestine > Fecal | place...
GAGAGCTCCCCCGCTTGCCCAGTCTTATCGCTTCGAGTGACAGCTCCAGCAACTGTTCGGGCGGATCAAGGGAGATTCCGGGGTGGGCGCCAAGCTACACGGCGATCGTCGAGATCCAGGCTCACACGGCGGCCCACGCCGGCTCTCGACACCTAAACTGCCAGATTCCGATCAGATAAGGCTCGTGGGCGCCATCCATGGCGCCCAACGGTCCCGGCAGGGCCTGGCACCGCCCGCCCCACAGGTTCCGTGATCGGTTGGATAAAGCCGCCAGTGGTGGGGAGGGGTAGTGCCGAGCGTTGCTCGGCACCTACACCCACCCCTCAGGCGCTGCGTGCTTTTGATCTCAACGCGGCGAAAGCCATCTGCGCTGGGGCGGTACGGGTGGGTTGGCGGGACCGTTGGGCGCCATGGATGGCGCCCACGAGCCTCCAAGGATGGATTCACGGCGTGTCCCGCCAACCCACCCGTACCGACCCACCCCAGCAGCACCGAACCGCCGCAGTTGCAGTTGAAGTTGCTCCAAAAAAAGCAGCCCCCTCAACTCTCCCCATTCTTGCGGGCGCTGCGCTGGCGGTCGATGCGGAAGATGTAGCGCTGGATCGCACTGTCGCCTCCACGCGGCAGCGAATCGAAACGCATCCCCACGCGCTTCATCTCCACCCCGTTCGGCAGCTTCACCGCCAACTGATTGCACACGATCAACGCGATCTGCAGCGGCCCGCCCTCCGGCATGTCCAGCCGTGCGTCATACCGCTTCTGCAGCGCGAACACATTGCAGTCTACCGGCACCGTCACCGCCAGCCCGCCGCCACTGATGTCCACCACCCGCAGACTCAACGCCTCGCTGCGGTCCTCGTTGATCGGGAACAGCAACTGCGGAGAATCGGTGATCGGCGTCTCCAGACGGTACAGCTCCCGACGCTGCAGATGCACCAGCTCGCTCGGGAACGCCGCCCGGAACGCCACATGGTGCGTACTGCCCACGCGCTCCAGATGGTCCAGCCGGAAACGTACCATCACCTTGTCCAGCTGCGCGAAGCACAGCAGGTGCCCGGCCTCTTCCGCCGCCCGGTTGGCCGGCTCGGACGAACTGCCGTCCAGCAGCAGCATGTCCTCGTCTTCGTCCAGCTCCAGGATCGCCGTCGGGAACGAATGGTCCCGCCCGCCAAGATGCGCATTGATCAACGAGCGCTGGTCGATCAATGCCTGCAGCAATTGACGGATCTGCCGGGGATTGCGGACCAGGTAACGATCGTCCGCGCCGTCGTCGTGCGCGGCGTGGTCGTCGTCGTGTGCCTCAAAGCTGCCTTCGGACATGGATGCGTGCTGAATAGAGTGGGCGCCGCCGGCGGTTTTACCGGGGCTCTGTCCGTTTATCGGCAGCGGTTCACATTAATGTAGGGCCAATCCGTGTAGATCAGCTCGGCCGCCCCAAACCCACGGCACCCCGCCGAAGCGGGGTGCCGTGGACACGCATCACAGGGCAGGGCGGATCAGAACTCCTGCCAGTCGCCTTCGTTGGCCAGCACCGGCTCGCGCACCGCGGCACGGCGCACCGGCGCTGCCGCTGCACGCGCACGCGGGGCCGCAACGGCCGGGGCACGGCTGCTCGCCGCCGGCGCGCTCGCCACCGGGGCCGCCTGGCCGTCCAGCTTGAACAGGGCCACGGCGTCGGTCAGGTGGCCGGCCTGCTCTTCCATCGAACGGGCGGCGGCGGTGGCTTCTTCCACCAGCGCGGCGTTCTGCTGGGTCGTTTCGTCCATCTGGGTGATGGTCTGGTTGACCTGCTCGATGCCCGCCGACTGTTCCTGCGAAGCGGCGGAGATCTCGGCCATGATGTCGGTCACGCGCTGCACCGACGCCACGATCTCGCCCATGGTCTCGCCGGCCTGGTTGACCAGCGCCGAGCCTTCGGCAACCTTGCCCACCGACTCGTCGATCAGGCCCTTGATCTCCTTGGCCGCACTGGCCGAGCGCTGGGCCAGGGTGCGCACCTCGGAGGCCACCACGGCAAACCCGCGGCCCTGCTCGCCGGCACGTGCCGCTTCCACGGCGGCATTCAGCGCCAGGATGTTGGTCTGGAAGGCGATGCCGTCGATCACGGTGATGATGTCAGCGATGCGGCGCGAGGACGCGTCGATCTCGTGCATCGTGCTGACCACGCGGCCGACCACATCGCCGCCCTGGCTGGCCACGCCGTGCGCGCCGATGGCCAGCTGGTTGGCCTGGCGGGCGTGTTCGGCGTTCTGGCGCACGGTGGAGGTCAGTTCCTCCATCGACGCGGCGGTTTCTTCCAGGTTGGCGGCCTGCTGCTCGGTACGGCGCGACAGGTCGTTGTTGCCCGAGGCGATTTCGCCGGCGGCGGTGCTGATGCTGGACGACGCGTGCTGGATGCGGCCCACGATCTGGGTCAGCTGGGCCACGGTGGTGTTGGCGTCGTCGCGCATGCTGGCGAACACGCCGTGGAACTGACCCTGCATGCGTGCGGTCAGGTCGCCGTTGGCGATCGACTGCAGCAGGTGGGACAGCTGCGACAGGTTGCCGTCGGCCACTTCCATCATCGTGTTGAGGTGCTCGATCATCACCCGGAAATCGTGATCGAAGCGCAGCGCATCGCCACGCTGGGTGAAGTCACCGGCCGCAGCGGCCTGGGCCAGCGACTGGATCTGGGTGTTGATGGCCAGCAGGCTGGCCTTGGCCGCGTCCATCGATTCGTGCAGGATCGCGCGGCTGCCGGGCAGGCGGCGGGCATTGGGCGACAGGTCGCCGGCGGCGTACTGGTTCAGCACGGCGATGGCGTCCTTGATCGCATCCAGGTGGTCGAACACTACCGTGTTGGTGCCCACGGCCAGCTCGCCGTACACGCCCGGGAAGTCGGTGGGCATGCGGTGCGAGATATCCGGGCCGGCATGCATCGCGGCCATCTGCCGGGTTTCCTCGGAATAGCGGCGCAGCATGCTGGTCATTTCGCCGGTGGCGGCCAGCATCTGCCCGGCTTCGTCGGTGCTGGTGGCGCGCGTGGTGACGCTCAGGTCACCACGGGCCACCGACTTGATGGCATGCACGGCCTGGCCCAGCGGGCGGGTGATGATGCGCGAGATCACGAAGGCCAAGGCGGCGGCCACCAGCGACAGCAGCACCATGCAGCAGATGATCGCGATCACGCTGGTGCGGTGGGTGGCATTGGCATCGGCGAGCTTGTCGGTCATCAGGCTGTTGCTGTAGACGCCCAGTGCTTTGAGGTCTTCGAACAGCTGCCGGCGGGCCGGGCGCGACTTGTTGTCGGAGACGTCGCGTGCACCGGCTGCGTCGCCGGCGGCAACGGCGGCCCGCAGGTCCCTGTTGGCCTTGAAATACGCGTCGGTGTCGGCGGCGACCTTGGCATACAGCGCACGTTCGCGGTCATTGGCCGGCAGTGCCGCATAGGCGGCCAGTTCATCACGAACCTGCTTGGCCGAGTCATCCATGCGCTTGTTGTAGTCAGCCACCTTGTCGGGCTGGTCCAGCATGCTCACCTGCGCCAGTTCGTAGGTGCGGAACTCGCCCAGGATGGCGCGTGCCTCGCCCAGGTGCTGCAGCGTGGGGATGTTGTTCTCGGCCATCGCGCCCAGTTCGGCATTGGCGCCATTGAGGCGGACCAGCGCGAACACACCGAGCACGACGGTCATCAGGGTGGTGAGGGTAAAGCCCACGGCCAGCTTGCGGGCGATGGGCAGATTGTGGAACCACTTCATGGCAGGAACTCCGGGCAGGGCAGTGGCGCGCAGCCGTGGGGGCGCTGGGCGTGAGGTCGTGGCGAATGCGGAATGGGGCGAGGGGCACGTGACGGTGAAGTCAACGCTCTCCCGAAATAGCGGCGACGCAGCGCCGCAACTTGAGTGTTCGATGTCACATTTTTTCGCGACATGCCGTCAGGCCACGCCAGCCCGCATTGGTTGCACAAGCAAGCAACCGCAAGGCATTCGATCCGCAGCCCACGCAGACGCCTCAGTACGCCAACGTATCGCCACCGATCAACATCACAGTTTCAAAAAGGGCCATAACGCACAGGCCCAGCCGAAGACAAATCACCCGGTAGTGCCGGCCGCTGGCCGGCAACCAGGAAACCCCCAGCAATTGGTAGTGCCGGCCGCTGGCCGGCAACCAGGAAACCCACAGCAATCGGTAGTGCCGGCCGCTGGCCGGCAACCCCATGGACCCCAGCCGACAGCGCGAGGAGCCGGCCAGCGGCCGGCACTACCGGGGGGGCAAGCGGAATGAGGAGCCGGCCAGCGGCCGGCACTACCCGGGATGGCGGGCGGAATGACCGGGGATGCAGACGAAGGCCGCGGACTCACAAACGAGGAGCCCCCGCTAGTAGCGGGGGCGCGCCGACAGGCGGGGGGTGGTGGGTGCTGATGAGGCGGCGCCCAAGGTTTGCAACGCAAACCTTGGGGATCCTTCGCGATCGCGAATGATCAAGCCGCTTGTGGCATCCGCAACGACCGCACCAAGCCACCGATATCCACGATCAGCGACACGCGGCCATCGCCCAGGATGGTGGCACCGGAGACGCCACTGATGCGGCGGTAGTTGTTCTCGATGTTCTTGACCACCACCTGCTGCTGGCCGACCAGTTCGTCCACTTCCAGCGCGATCTTCTGGCCATCGCCTTCGACCACCACCACCAGCGAGTCGTCCTTGGTGCGCCCGCCGAACCCGTAGTACTCGCTGAGCGAGAGGATCGGCAGGTACTCGCCACGGACGCGCAGCACGCGCCCTTCGCCGGCCATGGTGCGTACGTCTTCGGGTTGCGGCTGGAGGGCTTCAAGCACGTAGGCCAGCGGCAGGATCACCGTTTCACCGGCCACCGCCACGGTCATGCCGTCGAGGATGGCCAGGGTCAGCGGCAGCCGGATCAGCACGCGGGTGCCATTGCCGGCCTTGCTTTCCAGCTGTACTTCGCCGCCCAGCGCCTGGATGTTGCGGCGGACCACGTCCATGCCCACGCCACGGCCCGACAGATCCGTGACGGCATCGGCGGTGGAGAAGCCTGGCTGGAAGATCAGGTCCCAGACCTGCGCGTCGGTGGGGTTGTCGGGCACGCTCAAGCCGCGCTCGAGGGCCTTGGACAGGATCTTGTCGCGGTTCAGGCCGCGGCCGTCGTCGCTGACTTCGATCACGATGTGACCGCCCTGGTGCGAGGCTGCCAGGGTGATCGTGCCGGTCTCGTCCTTGCCGGCGTCGCGGCGGACGTCGGGCATTTCCAGGCCGTGGTCGATCGAGTTGCGGACCAGGTGCACGAGCGGATCGGCGATCTTCTCGATCAGGCCCTTGTCCAGCTCGGTGCCTTCGCCGATGGTGCGCAGGCGCACGTGCTTGCCCAGGCGCGAGGACAGGTCGCGGACCAGGCGCGGGAAGCGGCGGAACACCGCATCCACCGGCAGCATGCGCACGCCGATGACCGCTTCCTGCAGGTCGCGGGTGTTGCGTTCAAGCAGGTCCAGGCCGGCGAACAGCTGTTCGGCATGCACCGGGTCCAGTGCGTGCGAGACCTGCTTGAGCATGGCCTGGGTGATGACCAGTTCGCCGACCAGGTTGATCAGGGCATCGACCTTTTCCACGGCGACGCGGATCGAGGTTTCTGCTTCGTGTGCGGCCGGCGCAGCGGCTGCGGGTGCCGGTGCCGGGGCGGCCACCTGGGCCGCTGGCGCGTGGGTGGCCAGGCTGGGCGGTGCGGCCGGACTGATGTCCAGTTCGCAGTCGTCCACGACCCAGGCGAAAGTGTCTTCGATCTTGCTGCGCGGCACCTTGCCGACCAGGCCGAGGTCCCACGCCAGGTGGGCTTCAAGCGGGTCGAGCTGGTCGAAACCGGGCAGGCGGTCCAGCCGCGCGGCCACCTGCAGCGAGCCCAGGTGTTCCAGTTCGCGGATGATGCGCAGCGGGTCGTTGCCGCTCATGAACAGCGACGGCGAGGGCACGAAGCCGATCTGCCACGCTTCGGGGGTGTCATCCACCTTGGCCGCGGCTACCGGCGCGGCGGCTGCGGCCTGGCCGGACAACACCGCTTCCAGACGCGCCTTGATCGCGGCCACGGCCTGGGGGTCGGCGGGCTGGCCGTGTTCGGCTTCGCGCAGCAGGGCACGCAGCACGTCCACCGAGGACAGCATGGCGTCGACCGCGGTGGCTTCCAGGGCGCGCTTGCCGGCACGCAGTTCGTCCAGCAGGGTTTCCAGCACGTGGGTCAACGCGGCGATCGCGTCGAAGCCGAAGGTACCGGCGCCGCCCTTGATGGAATGCGCGGCGCGGAACACCGAATTGATGATTTCCGGGTCCTGCTGGCCCGATTCAAGCGCCAGCAGGCCAGCCTCCATTGCATCCAGCCCCTCGCGGCTTTCTTCAAAGAACGTGGCGTGGAAACGTTGCAGATCCATGCTCATGGTGCGTGGTGTCCGGTTGCGAAGGGAGGGAGGGTGGTGCGGTGGGGTGTGCCGGGATCAGCCCAGCACTTTCTGTACGGTGGCGACCAGCTGTTCGGGATTGAACGGCTTGACCAGCCAGCCGGTGGCACCGGCGGCCTTGCCTTCGGACTTCTTGTCGGCGGCCGATTCAGTGGTCAGCATCAACATCGGGATGAACTTGTAGTCCGGCAGCTGGCGCAGCTCGCGGATCAGCGAGATGCCGTCCATGTTGGGCATGTTGACGTCGGTCACCACCGCGTTGAAGCGCTGGCCTTTGGCCCGGCCCAGTGCGACGGCACCATCTTCGGCCTCTTCGACCGAGAAGCCGGCCGAGGTGAGGGCGAAAGAGACCATCTGGCGCATCGACGCCGAGTCGTCCACCACCAAGATTCGTGCGCTCATGCAGCGTTCTCCACAGATTTCAGGTTGTCATGGGTTGCGTCCAGGCCAAGGGCCTGGGTGAGGCCGAGCAGTCGCGCGGCATCACGGAAGGTGGCAGTGCAACCGTCGAATCCGGTCGGGTGGCCTGCCTGGCGGCGGGCGTCGACGAATGCGCACAGGACCTGCATTGCTGCGGTATGGATACGGCTCACCTGGCTGGCATCCAGCGTCAGTTCGCCGGCCTGGTCCACCAACGGGGCCAGGCGGGTTTTCAGCTCGGTGCTGGTCTCGATTCCGAGATCACCACCCAGGGCAACAGTGCTCATGTTTGCTCCGGACAAACGGTTCCGAGAGAGATAACGGCCTGAGCCCAAAAAGCTTTAGGGGAGGCGCGGGCGATCTTCATCATTCTGTCGGCCGGCCCGCCGGGGGTAGAGCCACCCCATGGGGGGCTGCGTAGCACGTCAGGACCCACACCCGCCGTCAGGTGGCCACGACGTCGGATCGGACGGCAGCCACCCATGGGGTGGCTCTACCGCGTGGGGGTTCCGGTCAGTTCAACAGCTGGGTGGCATCCAGCAGGATCATCGGCTGGGCGCTGATCCTGGCCACGCCACGGAACAGGTCGTTGGAGATCTGGCAGATGCGGGCGGTATCGGGCGGCTCGATCTGCGAGTCGGTGAGGTTGGCCACGTCTTCCACGGCCGACACGCGCAGGCCCATGGTTTCGCCGTCTTCCTCGAGCACCACGATGCGGGTGTTGGCGTCTTCCTGGGCCGGACCGGCGCCCAGATGGATGCCCAGGTCCATCACCGGTACCACCTGGCCGCGCAGGTTCATGATGCCCAGCATGGCGTCGGCGGTACCGCGCAACGGCAGCAGCGGCACCGGCAGCACCACTTCCTGCACCTTGAGCAGTTCCAGTGCGTAGGCCTGGGCGCCACAACGCAGGCGCAGCCAGCGCGAGGTGCGCTCGCTGGCCCGACGGTTCTCGCGCGGGCTGGAGGCCGGATTGCGCGCCTGTGCCTGCAGCTCCTGCCAGCTGCCCGGCCGGGTGTGCGCCGGCGCCGGGGCGCTGCGGGCGCTGGGGGCACTCATCGGCATCGGGGTGGGCATGGCGCGGGCAGTGGGTATCGGGGTGGGTGCGGGGGCAGGGCGGGCAGGGGCGACCGGCGCTGCCACGGCGGCGACGGTCGGCGCGCTATCGTGCAGCACATCGTCGGGAAGGTCGTCCCAGCTGGGCCTGGCCGCGTCCGCACCGGTACCTGCAGCGGAGAGAGCGGCGACCGGTGGGCCGAGCGCCGGATCGTTCATCAGCTCGTCGAGCAGGGCCAGGTTGGCCGGTGCGCCGGGCGAGGTGGGGGTGTCGTGGACGGGCGCGAGGGTCTCGACCGGTGGGCCGAGCGCGGGATCGTTCATCAGTTCGTCGAGCAGGGCCAGGTTGGCCGGTGCGCCGGGCGAGGTCGGGGTGTCGTGCACGGTCGCGAGGGTCTCGACCGGTGGGCCGAGCGCTGGATCGTTCATCAGTTCGTCGAGCAGCGCCAGGTTGGCTGGTGCGCCGGGCGAGGTCGGGGTGTCGTGCACGGTCGCGAGGGTCTCGACCGGTGGGCCGAGCGCGGGATCGTTCATCAGCTCAGCGAGCAGGGCCAGGTTGGCCGGTGCGCCCGCGGCGGTGGGGGTGTCGAACTGCGCTGCGGGTGCGGGCGCGTCGCTGTCCGGATCAGTACCGGCATCGGCCAGCGCGTCGCGGGCGAACTCGGCGCTGATCGCACGCGCCACGCCATCGGCTTCGGCGCCGTCCTGCGCGGCCACCGTGGCGGCCGGCGGGGCCGAGACGTCGGCCTGCACCGGCGCCGCCGGCACGGCATCGCCCAGCAGTTGTTCCAGGTAGTCGTCGAGCACGCCGGCGGTGGTCATGCGGCGCGCTCCATCTGCAGCGCGTCGTCGGCCACGATCCATTCCAGGGCACGGCGGTACGCGGCCAGGCCACGGCCGGGGTAGTCGTCGGACTGCGCCGGAATGGTTAGGCTGGCGGCATTGCAGATGCGGGTGTCGACCGGAATCGCGTCTTCCCAGACGCGGTGGCCGTGCGTGTCCTGCATCAGCTTGACGGTTTCGTTGCCGGCGCGGGTGCGGCGGTCGAATAGGGTCGGCAGGATCGACATCGGCAGCGGGCGGCGGCGCGAGCGTTCGACCATCTCGCCGGTCCGCACCATGCCGTCCAGGCCGTGCAGGGCCAGCGGCTCGGCCTGGGTCGGAATGATCAGGCGGTCGGCGGCGGCCAGTGCATTGATCATCAGCAGGCCCAGCGTGGGCGCGCAGTCCAGCAGGATGTAGTCGTGCTGGCCCTGGTGGCGGGCAAAGGCGTTCTGCAGGGCCAGGCCCAGCCCGGGCTGGTTGGCGCTGCGCCGTTCCAGGGTGGCCAGCGCGGCCTGCGCGCACACGTAATCCAGGCCGGGAATAGTGCTGTGACGGCTGAGCGAGGACAGCTCGGCCGGCGGCGCGCCGAACAGCTCCAGCACGCCCTGCGGCGGCGGGTCCAGCGGCACGCCGAAGGCGCGGGTCAGCGACGAATGCGGATCGAGATCGATCAGCAGCACACGGTGGCCCAGGGCGGCCAGGCCACGGCCGAGAGCCAGGCTCGTGGTGGTCTTGCCGACGCCGCCCTTCTGATTGGCGATTGCCCAGATGCGCATTCGGTTCACTCCTTCATTGCGGGGGAAACGGCGGCGCCCACGCGGCTGCCGGCCGGCACCGGTGGCAACTGCACCGGTGCGATGGGGGATATGGCGGGGGTCTTGCCGGGCGTGGCCGGGTCCGATTCGGCGGTCAACTGCGGCCCGATCGGATCCAAGCCCTGCGCGGTGTCGGCCAGGATGATCACCATCACCCGCCGGTTGCGGTTGCGCCCTTCGGCGGTGGCATTGTCTTCGCGCGGGCGGAACTGGCCGTAGCCGACCATCGCCAGCCGCGACGGCTGCAGGCCCTGGTCGGCGAACAGGTGGACCACGCTGGCCGCGCGCCCGGCCGAGAGTTCCCAGTTGGAGGGGAACAACGGGGTGGCGATCGGAATGTTGTCGGTGTGGCCTTCCACGCGCACGCCGTTGGGTGCCTCGCGCAGCACCTGGGCCAGCTTGGACAGTGTGTCGCGTGCGTGCACATCCAGCGTGGCCGAGCCGGTGGGGAACAGGATGTCGCTGTTGATTTCCACCTCGATCCACAGCTCGGTGCGGCGCACGGTGATCATGCCGCGCTCGATCAGCGGTGCCAGCGTGGCGGTGAGGCGGTCGGCGATGGTGTTGAGCTGGCGTTCGGCGCGCTGCAGCTGTTCCTGGTTGCGCACCGAAACCGGCATGCGCATCTGCGAGGCCATCGCCGGCAGCAGGGTGGGGTCGTTGGACGGCGCTGGCGCGGCCGGGCCGACGCGGTTGCCGGCCTTGATCACCGACGGGCTGTCCCAGCCGCCGCCCTGCACCTGCTGGTTGCCCACCTGCACCGGGTTGATGGTGCGCGGCGCGCCACCGAAGGCGGTGGTCAGCGCATCGGCCATGACCCGGTACTTGCCCTCGTTGAGCGAGGAGATGGCGTACATCACCACGAAGAAGGCGAGCAGCAGCGTCATGAGGTCGGCATAGGGAATGGCCCAGGCCTCATGGTTGGCGTGCTCTTCGTGATGCTTGCGACGGGCCATGTCAGTGCAGGAACCCGGAGAGGTTGGTTTCGATGTTGCGCGGGTTTTCGCCCTGCGCGATCGAGATCAGGCCTTCGATGATCATTTCGCGGTCGCGACTGTTGTGGTGGATCACGCTCTTCAGCTTGGCCGACACCGGCAGGAACAACAGGTTGGCCGAGGCGATGCCGTAGATGGTGGCGGTGAACGCCGCGGCGATGCCGTGGCCGAGCTTGCTCGGGTCGGCCAGGTTCTTCATCACGGCGATCAGGCCCAGCACCGCGCCGATGATGCCCAGCGTGGGGGCGTAGATGCCCATGCCCTCGAATACCTTGGACGCGGCCAGGTCCTGGTGCTCCTGGCTGCTCAGTTCGATTTCCATCATGTGGCGGATGGTTTCCGGCTCCACGCCGTCCACCAGCAGCTGCAGGCCCTTGCGCAGGAACGGGTCGTTCTGTGCGTCCACCTGGGCTTCCAGGCCGAGCAGGCCCTGGCGGCGGGCGATGTTGCTCCATTCCACGATCTGCTTGATGAGCTCGTGGCGGTCGCTGCTGGGCGGCAGGATGACCCAGCGCACAATCTTGAAGGCGTGCTTGAAGACCGCCGGCGAGGTGTGCAGCAGGATGGAGGCGATGGTGCCGACGATCACGATCACGAAGGCGGCCGGCGACCACAGTGATGCCAGGCCGGCTCCCTTGAGGATGCTGCCGCCGACCAGTGAGGCCAGGGCGAGGAAAAGTCCGATGAGGCTGAGTCTGTCCATGGGTCCGTTATCGGCGTATGTGAATGGGACTTGAGATGCCGAAGGAATCCGGTGGGGCGGCGGTCACAGTTTTTGGGGGTAAAGCAGCCGACCAACGGTCGGCTCTACCGGCGTCAGCGGAGGCCGTCCACGTCGAGGATCAGCGACATGCGGCCGTCGCCGATCAGGGTGGCACCGGCGTAGCCGCGCAGGCCGCGCAGTGCCTTGGGCAGCGGTTTGATCACCACTTCCTCGCGGCCCCGCACCTGGTCCACCACCAGCCCGAAGCGGGCTTCGCCGGCCTGCAGCACCACGATGGTGAGCAGCGAGGAGGCAGCCGGTGCGACGGCCAGCCAATGGCGCAGGTCCACCAGCGGCAGCGTGTGCGACTTGCGGTCGAGCACGGCGCGGCCGTCGAACCAGCCCAGCGAGGTGTTTGGTGCGTGCAGCACTTCCATCACGCGGGCCAGGGGCAGGGCATAGACGTCTTCGCCGGCCTGCACCAGCAGGGTGGGCAGGATCGCCAGGGTGAGCGGGACGCGGATCATGAAGCGGCTGCCACGGCCCAGCTCGGACTGGATCTGGATCTGGCCGCTGAGCTCGCGGATGCGCGACTGCACCACGTCCATGCCGACGCCACGGCCGGAAATGTCGGTGACTTCCTGCTTGGTCGAAAAGCCCGGCAGGAACACCAGGTGCAGGCATTCCTCGCTGGTCAGGCGGGCCGCCGCTTCCGGATCGATCAGGCCCTTCTCGCGCGCCTTCTGGCGCAGCCGTTCGGGATCGATGCCGGCGCCGTCGTCCTGCACTTCAATGCTGACGTAGTCGCCTTCCTGCTGCGCCGACAGCCGCACGTGGCCGCTGCGCGGCTTGCCCTGGGCTTCACGCAGGTCGGGGGTTTCCACGCCGTGGTCGATGGCGTTGCGCACCAGGTGCACCAGCGGGTCGGCCAGGGCTTCGACCAGGTTGCGGTCGAGCTCGGTTTCAGCGCCGACCAGCTCCAGTTCCACTTCCTTCTTCAGGTTGCGCGCCACGTCGCGGGCGACCTTGGGGAAGCGCGAGAATACCTTGCCCACCGGCTGCATGCGGGTGCGCATCACCGCCGACTGCAGGCGCGCGGTGGCGATGTCCAGGGTGGAGACGGCGCGATCGAGTTCTTCGTCGTGCAGGCGCGCACGCAGGGTCTTGAGGCGGTTGCGTGACAGCACCAGTTCGCCGATCAGGTTGACGATGGCGTCCAGGCGCTTGGTGTCCACGCGCACGGTGTGCTCGGCCTCGGCCACCGGCTTGTTGGCAGCCGGCTTGGCCGGCGGTGCGGCCGGTGCGCGCGGCGGCGGGGCGGCCACGACCGCCGACTTGGCGCAGGGCACGGCACCGCCATGCAGCTGGTCGAGCAGCGCCTCGAATTCGTCTTCGCCGATCAGGCCGTCATCGGCCTTGCCGGCTCCCGCCACGGCGGTGGGTGCCGCGCCGCCGTGCAGGGTGTCGAGCAGGGCTTCGAACTCATCGTCGGTGATCAGCTCGCCGCTGACCGGGGCGGCCACTGCCGCCACCGGGGTGGCCGGGCCGTTGACGTCGAACTGTGCGATCAGCTCCGGCGGCGCGTAGCCCGGCTCGGTACCGGCCGAGACCGAATCCAGCATCGACTGCAGGTAATCCAGCGATTGCTGGGCGGCGTCGAAGTGGTGGGCCTGCAGCGTGGCCTTGCCGGAGCGGGCCATGCCCAGGGTTTCCTCGGCGGCATGGCACAGCTCGACCATGGCCTGGATGCCGAGGAAGCCGGCACCGCCCTTGAGCGTGTGGAAGCCGCGGAACACCGCATTGAGCTGGTCACTGTCCTGGGGCGACTGCTCCAGCGACACCAGCTGTTCGCCAAGGCGGTCCAGGATTTCCTGGGCCTCGAGGATGAAATCGGCGGCAATATCGTCTGGAACAGCGCTCATGGTGTTACAGCCCCAAATCCGAAAGCAGGTCGTCAGCATCCACCTGTGAAACCTGGTGACGGTCCAGGCCACTCACGGCCGGGCCGGCCAGGCCGTTGTCACGCTTGTGCGCGGTGTCGTCCTGCGGCGGCAGGCCGAGTGCGCCAAACCCTTCATGCACGCGACGCACGATCCCCACCACGCGGCGGATGATCTGCCCGGTGAGGTCCTGGTAGCTCTGGGTAAGGGCGATCTCGGTGAGGTTGTGGCGGATCCGGTCCAGCTGCTGGTCCTGGTCGGCGGTGAGGCCGTTGGCACGCAGCTGTTCGGTCAGCGCCCGGCATTCCTCGGCCAGGTCCAGGGTGCGGTGGGTGGCCTGTTCGGTCATCGTCACCACGTGGTCCAGGCGCGCGCAGGCATCGTCCAGCTCGCCGGCTTCGCTGGGCAGGCTGGGCAGTTCGCCCAGGGCCTGGCCCAGTTCGCGGGCGAGCCGGTTCAGGCCGGCCATCATCGGCTGGGTGCGCAGGGCAGCCAGCGCCTCGATTTCCCGGCGCCAGCCGGCTTCATCGCCGCTTTCCAGCGCAGCCAGGGCGTCCTGCAGGCGCTGCACCAGCGCGGATTTGTCGCGAAGGGTTTCCATCAGGCGCTCGCTGCCAGGCGTTCGAAGATCTTGCCGAGCTTTTCTTCCAGGGTCTGCGCGGTGAACGGCTTGATGATGTAGCCGTTGACGCCGCACTGGGCCGCTTCGATGATCTGTTCGCGCTTGGCTTCGGCAGTCACCATCAGCACCGGCAGGGTCTTCAGCTTGGCGTCGGCGCGGATCGCCTTGAGCAGGTCGATGCCGGTCATCACCGGCATGTTCCAGTCGGT
>Ga0233366_1000449_pt1 | contig 13993 bp, 31 predicted proteins | sample ElkDunMinimDraft_23_FD_191536 | JGI IMG/M metagenome (GOLD analysis project Ga0233366, IMG submission 191536) | Fecal eukaryotic communites from dung pellets of Tule Elk in California, USA - Elk Dung C4 | ecosystem: Host-associated > Mammals > Digestive system > Large intestine > Fecal | place...
TTCTTTTGTTCCTCCTATTCTAAGCTCTAATGTTCTTCTAAAAGTTCATACTTTAATATAATAGATTTCTTGTTTTCATTCAGATTTTTCTTTTTTCATTTTTTAAGGGTAAATAATATAAAAGTCTGATTAGTCTTTGTATAAGAAGGCACTATACATACTGTTTATTGGCTCAATTTTCTTTCATTGCTGTAATAATTGTGACATTTTTTTATACATTGCTACATCTCTACTTGTTATAGCATAGCCATCTATTTCATACCATCATTGATTTTCTATTTCGCACCTACTATAATATTTTCAATGCTCTAATAAATCATATAGAAATAGTGGTTGCTTATATTCCCTAAGTTTAATGTCAGCTTTTTCTTTTTTCATTTCCATTTTACTTTAGAATACTAACTAAAAACTCAATAGGCTCATCTTGTATGCTTAGTAGCATTAGTAATCATTCATCAAATTTTCTAATCAGATTTTCTTTTAGAACTTTCTTTTCTAATTTGTCTAAGTCTATTTTCTCATTTTCTACTAACCATTTAATAAATCAGAATTTCTTACTGATTAACTTCCCAACTCATATATAACTCTTCTCTTCCTCATCATTATATTCATCTATATATTCCACAATGAACTTTCTGATTTCTCATTCATATTTCTCCCATCCTACTGATGTTATTTCAACTTCTCTTCATTTAATCTCTTCCATATACTCACTAAGTAAATCTAATACTTCAACTCTTGAATCAAATTCATTCTTAGCATCTTCTTTGTTTTGATATACTACAGATTGTATCTCTCTGTCTTCTCGACTAATGTCGTTTAATAAATATACTTCTTGCATTATTGTATTTGGTTAAATAATAAATCTATATCTCTTTTATAATTATATACATTAGTATAATGATTACTTCAACCAGTGAAGTCTTTATCATCTTTAGCTGTACGATATAACATTTGTCAATCCCAGCTTGGTCTGACATCTCAAGTGCTAATGTATATATATTTTCAATCCTTTTCTATAAAACCAGATAAATAAAAATGTCAAGCACTTAACTTGACATTACATTCTGGAAATGATTTCTTAAATAATCTTTTAAACTTAATAGCAAATGCTCCAAACTCTGGTGTCTTATAACAAGACGATTCAAAGTATGGAAAGATTGTTAGTAGTTCTTCCATTAGTATATATCGTTAACAGATAAAGATAGTTCTCAATGTTCTATATGCTCTTCATCAAGATACTTTTCAGCCTCTTCTAAGATATCTTTTTCAGCATCATCAATATCTCTATTATAATATATTCATAAATTTGAATCTTCAAGATAACATCGATCTTTTATTTTATTACCATTTCATTTAGTAGATACATATTCTTCTTCATATTCTAAGAATATTTCTAATGGTCACCGTCAATTTATATATTCATTATATTCTCATAAATATCTTATTACTTCCTTTTCTGCTTCTTCTAATGTAAGTTCTACCTTTTCTCACTTTTCTTTATTTGGTGACTCATTCCATTCCTTAAGATCATATCCATTATATGCTTTAGGACATGCAATTATTCAACATCTACTTGCTGTATCTCGACGGTCTTGCATTCATTGTCAAGCTAAACTGAATGAGATTGCTGAATGATCATAGCAATCTACAAACCATCGATAATAATTATCATCTAATTTTTTAATTTGTGCTTCTGCTTCTTCAGTTATCTCTTGTCTATCTTCGTCATCTAATCAATACTTGAAATTATCAAGATTGTTATAGTCATCAAACAATCACCAATTAAAATCCAGATCATGTTCAAACCTATAATGTCTATGTTCTCTTGTATCAAACTTTACAAATCTGTCTTCCATTTCTTTTCGTCACCAATCATTCCAAACCTCTGCCACTCATTTAACTGGCATAGCTTGTGTAACTCAGTCTTTTTTTGAGAAGACTTGAAACTCTTTAGTTCTGTATCACATGTGTGTATATAGTTAAGTTATAAAGAACGACTTAAATCTTCCATAGATTCATTTATTAATTCTTCTATTTTAATAGGATCTATATCTTTAAACCTTCTATCATTTTCTGTCCAATGATATAACATTCATCATGTAAATTCTAACATCGCTCTCCAATATACATTGAATAAATTATTCTTAATATCATCTTCTTCTTTATGGAATTCATTAAAGTATTTATCAAGTTCTTCTTTATCTATATAGAAGGATACTCATTGATCTACTTTTAACATGGTATATAAAATTACAAGATAAAGTTATCATTCGTATGTAGGATAATCATCTACATATTGATTAAGTATTTCTGTGATGTCGAAATATATTTCATCATCAAACCATTCACATCATTCTCATCACCATTTCATTTCAGGATTAGTATGATTCATATATTGTTTGCAACATTTCCATAAAGTTCATCAATGATCAAGCCATGATTTAACTTCTGTTGTTTCAATATAATCTTGTGCTTCATATATAATAATTCTATATACTACAGAAGATGCTGAATCTTCATGAGTTCAGCAATAGAATACTAAATCTTTTTGCATATTTATAATTATTTAATAACTAAAATACCATAATCATATTTATCTTCTTCAAAAGGTTTTGTCTTTGGTTTTAAATAATAATCAAATTCTGGTTCTGTATATTCATATTCTCATCAACTATCTTGATCATATGAATAAAAGTTTTGAGTAACGACTTCCATCTCTGGATCAAACTCTTGTAACTTTTCTACAAGTTCTTTTATTTTCATGATGTTTATTATTAATAATAAAAGTATCCATTATTGTATGGACTTCATTTAACTTCTTTAGCTGGTACTATTAATAACTCTGTATCATCATCCATTGATATTGCTATATGAGTCATTAACTCTCATAGATCATATGTCCAATCTCGTTCTTCATCTTCATATATAACTCTTCAATTTACTCTATTCATAATGTGATGTTTAGTTTCTCCATCATCAAACTTGACATATTCAAGTTGTTGGGGTAAAATTGTTTTATGTATCAAAAACATTTTAGTTTATTTACTAACTAAAAGTGAATAATTATTTACAAACTTTTTTATTTTTTCTTCACATCATTCAAGTATCATATCAACAATACGGTCTGAAGATATTTCATATGTCCTTTTTATATGTTCTGACAACTCTTCATATGTAAATTTTCTTGACCATACAAGATCAAATACTTCTTCTATTATACTATCCAAGCTCATTGAATTGTGAATAACAAGATAAAATAATTGAAACCAGTTCATCAGGATCAGGCATCTCTCAACCCTGATCTGCATAATTCCATATAGCCATTGCTATTTGTTGTGCTATTTCTTTAGTCATTATTGTTTTCATATTTAAATAAAATATCTGTTATGTCATCTAATATTTTCATAACAGTTTTTAAATCGTTATATAACTCAATAGATATTCATCATGCTATACATAGATAATGTCAATCTTCTTGAGATATTTCTCGATCCATTTTTCATCATTCTCAAGCACTGAACATTGATGTTCAGCTAACACCTACTGCATAGTAAACTGAAGCTTCTATTAATCATAGATTAAATAGATCATATAATCTCATCTCTCATTCTTCAGATACATCTTTAGCAAGGTCTCAACCTTTTAATTCTTCTTGGAATTGTAAGGCTGTTTTAAATATAATTTCATCATTAGTCATGGTAATCTATTATGGTTAAAACTTCATCATCTGGTATACTCTTATACCATTTTATATAATCTCTTCTCCATTTTCTTTTTGCTTTTTCATATGCTGTTTTATCATATGTTTTCTCTGTTCAATCATATGTTCTAAGATCTTCACAGAAATCAAATTTCTCTGGCATCTTATGATACTCTCAATTCATATCAATATATGAAAATGTTTCTGGATATTTTTTACACCAACTATTTTTTCAACTTGCGAATCAGCATATATTCTTTTTAGTAGCTGAAGCTCTTCATGTTAATTTACTTCTGTCTATCGCTTTTCATTTTTCACTTTGAAATAATGCTGGGAAGAACATAGGTTTATACGGTTCATCTTCATTTAGATCTCGTACTCAAATGTATCAATCCCATCTTCATCAGATATCAAACCAATCACAAATAGTTTGAATGTCTTCTACTGAATTTCATTCAGCATCTTCATACTGATCTTTCTCTTCATTGTAAATCCAATCTTGATTAAACACAAATGGATCCATAACTTCGTATGGATTTCAAGTGACAAGGCATGTGAAGTGCATGGCTATTATAATTTAGAAAATAAAAATTGTTTATCTAAAACATAAACAACTGCATACTCATATGGTAATTCTCAATTACCTAACTTCTCAAGAATGTCTTCTTCTGTATCTATATCATAAGCATATAGTTCTCAAGGCATTCATACTCATATATCATATTTACATTCATCATATTCTATAAGTTGTAATCAGATGTCTGATATATCATCAAGCTCATCTTGTTCTCTTGCTTCAAGTAATCATTGTATAAAGTATCTATAATCATCATATCAATTACAAGTTCAATCTTCTCTACCTATTAAATATAATTGTTTCATGTTTATAATAATTAATAAATTAAAGCATTAGCTCTTTCTATTATCTCATTCATAATAGCTCTTGGATATTTATCTGAGAAGCTATATATGATATGTCCTTCTACTGTTTCAGTATAATGGAATTGTCAACTTCAGTATTTAACATCTCTAACTTTTGATCAATGTTTTTTTCTTTTGAAATTTCTATCAAGCATACAACATAAACTCTTCATTGTATCCAATCGTAAAACTTCAGACATTCATAACAATGGCATGATTATAATATTAAGATTGTAAAGCTGCTGCGGTTTCTTCCGCTATCTTTGTTAACTCTAATAATGTATCTACAAACTCTTCAACTGTATCAAATTCATATGGAACATTTCAATCTATAATTATATCATACATATAATTTCATATCTCTAATGTTGTAAATGCCATTATACATCTATCATTTTCTCATCACCATTCATCAATCGTGAATGGTAGGAAATAGTTTTCTCAATTCTCAAGCTTTATTCAGCACTCATCAGTACATGCTATCATTGCTCGCTTTGGTCAATACGGTTCGTATTGATTTATTATATCTCATTCGTATCATTCTTCTTTTAAGAACTTTAATAGTTCTTCTCTAAGATTATCTGGATGTGTTTTCATTTATATCTTTTTTAAAGTATAAAAATTTATTTCTATATCTTTCATAAGCTGAATACATCGTTTCAACATAAGTAATTAATTCATCTAATGATCAACAGTTCCATTCATAATCTATATCACAATCTATAAGTATAACAGCTTTAGCATTTTCATCAAAGTATGATAACCAATATGATGCTTCTCAATCTCATGCTGACGATACTAATTGTTCTACATAACATTCTCATTTAGATAAGTCTGACATTATAGTATTTAAATCAAATGCTGATACTTCGCATGGAAACTGTGTTGCTTCAACATCTATACTTTTTTCTATACTCTTTTTAATTTCTTCTATTGTCATCTATCATTTTATTAAGATGTAAAATAATTATCATCAGAAAGATATGCAAAGCATTCTTCTAATGTATCAAATTCTTCCATGAAGAAATCGTAGGAACGATTATCAACTGCGACAAATTTTCATTTGTCTTCATAGTACCATTGTGTTTTAGGTGTAGTCCATTTATCTCTCTCCCAATCATCAAGGTACTTTCTTGTTAGCTTCTTTGTAAGCTTTGGTCGATCGTTTGGATTGCACATGTTATTTTAAAGTAGAAACTAAAAAACTAATTGGATCATCCAAGTCTGCTAATACAAATATTATTTGTCTTAACGGATCTATTGAATGATTACCATATCTTCTTGACGAAGCTCTATCATATAATGTTCTACCATTCATTGTATAACTAATCCGTTCAATCATATTGTTTTCATATAATCGTTTAATGAAACCATATCTTTTAGATATAATCCATGTTTCACAATACTCATATCATTGACCAAAGATATAGATATGTTTCTTATCTTTGGTCAATAGATAATTTTTTCTTATACTATCGTGTGCTCTTGGTGTTCTTGTATCTTCATACTTATGTATTAATTTTAATAACTTTTCCATTGTTATATTAGAATCTATAAAACCAATCATCTGGTAATGTCTTATCATATATAACAGATAAACAATTCATTACATTGTTATGCCAATTCTCTTCACTTCATGCATAGATTGATCAAGTCTTATTAAACTTTCTTGATAGTTGATCAACTGTTTTATATGATCAAAGATATCAATTGTTTAATGTTTCAAATATTTTCCATACTCATATGTAATTATTATCAAACGACTTTGTCGCTCAGCTATCTGTGTTTCATACATTACCTATATTACCTTGTGTCTTCAATGCTTTACCTAATGATGTATCTGCTTTGGCAATACATATTCATAATTCAGGATACACACGGTGTGCTCTTGCTGCTACAATAAATGTATCATATAGATCTCAAGCTCAATAATAATTTAATAATTCTTTCATCCTTTCATGTCTTCATGATCATTGTAAAGCTGGAATATCTTGTGCCATTCATTCTGAATTACATCTCCATTTTATATTTCTATATATCTCTCAATCTCAATGAGCACATTTATATAATTGATCAACATTAACTTCTTCTTCTACTGGTCAAATAGAAGCTCATCATGCTACTTCTTCTTGTGGTTCAACCATTTCTGGTGTAACCAACGACAAGAATATTGTCTGTGCTTCTTCATTTAGATTAGTCTGTTCAGCTATCAATACATCTTTCTGACTTTCAAGTTCTACTATTTGTCAATTGATATCTTCAATTTGTAATCAGATATCAGACAAACGATTTGATATTTCATCAAGTCTTTTAAGTTCTTGTTTGTCTTCCTTGTTAATAAACAAAGGCAATACTAATAAAGTTACAACGACTAATCATAAGATAGTCAATAAGATTTTTTTACCTAATTCTTTTGTGATCATGTAGTTAAATTAAAAACTAAAAATCTTCAGCCATAACTGAGATAGCTGTATTCCATACACGGTGTTGCTCTCACTCATCTAATCAATTAGATTGTCGTGAGTCTTTACCATATCAATAGTATAAACAATCACATGCATTCTTGAATGCTATATTTCGTTGCTTCTCTTTCTCTGCAACTTGCTCATCAGTGAGCTCTCAATTCAAGTCTTGCAAATGTAATTCTTTATTCTTGATATCAATGGTACAAACTAAATCTGGTTCAAACTTAATACCTTCTTGTTCAACATAAATTTGTGCTGCCGTTGAAGCATTCATTAAATCTTCAAACGATAGATCAATCACTCCAAGTTCTTCAAGCATGTAATCATTTACAGCTGATACAACTTCGTGCATATTCACAAATTCGAAGTTACTCAGATATTCAATCAGTCCTGGATCAAGTTGTTTTGTGTCCATGATAGAATAATAAAAGAATAAAAAAAAACAAAAGGTGTACATCATTACTGATGCGACACCAATTTTCAAGAGAGTTCGCTGTTGGATTCGAACCAACAACCATCGTTGACATGTGTTCCGATAATACTCCGTTGTTTCAGGAGGCACTCCAAGCTCTACCACTTGAGCTAAGCGAACATCTTTTCTGGAATAAGGCACCTCAACTTCCAGATCTAAACGGTTATGGATAATCACTCCGCCGTTCGTTTTGGATGTATCCCTTGTTCATTGATTAGATGAACTACTTATACATCCCTCGACCACACTATATAATAACAAACTAACTTCAGGCTGATGAGTATCTCACTCATATGTAGTTACTACATTCTGTTTTTTTCTTTTAACCTACTACAAATGGACCACTACCTATTGTAACTAAGCAAGCCTGATGGCTATTGAATGTGGAGAGTAGTCTGTCGACTACTCTCTATATCCAAATACATCGTGTCGTACTTCTAATATGTACTGATCGTTGGTGAAATCATCATCAGATATTTTCATATCCACAAGTGGAAACTGCTTAATAATTTCACTAATAGTTTTAACTATCTCTTCTCTCTTTGCAAGATAAGTATCCTTTGGAAGTAATAATGGATCTTGTCCACGAAGGTAGTCCATAATTAGCATCTTCGATAGGGACACAAATCAACTCTTGACATTTCTGATTTCATCTTCATACTCACTTTCAAATCTATCTCGGTCTGGTTCAATTGGATGATCACCGAGATACTCCATGTAATCTCTTAAGTCTTTAGTATGGTCAAGACAATGTTGAAGATCTCGTTCGGTCTGATCATCACCATAATGAATTGTATCGTATCCAAAGATCCATACATCATCATCAAGGTGATGCTCAGGATTTGAACGAAGGTATGCTTCCTTGATTAATGGTGTCGCTTTACTCAAGTGTTCACCATATGTTAATCAACCATGAACATTAAATCATGGTTCGTCAAGCATAGCTCTATCAACCTTGTCATATGATTTACCATACAAAGATGAAGTGTTTGGTACGGATACATATCCATTATACATTCAATGTTTATGTAACGATTTGATAAGTGTTGGGTAGTCTTCATATTGTTTATCAACCCAATCATTTGATACAAGAAAAAATGAATATTTCATTTTAGATTTTATGATATAAATAAAACTACATTTTGTTTATAATATGTGTTAACAATCTCGCTAACCAATCTCATGGCATCTCACTTAGATACTCAATACATTCTTTAATAAATTGTGGTTTGTCTTTGTTATCTTTTAGAAACAATGCCATTAGATGGATAGTAGTTTCACACATATCTTCATTATCTTCATTGTAAAACTCACAGAGAGTATCATATATATCCAAGAATCTTTGTCATTCTCTTGTCATTAATCTCTCTTCATTATAATAATAAGGTCAAAATGTTTCCATTATAATCATAATAGTTTAACAAGTAAATTAGTAATCAACACCTGTGCAACCTCCTTCGGTGCTTGTATCATGATAGCTTGTGCAAGTCCAACAATCTCTTTCTTATGTTGAAGATTAACTCGTCTGTTCATCAAGCTATCAAGAGTATCTTTAGCATACTCTTCATCATATTCATCTTCAGGAGTATCTAACATATACTTCACGAAGAGTCCTATATCTTGTGTAAGATATAATCACTCTTCTGAAGTATCTCATTTAGCTGCTGTAACCTTAACATCATCAATGATATTCGGTGTGGAATCAGTCTTTAGTCTGTCCCAAAATACTTCTTCATGTCACATTTTACTAATGATAATCTTTAATAAAAAGTTCTTCTTGTGGTTCCATAATACCGATTACATCTCAAGCATTACACCATTTCTCTTTACTCTCTTGTAATGCTGAGATCACATCTCGGATATCTTTTCACCTGATATATGTTTCAACAATCTCAGGTTCGTTGTCGCTATTCGGTCTGCGAATATATACTGTTCGATCTTTATACATGAGTAATAAAATTACAAGATAAAATTTATACAAGTTCTTCAGCATCTGTATATCATACATTGTGTAACAGATCTTTGAACACACTTCCTAATCAAGAATACTTAAAGTATCTTGCTACACATTCGTGATTAGATTGCTGATAATATTCAAATAGAATAACAGGAGTTCCTGCCTTTGTTCTGTAGCATCTTGTTGAACGAGATGCACAGTTAAACTTAGATGCTAATTGTTCAAGCATCTCTGAATTAACAAGTTTGTTTTTAATCTGCTTCATGACTGTAGTAGGTTAAGAAATAAAGATTAGTCTGAAAAAGAATTTACAGCTTCAATACTTGGCATGCTGTCAAGTATCATATCAATGAACCTCTTCGCTGTAGATAAAGAAGTTTCAGTTGTGACAATTGATTTGTCACTATCCAAGATTAGGATACAATCCTTTCTTTGGAGTAAGAAGTACGATCTGTAGTTTACCATGGTTAATATAATAAGAAGATAAAAACTTATTTATTACGAATTGACACTGCATATATCGCAAGTGCTACTCATATCACAAAGGATGCAATAGATACATAAGCAAATATATATACAAAGATACATATAAATCCTGCGATAAGTGCTGCTGTTAAAAACAATACTGATAAGTATCATACTGTTTCACTATCAAATGCTGGCGGTGTTTGCAATGAGTCAATCTCTTGTTGCAACTTTAATACTTTATTGTCAAGGTATATATATTCATCTTCATCTACAAGTGGATTATTGCGAGCATCCACATACTCTTGTTGTAATTTCTTTAGTTCTTTTAGTCTCATTGGTCTGAATATTTACGAGATAAAATTGTAGTTATCCAAGGCAATACTCGGAATGTCTTTTCAGTAATCTCTATTGAACAGAGATCGTCTGAGTCTGCTAATCCTTCATTAAGTAAGTAAGGATTTAAGTCAAGCTTATCTACTACATAATGGTCTGAGTAGATAATACTATAAGGTATTCTAATTGTAATCATAATAATAAAATTACAAGATAAAATTATAATCATTCTAATATATCATATGATAACTTTCATTCACTTCTAAGTGTGTCTTGTATATCATATAGTTCATCAAGTTCATCTATAAATCTTTTGAAGAATATCTCATCATTCATATCATAATATTCCTCATCATATAATACATATTCTTTTTCATTTGCTTTGTCTAAGTATCTCATATAGATTACATAGTCTCAATCTTGATGTATCCATACTCATAATCAATCAACTTCAATGTGATAGATTGGTCCGTCTGGATCTACTATCCATTTTCATTTGTCAAGTTCATCTTTAAACTTGTAGAAAGTTACATCTGGTACAATGTCCAAGATGTCTTTTCAGTTTAAGGTAATGGTTTGCATGTGTATATTTGGTTAATTATAAAACATAATTGTTATATCAAATTACATAATCAGCTTCATCATCTCCAAATGGATGGTCAATGATATCATTAATTTCATTTACAAAGTAAGTTGGATCATCAGCAAATGGATTTTCAAAACAGTCTGATGTACATTCAAATCCATTATTAGGCTTGACAAATATCTTACACCAACTAAATGTTCAATCAAGATTAAACATACTATCTAAAATTACCACTAGACATCTCTTTCATTTGATATATAGATGTCCTTTTTTTGACATTTTTCGTTCTAATTTTTTCATTTTTAATTCATTATAAATATAAATATAATTATATATGCATTTTTCAGTTCACTATAAAATTATTTATAAGTTAAAAATTATATATAAAATACAATTATTAACTCGTTAGAAATATAAATATAATTATAGTGAACTATTTTAATTATATAGTGGAGAAAGAAAATGCCATTTTTGGGGGGTTAAAATTTAAAAATTCTAAATTTTCTAAACCACACATATACTTTTAAAATAGTTCAGTATAAAAAAATTTATAAGTTTTGCCACTTCTCAACTGGTAAGTTAAGGGGAAAACATATATATAAATAAAATTATAGTGAACTATGTAAACATTAGCTGGTCGTTTTCGGTCTGTGATGAACCGTTTTGTGGTTCATTGGATGAAGGTGTGAGTGGTACGAAGGGTGGGCTGGGTGGGTAAATAAAAAAGAGAAGGCTTATTCAGCCTTCTTGAAACAGATCCATTCTCGTGAGAATTTCTCTGGGTTGTAAATGATCTCAGTGGATAAACCAAAATCAAGAACACAACCTGTAGCATAAGCAACAGATCGGACACTATCTTTTCTTGCTTGCTTAGCTTTGTCAAGCCAAACATAGACTTGCTTTTCTGATAATGTAACTTGATAAGGCTGTTCAATTTCGTCTTGTAATTCCTTCTTGATCTCCTTTTCAATTTGATTTTTTTGAAGAGTGAGATCCTCAAGCTGAAATAAATCAGAGACAACTGAAAGCTCACTGTTGATAGCTTCAAGGTTGTTGTGTAATTCAGCTAACTTGATCTCATCTTTCTCACGGAAAGTTGTGAATGTAATTACTCATAATTCATTGATGTAAAAATTTCAGTTAGCACATTCAAACAATACAGTTTTTTTAGGTAATCTGTGAATACCGAATTTCGTGATGTCCATTTTTGATAGGATAATAGAATAAAAATGCTATATTAAAAATAGCAAATCTATTTTTATCAACCGTATAAACGAGTGAGTCAAGAGAAAGTGGAGTTAAGTGTTGGCACTTTCTCTTTACTCACGAAGTGCGGTTGATATAATTGGGAAAGTATATTGATAAAACATGGTTAAGTATTCAATCGTGACGAAGCAATCCAAGATCAACTACTTTAATTCGTAGACTGTATTCCCTCGTGAGTAGTATGTAGTCCGTGGTTTGGTATGAGTTCGTGTGTGGTATGATGGGAAGAGGGGCTGGGGTCAGGGGCAATGCGCGGTATGTGGGTTCTTGGGGTGGGGTTGGGGAAAGGGCCGCCGAAGGCGGCCGCAAAATTTTTGTAAAAAAAAAAGAAAGGCTTTCGCCTTTCTCCTATATTACAAATCCATTCTGTCGTGTTCGTGTGAATCTGTTATCACATTCTCTATAATCAATAGCTTGTTCCATTGACATATTGTCAATTTGTTTATCTGTCAAGTTCCTTGATAGGTTGTTATATAATGGGTTATCAAATCTTAATCAAGTAGCCATTAAACTTGACCGAATATTATCTTGGTTAAAAGCTCTTTCTAATACTGTTAAAAAGTCGTCAATTTGTTTTTCACTTTCAAACTCTATAAAATAGCTTGAATAAACAAGTCTTTCTTGTGTTCTGTTAAACTCTTTTTCAAGTTGTGAAATTTTCAGCTTGTTTTGTTGTTCCTCAAAAACATTATCAAAACATAGTCATTTTAAATACTCTAACTGTTCGTTTATTTCAATAGCTTTTTCTGTGTTTTCAGATTTCAAATAATTGAAATAAACAATACCGTTTTCGTTTTCATAAAGAGTTCAGTTGTCAAACTCTTTTAAAATCCAACTTTTTACTTTAAGTTGTGGTTGTCTTTTTTTGAATTTTGTAGTCATTGTGAAAATAGGTTAAAGAATAAAAGTGTCTTTCACTGACATAGTTATTATAATCATTTGCTAATAAAAAGCAAATTTTTCAAGACTTTTTTAATAACTTTGGGTTGACAAATTTATAATTTGTGATATAATATAGGTTAGAGAAATAGTAGTTCTCACCTGGGATTTCTAAGCATTGAGTAATAGCAGTTCTCACCTGATGTTTCTCAGTGCTGAGAGATGGCAGTTCCTACCTGCTGTTTCTCTGTGCTTAGAAATCGCAGTTCTCACCTATAGTTTCTCCAGCCAGGAATACATAGGGGGGACATAATTTTATCTACCATATATATTTCCCCTTAACTTTCCCTTTTATCAAAGGGGAAATATATATGGTAGATAGATAGAAGTAGTCCCCCCTATGTATGGATGGATGGAGAAACTAGCCCCCCACCTCAACCAGCAACCACATTTTCCGCTCCTTAACTGGCCTTTCCTGTCTCCAACATTTCGGCTTGTAATTTCCAATTACATTCTTATCCTAATCTCAGGGGGTGGTTTTTTTCCCTTCAATGGGTTTTGTTTCCCACCTCCTTTGTAATTTTTATCCATAACCAATATTACTATGGCATGTAAAAGAAAGTGTTGATGAGGATGAAGAAGAAAATAATTTATCTTGTAAATTTATAATAATGAAGGACACGTCACGTACAGCGGCCCTAGATTACCTGCTTGCTATTGGTAATCTTATTGCTCTCGCCGATCACAAAGAAGAGCAGATTATGAATTTGGAAGAAGAATATGAAGCAGTAGCCACTCTAGAACTAACAGAACCAGAAGCTGATCAGATGAGACACAACATCGCAAATGAAATCCTTGAGACTAAAGCCTCACGTCGCCAGCTCTATGATCTACGTAGAGAACTACAGCGTAACTTTTTCCAGCGTTATGAAATAGATATGGA
>Ga0233366_1000450_pt1 | contig 13925 bp, 9 predicted proteins | sample ElkDunMinimDraft_23_FD_191536 | JGI IMG/M metagenome (GOLD analysis project Ga0233366, IMG submission 191536) | Fecal eukaryotic communites from dung pellets of Tule Elk in California, USA - Elk Dung C4 | ecosystem: Host-associated > Mammals > Digestive system > Large intestine > Fecal | place...
AGTTGGCTGACTCATTGCTTCTTTTTGACGTTCTGAAGAGGATAGGCCTAACCAATGAGCCATATCACTACCGGTAAGGTCAGCACCTTTAGCTTCGATGTCAGGGTAAACTGCAATACCTGCGTTTTCGCCTCTTAACCAACCTTTTTCGCTAACGTCAGAACCCCAAGCAATAGTATATCCTGTTTCGATAGCGTTGTCCATCACTTGCATCAACTCATCGATAGGAAGATTATAACTTTGTCCCCATCTCCAGTTATCTTGAATTTCGAGAACAAATTTTTCATAGAAAGGGTGGTGAGTGTAAGAGGTAAGAGAAACATAGTCATCAGCATTCAAACCTAAAGATTGGTAGAATGATTGAGGAGTATATTCAACACCTTGGTAATTAAATTTTTCAGGACAAACGCCGAGGTAAGCATCATAAATTCCCTCCAAACCATTAGCCCAAAGCATTTCACCTTCTTTATTAGATTGTAGTTTTTTCAATTTTCCACCAGCAATAGCTTCAACGTAAGCTTCAGTAACTGCTGAAAGTTCATAGTGATTTGATAATGTATCTCCATACATAACACCAGCAGGCATTTCAACATCAGGAACCACACCATAATGTTTCATTCCGTAGATTACATCGTAGAAAGAACCGCCTTGAGAGAAAGAAACATCACCATGAGTTCTTACGGTTGCCATTGCACGATCCATATAGGTTTTGTAAACCAGATACATTTCTGATAAATCGATTTCTGGTTTTCCCATACGAATCAACTCTGATTCAATAAATGCCAAAGTTGAATAACACCAACAAGTTCCAGCTTGGTTTTGATCTTTAATTGATGAAATAGGAAGGCGTTTGATATCCGTAAATTCATAACCTTTCTTTTCTTCTTTTGCTGTTTCTTGTGCTTTAACACTATTTCCTACGAAAAGAACTATAGCAGCACAAATGATTGTAAAAAGCTTTTTCATTTCTTAATTGATTGATTATTAATTGTTTTTAGATATAATTTTCTGCCGATTTAGGAACAATATTTTTCATAAATCAAGGCGCAAATATAGGGAAAAAATTTAATTTTTTCAATTAGCGTTTCAAAAATAATTGCTCGTTACAACTCCTTGATTACAAATACTGTTCTACGGTTTTTCGCTCTTCCCTCTTCGGTTTCGTTAGAAGCTACGGGTTTACTTGCGCCATAACCTTTATAGCTAACTCGGGAGGCATCCACATGCTTGCTTAATACATAGTCATATACCGATTTGGCACGGCGTTCCGATAGCAATTGATTATCGTGCGCATCACCAATATTATCTGTATGTCCTTGGATTTCAACCACAATGGTAGGATTTTCTTGTAAAAATTCGACAAAGAGATTGATAATCTGTTTTGATTCAGCGGTTAGCAAATAGAGATTTGTACCGAAATGGATATCGTGAAGGTTATAGGTTTTATTAGCTTCAACACGTTTAATTTCAGCATGGTTTTCAACTATTTTTTGTTCTTGCAAATCTGGCATAACCAAATGTGTATCAAAAACATAACCTTCTTTTTTAACATTTACAATCATGGGTTGAGGATTATAAACATCAACTTCTGTCACCAAAGCATATTTACCTGAATTTTGATTTACGGTTGTTTTGGCTACCACTTGGGAAGTTGTGTCTCGAATTTCTACCACAATTTCAGACAGGTCATCCGATTCATCATCAATAGCGACTTCCCCTTTAATCATCATCATATTTTTGGGGCGTGCTTTTTCATATAATTCAAATTGATAGATATTCCAATCTTTTCCTGTAATATTATTTGAGGAGTAGTAAGCTGTTTTTCCATCAAAACTTACAAAGAAATCGATTTCATCATTTTCGGAATTGATAGGATAACCAATATTTTTCGGTTTCGTCCATACATTATTTTCATCCATTCGAGAATAGAAAATATCCATTCCTCCAATTTTATCGTGCCCATTGGATGAGAAATAGAGTGTTTTACTATCAGTATGTAGAAACGGAGAACGCTCATTACCTGCCGTATTAATAACAGGACCCATATTTTGGGCTTCGCGCCAAGTACCGTCGCTGTTGCGCACAGAAAACCAAATATCGGAGCCGCCGTACCCTCCTGGTCGGTCGCTGGCAAAAAGCAGAAGTTTACCATCAGAACTCAACGATGGGTTCGATTCCCAAGAATCGCCCCGATTGATTTTTGCGCCAAAATTTTCAGGATCTGTCCAACTTCCATCAATAAATTCAGAATAGAAGAGATCATAATTGGGATAAGGTTTTCCGCCGATATTTCCTTTCAGCAACCTCGAAAAAATCAGCAAATCGTTAGTCAGGTTTATGGCAGGGCTTCCCTCTTTGTAGGATTCATTAAATGGATATGGCAAAGGTGTTCCTCGACCAAAATCGCCAGTTTTTCCTGACTCGCTAACGCTAAAGTACTCTACATCTGTTAGTTCCTCACCAAAACCTTGATTTCTCATTTCTTGCACCCTTCGAGTGAAATAGAATTGTTGTCCATCGGGAGAAATCGTTGCCAAATACTCATCAGCTTCTGTACAGATTCCGGGTACAATCTTCGGATCGAAAGGAACTGGATTATTGAGGATTTCGTTGTAAAATTTTGATTTATTGATAATTATATTTGCTTCCTCTATATCTTCTGGCTTCGGAAAAATATCAGGATTTTCTACAATCACTTTTGCAAATTTCATTGCATTCGCAAAATCTTCCGAAAAATAAGCGATTCTAGCAGCATACAAGTTATGTGCAGGCTTATGATAAGGACAGACTTCATAAATTCGATTGAATGCTTCCAAAGCAGCAGCGGCGTCTTTCTTATGAATATCCATTCTATAATTATCGCGTTGAATTTGTAGATAGTAACTCAATCCGATATAGTAGTTAACATCCAATAAATTAGGATTTTCAGACAGAAGTGCATCATAAATTGCAAACGCTTCTTTTCGTTTTCCTGAATTTTGCAAGTCACGTGCTTTTTTTATTTTTTGCTGCGTATTTCGAGATAACTCTTGCACGCAAGGGTCCACCTCATCTGGCTCCTCTTGAGCGCAAACCCCTAAACAACAAATAATTGCAAAAAATAAAAGAATATAAATCTGTTTCATATCAACAGATAGAAAACGAAAAAATTGGCAAATTGTTACGTACCAACAAAAAGATTTCCAAATACATTCTCTTACAAGAGAATTATTTTTTATTCAGAATTACTAATGCTGCAATAACTCCCGGAACCCAACCTAAAGCTGTTAAAATTAAGACGATTAATATTGATCCGCAACCTTGGTCATATACGGCTAATGGCGGAAAAATTATGCTTAATAAAACTCGAAATATAGACATATAACTTTTATTTTAATGATAATTTGATAATCATAAGAAACAGATCTTTTCCAATCCTCAATAAAGAATCGGGAAAGTCGTAATTAGGGTGGTGTAGTGGCAGGCAATTGACACCTGCGCCCACGCCGAACATAGCACCTACATATTTCTGCGTAAAAAGTCCAAAATCCTCTCCCCAACTATAAGGTTCGGTTTTTTCAATATACTGTAATTGAAGGTTTTGTGCTGCAGACTTTACAATATTAACAGCATTTGGATGATTCTCGTTAGCGGCAAAATATTCGAGCCAATTTATAGAACTTTTTAGATTTTGTATTTTCGCAACCTCTTCTGCAACAACACTTTCCACTCGCGTCATCTCTTGTTTCAGTCGCTCATCGGTTCGAGCACGCAAAGTAAGCCGGATTGCGCCCTCGCCGGCAGTTACGCCATAATCAGGAGTTCCGACGTGCAGCTCCACCAAGGTGGTGATTTTACAATTCTTCGACGATAAATCGTAGCAATTATCAGCGAGCAACGTTTCCGTAATCTGCATTGCTGCGGATAGTGGAGAAACAGCTTTTAGTGGTTCTGAGGCGTGCGAAGTTGTACCCTGCAATAGTATTTCACAACTAATAACAGAGCAGGAGAAACTACCCTCGTTGCACAATATTGTTCCCAGAGGTTGTTCAGGAATATTGTGTAGTGCAAAGGCGTAGTCAATAGAATAATTTGCCAGCAGCTGCTCATTGATAACCTGCTGAGCGCCAGCTCCTGTCTCTTCGGCAGCTTGAAAAAGCAATAGTACTCTTCCTGAATTGATTGGATTTTTGTGCAATGCTCTTGCCACGGAGAGCAAAATAACGGTATGACCATCGTGGCCGCACTTATGGGCAACGCCTGGATTTTCGGAGTGGTACGGAAGGCTATCGGTCTCGGCAACGCCCACAGCATCGAAATCGGCACGAAGCAGGATTGTGTGCCCGGGGTTTCCAGAATCAAACTCCGCTATCAAGTGGTTGCCGCACTGCGACTCAATAATTCGCGTAGGTGCGCATGCGGCCAACTCACAAAAAATGAGCGCTCGGGTTTTCGTTTCCGCACCCGAACGCTCAGCTATCTGATGAAACCGATGTCTTAAATCAACTTCATCTATCATAATTTTAATTTTTCTTAATTACAACATCCACATTTACACCTTCTACAATTTCAAAATTGGTTTTTGTTGCATTGCTAACAGAAGGAACAATAGTGAAGTTTGTACATAAAGTTTCGCGTTTAATATAATCTTCAAACTTACGGAAAGCAGAATCAACTTGTTGATTTTCTGCAACTTCAATAGAGATTGTATCCACAACATCCAACTGACTTTCCTTACGATAATTTTGAATTCTATTGACTAATTCACGAGCGTATCCCTCCTCTTGCAGCTCTTCAGAAATTGTAATATCAAGAGCCACGGTCAACATTCCTTGATTAGTAACCACCCAACCTGGAATATCTTCAGCGAAGATTTCAACGTCAGAAGAAAGAATTTCAACCTCTTGACCTTCAATATTTAAATTGATATGACCTTCTTTCTCAATTTCAGCAATTTGAGTTTGGGAGAAAGCAGTGATTGCCGCTGCAATAGATTTCATAATCTTACCATATTTGGGTCCTAATTTTTTGAAATCAGGTTTAATTCTTTTTACCAAAACACCTTCATCATTACTGATAAACTGAATTTCTTTAACATTAACTTCGTGAAGGATAAGATTTTCCACTTTTCTAATTTGCTTTTCAAAATCTGCTGACAAAGTAGGAATCATAATTTTTCCGAGAGGTTGGCGCACACGAATGGCTGATTTTTTACGCAAAGAGAGAACCATTGAACAGAGCTGTTGAGCCAACTGCATACGTTCTTCCAAAGCTTTGTCAATCCAACTTTCTTCCACTTTTGGAAATTCTGACAAGTGAATAGACTCAACAGCTTCCTTACCGGTGATACTATTTAAATCGATAAATAATCTATCCATAAAGAAAGGAGCAATTGGGGAGGCTAATTTTGCAATGGTTACCATACAAGTGTAAAGGGTTTGGAAAGCGGAGATTTTATCGTCGCTATAATCACCTTTCCAAAATCTTCTACGACAAAGTCTTACATACCAATTGCTTAAATATTCATCTACAAATTGTTGGATATCGCGGCCTGCTTTTGTAGGTTCATAATCTGCATAATATTCATCACATTTTTGAATCAAAGTATTTAATTCTGACAATATCCAACGGTCGATTTCAGGACGTTTTTCGTATGGAATATCATCTTCTTTATAGGTAAATCCATCAATATTAGCATACAATGCGAAGAAATTGTAGGTATTGTAGAGTGTACCGAAGAATTTACGTTGCACTTCGGCAATACCATCTGGGTCAAATTTAAGATTGTCCCAAGGTTGAGAGTTGGTCATCATATACCAACGTGTTGCATCGGGACCATATTTCTCAATAGTTTCAAATGGGTCAACGGCATTTCCGTGACGTTTCGACATTTTATTTCCCTCTTTATCCAACACCAATCCATTAGAAACCACAGCTTTATAAGCTACAGAGTCGAAAAGCATTGTTGCGATTGCGTGAAGTGTAAAGAACCAGCCACGAGTTTGGTCAACACCTTCTGCAATAAAATCGGCAGGGAATCTCTTTTCAAAAATCTCTTTATTTTCAAACGGATAGTGCCATTGGCAATAAGGCATTGCTCCAGAATCGAACCACACGTCAATCAAATCGGTTTCGCGAATCATTTTCTGACCCGTTGGAGAAACCAAGAAAATCTCATCTACGTATGGTCTGTGGATATCGATTTTTTCATAATTTTCTTTGCTATAATCACCAGGTACAAATCCATTATCACGGTATGGGTTGCTCTTCATAAAACCAGCAGCCACAGCTTTATCCATTTCATTATAAAGTTGTTCGATAGAGCCAATGCAGATCTGTTCTTTCTTATCTTCGCTAGTCCAGATAGGAAGAGGTACGCCCCAGAAACGAGAACGGGAGAGGTTCCAATCCACAAGATTTTCGAGCCAATTACCAAAGCGGCCACTACCTGTTGCTTGAGGTTTCCACTTAATTGTGTTATTCAACTCAATCATACGTTGTTTGTATGCAGTAGTTTTTACGAACCAAGAGTCAAGTGGATAGTAAAGAACCGGTTTATCGGTACGCCAGCAGTGTGGATAGTTGTGAGTATGTTTTTCAACTTTAAAAGCCAAATTCTCTTTTTTCAACCAGATAGCCAAATAAACATCGAGAGATTCCTCATGTTTTTCATCCTCTTTTTCGTAATCTGGTTTCACATATCTTCCAGCCACATCACCATAAAGTTCCACATTCACATTAGTTTTCACAAACTCAGGATTCAAATCCTCAATTTTATAGAACTTTCCTGTTTTGTCCACCATGGGTTGCGCAACTCCATTGGCATCAATCATAATTAACGGAGGAATACCCGCATCGTTAGCCACGCGTTTATCATCAGCACCGAAAGTAGGTGCAATATGAACAATTCCTGTACCATCTTCAGTAGTTACATAATCTCCAGGGATTACTCTAAAAGCTCCTTCTTCTGGTTTTACGTATGGGATAAGTTGCTCATACTGAATACCCACCAATTTTTCACCTTTTGTTTCTCCCAATACTTGATAAGGAATATTTTTGTCACCTGGTTTATAATCTTCAAATGATAGATTACTATTTTTTTCTGAGAAGAAATGACCTAAGAGATTCTTTGCCAACACTACAGTTACTGGTTTTCCAGAATATGGATTGAAAGTTTTTACCAAAAGGTAATCAATTTTCGGGCCTACAGCCAAAGCGGTATTGGAAGGCAAAGTCCACGGAGTAGTTGTCCATGCAAGGAAGTAAAGTTCTTCCATTTTCACGTTCAAGGCGTCTAAATCCCAAGGAAAGGCAGATTTTTGGTCATTTTTAACTTTGAATTGACCAACAACCGTTGTATCTTTCACATCTTTGTAGCAACCGGGAAGGTTCAATTCGTGAGAGCTCAAGCCAGTTCCTGCAGCAGGTGAATAGGGTTGAATTGTATAGCCTTTGTAGAGCAAATCTTTTTCATAAAGTCTTGACAACAAATTCCATACAGATTCGATATATTTATTATCGAAAGTGATGTATGGATCATCCAAATCCACCCAATAACCCATTTTTTGAGTTACATCATCCCACATATCTTTAAACTTCATCACCTCATTTCGGCACGCCTTGTTGTATTCTTCAACAGTAATTTTTTTGCCGATATCCTCCTTTGTAATTCCCAAATTCTTCTCAACTCCTAACTCTACAGGAAGTCCATGAGTATCCCATCCTCCTTTACGGTAAACATATTCACCTTTCAAGGTATGGTAACGGCAGATAATATCTTTAATAGAGCGCGCCATTACGTGGTGAATGCCTGGTTTTCCATTTGCTGATGGAGGACCTTCAAAGAAAACAAACTCCTTTGCACCCTCACGGATTTGCATACTTCTTTCAAAAATACGCATTTTTGTCCAATATTCCTGCATTGCCTTACCTATTTCAGGAAGGTTAAGATTCTTATATTCAACGTACTTACTCATTTTTATGGGTTTTGTAAATAATCGGCAAAGTTACATAAACTTTTTTTATGTTTGATTGAAAAAATTTCATTGGGGAAAGGGGGGATTATTTCCGCAACAACGAAGAGATACAGAGAGCGAAATTGGCAGGAGAAATAGATTATGAAACTCCATACTGAGGTATCGGCATAGTTAAGAAAAGGTATAAATAGACTGAATTTTAGCGGTACAGTGGTATAATTGTTCTGTCTGCTGCTGAAAAACCTGACATCTCCATACCAATGGACGCACCATTGTAAGTAGGATCGCAAATCACATATTTTTTTCCATTGTATTGAACGGATTCGCCGCCTACTTCCATTGGAAAATTCACAGCAACTGCAATATGCCCTGGATAGTCAACTAACACTACATCAAGGTGTAATAGGTAACGTACCAAGAAAGAGAATAGAACACTTCGGTCTTCACAGTCGTTCTTTGGATAATAGTAATTTTCCTCGCAGAAAAAAGGTTTTTCATAACCAAACTGATCGGTATCAGTACTATAATCAAAATTGCTATGCATATAAGTTAGTAGAAATGACACGTCATCGTATATAGACTGCGTATGTATATATGTGTGAAAACGTTGTTCTATAGAGTGGCAGAATATTTCACTTGGAACTGCATTCGCATACACGTCAATCTCAACTTGCGGATATGTCTTGAATAGTTCAATCATATTTGCATTAACACAAACACTATCTTCTGAAATGGCCGTTTTTACACTCCGTAAAGATTGGCGAATATTCATATCCAAACTTTGAGTTTTCTTTGGAAACTCTAAATCGTATGTTCTAAATGATAAACCTTCACTTTTGAAATCGTATGTGGGATTCAATTCAAAAAAATAGTATCGATTATTTGCAATATCTATGTACGGAATTCCATATAATTGTTGAGCAACTGCCACAAGACAAAAAAGGTGATTTGAAGAGAAACCCACTTTGGCAGCCATTCCCAATTGATTAAGCATAAAGATAGTAAATACCACCTGCTCGTTATATTGGAGGTCATACGTTTGCTGCGCCATACTGAGCACAAGTTGGAAAACTGCCCAATCGTTGAAATTTTGGGTTTGCTTTGTTTCTCGACAGCGTTGCAGCATTTCCTCATAATCACATTCTGACAACTGAACCCAAAATTCAGAAACATCATCTGAGGTGATTCCTGTCAATTTGTTGGGAAACGATTTTTCAACCCACTGAATTTTTTCTCCAAACAGATTGAAAGCTAAAAAGTTATATTGTTCTACTGGAGAATCTTTCGGCTTGCTCTCCTGAGATAAAGTCTGTTCCTCTACAGGATTTGATGTTGATGGAGGTTTCGGCAACGCAGGTTCCTCCTGTGGCATTGTTTCTAGCACATCCGGCTCCAAATCCGATTTCTGAATTGTTGGCGGCACTTCTGTTTCTTCTGGCAGCATCAGCGGCTCCTCTTTCTTCAATTCCGGTTGTATCCGAGGCTTAGGCTTGGTGTCCTTCACCTTAGGTTGTTCTCCGACAAACGTTTTCATATAAGTGGAGATTGCTTTTGCGAACTTTGCATTAATACTATCTTCAAAACCATCGAATTGCTGTTGATTTTGACTAACAAAAGCATTGAACAGCTCATCAAAATCCTGTGCTTGCACAGAACACGTGTACCACAAAAGAAAAAAAAGAAATAACCCTATTTTTCTCATATTTCATTTATAAAAAAAAAGTGCAAATTCTCAATCAACCAAAAATTTGCACTTTCAAGGTTCTTACTTATTCAGCAATTTCATCATACTGCGGTAAATCTCTGGACACTTGATTTGAAATATTATCCATATCAAGAAGTTTCTCCAACTGCGCTTTATTAATATCTGAATCTTTTTTAAGTTCTTCCAACATAACTTCACGAGCAATAGAAATGGCAGCTTTCATATCATAAAAGACGGTAACGCGAACTCGATAATTACCATTTTTCAATTCCTGATAAATTTCTAAAGTTTTGAAGACACGACCTAATTTTTGAGAGACAATAATTTTTGCATTCTCAAGCGTTTTAGTAATGGAAGCTGCTTCCTTGGAAGAGATCTCCTGGTTTGCCAAAGCCACATCTGCTAAGGCAGCTACGCTACTACTCACTTGTGATGCGATACGCAACTTAGCAACATTGTCGGCTTGTGACTGAGCTGCGGCAAAAGTATTTGCTGTAGCCATCTCTTGTGCCCAAATGTACCGTGGATGACCAGAGGGTTCCTTGTCATACATCTTCATCCAAGTCTCATCTAATTGCTTTGCAATAGGTAATCCCATTGTTCTCCATCCCTCTTTTTCCAATTTTTTTGCTTCCTTAATAGCCATTTTTTCTGCTTTTTTATATAAGGATTCGTGTATTTCTTTCTGATCCTTTTTCAGTTCCTTATTTTCTTTCTTCTGTGCCTTAGCACTTTGTGCAAAAGCAGGTGTTGCCATCATAAGAGATAGAGCAAAAATAGCCATTCCTAATAATTTAATCGTTTTTTTCATTGTTTTTAATTTTGATGAATATTTATAAATAACATTGTTGTTTCCTTTATTTCACATTCCTTTATAGTGGTGAGATGTATCAAATCTATCAAAAAAAATTCTTGAAACCAATAAATATTTCTCAATGCCTGCCGATATTCACTCCCTGCCACAATTCATATCTTTCATTTCTCTTAATCTTTGCTAACCAGCGAATTACATTTTCATAGGTCACCTCATCTACATACTTATAAGGTTTCTTAAGAGCAACTATCAACACAACCCCGTGCTCTATGTTATCCTTAGATTCATTAATTTCCATAGTGTAATCAAAGGGTGCATTGAACAAAAATCTCGTATCTTCAGGAGGGAACGAGACGGGCTCTCCTCCTATGAACTGAACATCTTTAAAAATGCCATCGATAGGAAAAATTTGTGCATTTTCTGAAGATTTTCCTGTAAAATAGAAGATACGGAAATAGCAATCCATAGCGGGAGTTAAGGTAAAAGAGATTTTCTCACCAGAAAGGTATAGATTTTTGAATCCATCCATTTTGAATTGAAAATTAAGGTCTTCCACAGCCTCTTCCACAACAACTTCCGCTTTGATAGTGGTACTATATTTTATGAGATTATCATCTGTAAAAGATGGTTTTTCATCTACTTGAGTCTTTACACGCACACGCCCTTCCATTTCAATACGACTTAATTCAGAAGATAACTCTTGAAATTCGGATCCTTCACTACCTAAAACCACAACCGCCGTAGTGGCGATATTCTCCATAACACCAGCTGCTCTGAGTGCCTCTTTTTTTGCATTAAGCAATGCTTGGGCTTGGGCAAAAGCTGGGGTTTCGTGTACACTTGCCACATAGGAGCCGATTACCGTAACCATACACGTCTTTTCCGCCTGTGCTTCAAGAGCAAACAGAGAGAAGATAAAACAACACATAAATAAGATTCTCAACAACAATAATTTATTTTTCACATCCATCAATAGTTAGTTGTCCATTCTTCCATTATTTGAGATATTCAATCCCATACCAATTTTTTCTTTACAATCTTAAGTTTTGTAGTAGACTTATAATTCCTATTTTTCTTTTTTTGCTGCCCACCTGCGCTCCGCGGGGGCGGGCTGGCTATATTCGGTAAAATTATCTCCCTGCCCTGCGGGACAAGAGATAATTTTGCCATTTTTGATTAATTGCAAACACAGCGAACTGAGTAGCCGATATCCTTGTAGCGGTCGTTTCTGGCCACGTTGGCATTGCCGTAGCGCAAGTAGCGGTTGTAGGCGTAGTAGCTACCGCTCTGCGTAGAACTCCAGAAGTAAGCGTTGTAGCCGAAGTTGTTGTAGTAGCCGTAGTAGTAGCCAGCGGGACGGGCAGAAAAAAACGTAGCGTTGTTTGTACTTGGATTGTTGCCAACAGCACAATTTTTTGTACCACTTTTCCATCCTTTCTCACTTGCTAACGCTTTGGCAATATAATCTACATCACCACCGCACACATATTGGCTTTGGCTTTTTACGTAATTTTCTAACTCTGTCCACTCTGCATCACTCGGAACGTGCCAACCATTAGGGCAAATACCTTGCACGCCGCTCGGGTTAGAATTGCTGCTGTTTGCACCATTCATCACAGCAGGCCAATTATAAAGGTAACCATAATCGGAAACATTAACGTTATTACCATCAGGATAGTAGCGGTAAGCAACATCGTAATCTATTCCTGTTCCTAATGCAATTGAGGTTCCGTTGGCGTAACGAGTGGTACGCAAATTCTCGGCCATCCACACTTGGTTGCCCAGTTTTACTGTTCTATACACATTGCCATCGATATCGGTTACGGTAGGAGCATCTTCTGCCCGCACCTTGAACACAATATTGTCTCCTACCAAATTTTCTCGCTCTGCCAGAACGTTCCACACTATGGTGTTTCTGCCAGGGCTTACGAATTGTCCCACAGCGCCACTCACTTTTATTAATTTGATATAACTTTCTCCCCCGTTGGTGGAAAGATATAACGAAATCTCAGCAGGCTCATCCAATGTGTAGGTGATATGGATTTGCTTACCCACCTGCCGTGCGGTAACATCGCTGACTTTTTGTGCGAAAGTTACTCCCACACAAAAAAATAAGCAAATTAATATTCCCAATATTCGTTTCATTCTCTTTTTTTATTGCGACCCACTATAGGCGGGATTTTTTCTTTTTTTGCAGCCCGCCTGCGCTCCGCGGGGGCGGGCTTGCTCTATTCGGTAAAACTATCTCCCTGCCCTGCGGGACAAGAGATAATTTTGCCATTTTTGATTAATTGCGAACACAGCGAACTGAGTAGCCGACGTACTTGCTGTTGGTGCTCCAGCTCACGCCAGCGCCTTTGTAGGCCAAGCACCAGACGCCGGCGTCGTTAGCATTCCAATAGTCCTGCGTAGCATGCCAGAAGTAAGCGCCGTAGCCGAAGCCGCCGTAGTAGCTACCGTGGCCGAAGCCAGCGGGACGGGCGGAAAAGCCTGTGGCATTGTTAGCGCTTGGATCGTTACCAACTGCGCAATTGTCATAACTGCTCGCCCAGCCACTTCCCTCTCCGCTCGCCAACGCTTTGGCAATACAATCTTCATCACCACCGCACACATATTGGCTTTGGCTTTTTACGTATTTCGTCAACTCTGCCCACTCATTATTGCTCGGCACGTGCCAACCATCAGGGCAAACACCTTGCACGCCACTTGGGTTGGCATCACTGCTGGCAGAACCTTTCATTACTGCATACCAACTATAGAGGTAACCGAAAACGGTAACATTGGCACTATTGTTGTTAGGATAGTAACGAACGGCTGCAGAACTTGTAGCGGTTACTAATGGAATTGGGGCTCCATCTGCATAGCGAGTGGTACGCAAGTTTTCAGCCATCCACACTTGGTTACCCAGTTTTACTGTTTTATACACATTGCCATCAATATCGGCTACGGGTTCAGCCAATTGATACAGTACGTTGCCATCATAAAAATATGTTCCTTTGTTTATGTAAGGGTCCTTTTCGCACGACATCATTATGACAATTAGGGATAGAATCATCCCATATAATAATCTATTTTTCATAATCTTTTAATTTTTACTTGTCCGTTTTCTATTTGAAATACTAAATCCTATACCGACTTTTGCTTCTAAAGTCTTAAATTTTGTAGTTACGGCTTCCATAGAGAGAAGGAGACCAGGTTTAATTTTAAACATAAGTCCTAATGAGAAATCGATGCCAATATGCGTATTGGTTGGGAAGCGAAACCAATTTTCCCCTATCGTTTGGACAGAAAAAGTTCGGTAGCCATAGCCTGCACCCAACAGCAGGTAGAGAGGCTCGCACGTGCGCACAACCAACCCTGCTTGTAGGGAGTAGCGCACAGCTTTTTCATTTCCATTCAATGCGTATTGTTGCCCATTTATCACGTAGGGGGTGTTAAGGCCCTGGAGTTC
>Ga0233366_1000451_pt1 | contig 13904 bp, 8 predicted proteins | sample ElkDunMinimDraft_23_FD_191536 | JGI IMG/M metagenome (GOLD analysis project Ga0233366, IMG submission 191536) | Fecal eukaryotic communites from dung pellets of Tule Elk in California, USA - Elk Dung C4 | ecosystem: Host-associated > Mammals > Digestive system > Large intestine > Fecal | place...
AGCCGCATGAGCGACAAACCCACAGCCCTCAAGGATCGCATGACCCGCGCGCTTCTTGTGCGGTTGCGCAAGATTTCCCCCCGCATGCGCGCCATGGAGTTGGCGATCACCCTTGTGGCGGCCCTGTTGGTTGTTGCAATACTTGTTGCGTTGGGGCTTGTTCGCTCGGCGTATTCCCACGCAAACCAAATCAACCAGTGGTACGAAAGCTGCCAGAAGGCAGCTCAGGACTTGCAAGACACGTCGGACTTCCTTACCTCGGAGGTTCGCCTGTTTGTTACCACCGGCGATCGCCTGCACATGGATAACTACCTTGTTGAACTTGACGAGGTCGACAATCGCGGCAAGGCGTTAGACGTGTTGCGCACGCACGCAAACAGCGACGAGGCGACCGCCGCCCTGGAGCAGGCACGCACGCGCTCAGACGAGCTCGCACAAACCGAGCTACGCGCCATGCGCCTTACGGCAGAGTCGCTTGACATGGAAGACCTGCCCAAGCGTGTGGCAGGCGCTCACCTTAGCGACACCGAAGCCGCGCTCACGAGCACCGAAAAGCAGTCGCTTGCGAGCGAGCTTGTCTACAGCAACGAGTACATGCTCAAGAAGTTTGCCATTAGGGACAGTGTCCAAGACTGTTCCGCAATGCTCATTCAAAGCCTTACCAACCAGCTCGAAGCAAACAACGAGCTGCTCAACACGTATATTATGCTATTGCAGCTCTGCGTTATAGCGCTGTTGGTCGTTATGCTGTTTGAGACGTTGTCCACGAGGTTTTTGCTGCTGTGGCCCATCGACATGCACGAGACGAGCATTCGCAACGGCGAGCCGCTCATACCGAGCGGAGCGCGCGAGTTGCGTACCCTAACCCACGCGTACAACGACATGTACGAGGCAAACAACAACACCACGGAGTCTTTGCGCTACGAGGCGCGCAACGACGCGCTCACCGGCCTGCTTAACCGCGGGGCATACGACGAGCTGCTGTTTTTGCACAAACACAACTCGGCCCTCATCTTGGTGGACGTTGACTACTTTAAGCAGTTTAACGACGAATACGGGCACGAGATGGGCGACGCGGTGCTTGTGGAGGTCGCCGCGACCTTGTATTCGTCGTTCCGTTCCAACGACTACGTGTGCCGCATTGGCGGCGACGAGTTCGCAGTCATCATGGCCAACGCAACGCCCGAGCTACGCGACGTCATTGCGCGCAAGATCGACGAGGTCGCCGAGTTCTTGCACGACACGTCAAACGGACTGCCGTCGGTGAGCATTTCGGTCGGAGTCGCCTTTGGCGATGAACAGAGCACGCAAGACGGCTTGTTTAAAGAGGCAGACACCGCACTGTACGACACCAAGCGTCGCGGACGCAACGGCTACACGTTTGCCCACGAACTCAAGTCGTAGAGAAGGGCGTAACAGAGAGGAGTATCCCCTTGTTACGCCCTGCCGCGCCGCTATACTTATCACTCGCCATTACTCGCTGCGAAGCGCCTCCACCGGGTCGGCCTTTGCGGCCTTGTGCGAGGGGATGAGTCCTGCCACAAATGACAAAAACACGCTCACACCCACCAGCACCAGCGCTGCGCCAATGGGGAGCCGCGCGATCTGCTCCACGTCAAACACATCCGCGACCACGATGTTTGCGGGAATGGAGACCAACGCCGTAATTCCCACGCCCATGAGGCCCGACACCAGGCCCTCGATGACTGTTTCGGCATTGAACACGCGGCTGATGTCACGCTTGCTCGCGCCAATCGAGCGTAGGATGCCAATTTCCTTTTTGCGCTCGAGCACCGAAATATAGGTAATGACACCAATCATGATAGAGCTGACCACCAGCGATATGGCGACGAAGGCAACCAGCACGGCACTGATCTTGTTTACGATGTCGGTCACCGAACTCATAAGGGCACCCACGATGTCGGTGTAGGTAATGACCTTGTCGTCCTCCCCCGCGCTCTTGCGTGCGTCGTTGTAGGCATCCAAGATTGCTATGACCTCGGCTTTGCTTTCAAAGTTAACGGGATACACGTCGATCTCGGACGGCTTGGCCTCGTCTGCATAGCCGAGCTTTGCCAAGTTGCCTTCGTAGCTCGTACGCTCGGTGCCCATAAGGGCAACCATGAGCTGGCCGAGCTCCTTTTGGTCCATGTTAAACTGAAACGCCTCGGCAAAAGTCTTCTCGTCCACGTGTATTGAGCTGGCCATATTGCTCATAAGCTGGGTAACGGCCTCCTGCATGGTGTTGGACACGCTTGCCGCCAGCTGCGTTTGTAGCGACGTAGCCAGCTGACTCACGATCGTGCTCATGGCCTGCGTAAGGTACGTCCTAAGCGCTTCGGCCAACGTAGACGACAAGGCCGCAGACATCGACTGCATCAATTGCTGCTGAACCGCACCGCCAAGCTGCGCAGACAACTGATCACCCACTTGCGTCATGAGCTGCTGGCCCACTTGCTGGCCCATTTGGGACATCAGCTGCTCACCCACCTGCTTGCCCGCCTGCTCCATGACTTGCTGGCCAACTTGCGCCCCGATCTGTTCGAGCAGCGCCTGGGCAACGCTGCTGGCTGCTCCGTTCAGCCGTTCCCGTTCCTTTTTGCTGATCTCCATCTTGCCGAGCAGCTTCGCCAGGTTTTTCCTAAGCGTCTGCTGGGCCTCGTCCGAAAAGCCCACGGCGTCGCGCATGTTTGTAAAGAGTCCCGTCACGACTCCAGGCGTCGACAAATACGCCGAGGCGGCGTCTACCACGGCGGACGGGTCGGTAATGTTGACCTGCTGCTCCGTAAGATAGGCCATAAAGCCCTTGATCGCATCCGACACAACCGGCCGAATCTTCTCTTGGTCAACCGTTGGGTTGACGCCCTCAAACAAGTCGGCGGGATCGATTGCCCTTAAGCGTGGGCCATAGACGTCTTCGAGTTCCGCAAGCAGCGTCTTTTGCACGTCAATGCCCGAAAGGTCTACCTTGGACCAGTCCATACCCGAAAGGTCGACGCTGCTGAGGTCAAACTTTACGTTGGAAAGGTCGCCCAGCTCGATTGACGACAAATCCAGCGAACCCATGTCCAGTGAACCCATATCAAGCGAGCCAAAGTCAAGCGCACCAAAATTCATTGAGCTCAGATCCAGCCCGCTCATGTCCATGGACGAAATGTCCAGGTCGCCCGCCAGGGCATTAAGGTCAAGCGCGTCACCCATATTGCCCAGGCCCATGCTACTTGGGTCAAACCCGCTCATGTCCAAGCCAGACAGATCCATGCTCTCTGGGTCCATGGCAAAGGCGCTCGCGATCTTGTCTTGGTCGACCGAGAAGAGGGAGCTCAGGTCAAAGTCGTTACCCTCGTCTTTGGCCTCGCTTTCAAACGACTTGCCGCTTAGCACGTTTATGCTGGGCGTTTTTAGTTGTTCCTTTACCACCTTGGCACCTGCAGCTTGCTTCATGAGCCAGCTGGTAAGCTTTGGCGTGTAGTACACGCCCATGTTAATGGTGGTGGCGTCCACGTCTTCCTTAGGCTGCACTATGCCAACCACTTTGAGCTCTTCTCCCTTGCGTGCAAGGTCGCGCACGAAGCTCTTGTCGTCGGACTTGTCTGTCCACACGTTGTAGTCGGCCTCGTACACAAAAAGACTCGACGAAGGGACGACCCTAAACGACCGCGCAAGGAGCTCGTCGTACGAATACGTCCGCTCGTCCTTGGGAGCCTCGATGTCCTCTTGGTCCATGAACTTTTGTACCATGTCCGCAAGCTCGTCGTGGTCGCGCAAGCCCAAGGCGTACGACATAAAGTCGGAAATGGTACCGCGTCTGCTCAGCACCACCACCAGCTCGTTATACTTGGTGGGCCAGTGCCCTGCCTTTACGTCAAACTGGTCCTCTACCAGCGCGAGCTCGGCCGGCATCTGAGAAAACACATCGGTGCTAAACATTGACGACGACATGGCGGACGTTCCCATGCCTACCGACTGAAACGCCGTGTCGGGGTTGACCTGCTGCGCGTAACCGTCGTCCTTTATATAGTAGATACGCGGGACAACGCCGTATTGGTACTCGATGTCCTGAATGTGCGAGCTGATCCCGCCGCCGTTCTTGTCAAAGTAGGCTTTGAGCGCCGCAAGGTCGTTTTTGCCCACGCTGCCAAACATGCTGGTAACCATGCGTGTTTCGGAAACGTCCGCCGCCTTCTTTGTACTACCATCGTCATTGGCCTCATCCACCTGCGACTGCACGTCCACGAGCATGGAGGTCATATCGAGTCCCGAGCTCATGATTTGCAGGGGGTACACCGAAAGCGTCTCTTCTTCAACGTCCTGAATGTACGCGTTCACACCGTTTGCGAGCGCGAGGATGGCAGCAATGCCAATTATGCCGATTGACCCCGCAAAGGCCGTCATGAGGGTGCGGCCTTTTTTGGTCATAAGGTTGTTAAACGACAACGACAGCGCGGTAAGAAAGCTCATGGACGTGCGCCGACCAGGGCGAGCCTCGCGTGCGTCCATGGGCGTTGGCACAAACGGGTCGGAGTCCGATATAAGCCTGCCGTCCGCGAGCTCCACAATACGCGTGGAGTACTCGCGTGCCAGCTCCGGGTTATGCGTGACCATAATGACCAGGCGGTCGGCTGCCACCTCACGCAACAAGTCCATGACCTGCACGGACGTGCGCGAGTCGAGCGCGCCGGTGGGCTCGTCGGCAAGCAGAATCTCTGGGTCGTTGATGAGGGCACGCGCAATGGCCACGCGCTGCATTTGTCCACCCGAAAGCTGGCTGGGGCGCTTGTCTACATGCTCGCCCAACCCAACGTCCTCCAGCGCTCGGTGCGCACGACGTTTACGCTCCTGCGGGCTCACGCCCGAAAGCGTCAGGGCAAGCTCCACGTTGGCAAGAATCGTTTGGTGCGGAATGAGGTTGTAGCTTTGAAACACAAAGCCAATGCGATTGTTGCGATACGCATCCCAGTCGCGGTCCTTGTACTCGCGCGTGGATATGCCGTCGATGATCAGGTCACCATAGTCAAAGTGGTCGAGACCACCGATTACGTTGAGCATGGTCGTCTTGCCCGAACCAGACGGCCCCAAAATCGACACGAACTCGTTGTCTCTAAAGGCCAGGCTCACGTCGTCCAAAGCCACCTGCGTAAACGCGTTTGTGGTATAGGACTTGCGGATGTGCTCGAGCTGCAGCATAGGGCGCTCCTCGTTTTTGGTGTGTTTGTTCAAAGTATACCCATCTGCCTGCGTATGTCAGCACTCGCCCATCCGGTTTCGGTAATTGTTCACGCACGTTTTTATCGCATGCTACCTATAAACGCACAGCTATTGATGTGTTAGTGCATTCCGTTGGTGTTTGCCTACATTCCACTGGTGGAACGAGGTATCATTGACGGATGTTTGTTGGTTACCACGATGAGAGAAGCATATGTCACGTAGCGAACGACGAAACGAGAGACGCACCGGAGAACCTCCTCGCAACCGGAGGACACGGCGACCTCGTCAAAACAGACGCGGCAAGGTGCGCATAAACGCACTGGACGGTATTCGCGCAATCGCCATCATTGCCGTCATGCTCTACCACATGGCAGTTCCCTGGTTGCCCAGTGGGCATATGGGTGTGGTAGTGTTTTTGGTCCTTACGGGCTACCTTGCGTCGAGCACCGTGCTCAAAACGATTCGACATGAGGGCTCGCTGTCCTTGCCGCGATTGTGGGGCAAGCGCGTTGGACGCATTTGGCCTTCCATGGCAACCATGATACTGTGCACTGTTGCGTTGTGCGTTGCGTTTAACCATGTGTTGCTGACCAAGCTTCGTCCCGACCTGCTGCCGTCGTTGCTCTTGTCCAACAACCTTGGGGCCATACTGCGTGGAGCCTCGTACTTCGATAACCTGGGGGGCACGTCTCCCCTAACCCATCTGTGGTACCTAGGCGTTGACTTTCAGTTCTTTGTGGTGTGGACCGCCCTTGCCAGCTTTTTGTGCCCCCGCGGACGTTCCACCCGTGTGGGCCGTTTGGTGGCGCTTGGACTTGCCTTGGTCTCCGCCATCCTCATGGCCGTGTTGTATAACCCCAACGCCGACCCCACCCGCGTGTACTACGGACCCGACACACGCGCGTTTGCGCCACTGCTTGGCGCATGGCTCGGCCTCGCCTGGCCGCTCGGCGGAAGGCCGGTTCGCCTGGACGCCGCGCGTCACAACGTGCGCAGCCTGCCGCTGGGAATCCTTTCGCCTTTGGCGTTGGTGGCGCTTGTAGTGATCATGGTCGTTGTGCCCGACATCTCGCCGTTTTTGTATCGCGGCGGCATGTTGTTGGTTGCTCTGCTTTCGGTGCTCGTTATAGCAGGCGCGCTCGACCGGCGCTCCGTGTTTTCTCGCGTGCTTTCTGCCAAGCCGCTCGTGTGGCTTGGTACGCGCTCCTACGGATTGTACCTTTGGCACTTTCCGCTATTCCAGCTGTTCAAGGTCACCAACAACGCGACGTCACCTCTAATGGTCGCTCTAGCCGTCGTACTTTCGCTTGTGGCCGCCGAGCTCACCCTTCGCTTGGTAGAGAAGCCCCTTGTGCAAAAGCAACTGCCGTTTATTATTAACAGCCCTGCCCTTGCAAACGCAGACGGCCCTGTTCGCTTCCTCGCCATGCTCCCCTTTGCCGCCATAACCATCACCCTCGCCGCAGCCATAACGGGCCTTTTGGTCGTACCGCCCGAAACCGCCGTGCCCGAGGACGCACTCAAGAGCACAGGCGCAGGCGCTGCCGAGGCCATGGACCTGTCTAACAAAAAGCAGAACTCCGATGACGAATCGTCCACGTCCAGCGGCAAGGACGACGAAGATGGGGATGACGAGTCAACAGACACCGAAGACGAAGACAGCAAGAAGTCCGAACAGGACCTTGACAACCTGCCCACGGGTACCATAACGCTTGAGGCATCGGACGAAAGCGTTTCGAGCGGTCTCTACACCCCCGTTATTATTGCGGACTCCGTGGCCGGCGACGCAGACTGGTGCTTTAGCGAGCACATTCCCGACGGCCTGCTCGATAGCTACGTGGGCAGACGTCCCGATCAGGCACTTGCCGTGCTACAGGGCTACCTCGACCAAGGCGTCGTGGGCGACATCGTAATTCTTGACTCGTTCTCCAACGTCCCCGCCGACGAGGCAACCATGACCTCGCTCATAGAGTCGTGTGGCGACCGCAAGGTATACCTCGTAAACGTACGCATTCCAGAGGTCGAGCAGGAACAGATCAACCAGACGCTCGATCGTTACGCAGAAAAGTATGACAACGTCACGCTTATTGACTGGTACTCGTACAGCGAGGGCCATGACGATTGGATATATCCGGATGGCGAGCACCTCACGCCCGAAGGCCAGCCATACTACGTAGACATGATCACCAACGCCATAGCGCGCGACTTTGCGGAAGGCGGCGGCACGGTTACTGGCGAGGACGAGTAGCGGTTTGCTCATACATCTTTGTAACCAGGCGCGTTGCACGTCGCAGCGCGCCTTTTTTTGTTGCCGTCTTGCATTGCCAGTAAGCACACTACCGTCTGGCGGTATGTCGACGGGTAAGCAGGCTCGCAAGAGTACACTACCTTCTGTATGCTCCGCGAAAGGGGGACCACTGTGATTATTGACCTATTTCGTATGTTTGTTCTAGCCCTTTTACCCATTCTTTGGCTGGTGCTGGCCTTGTGCGGCATGAAGATGGAAGCATGGAAGGCGAGCTTTGGCGCACTCGTCATCGCCGCCGTGCTGGGCATCTTTGTGTGGAACATGACCCCCATCAATGCCGCGACGGCCGCGCTCGAGGGCATGGCCATGGCAATTTGGCCCATCGTAATCGTTATTATCGCTGCCGTGTTTACGTATAACCTCACCGTGCACACGGGAGCCATGGAAACGATCAAGGGCATGTTGACCTCGGTGTCCAGCGACATGCGTGTGCTGGTGCTGCTCATTGGCTGGTGCTTTGGAGGCTTTTTGGAGGGCATGGCAGGCTTTGGCACAGCCGTCGCGATTCCGGCATCCATGCTCATGGCGCTAGGCTTTGACCCCATCATGGCAATTCTTGCTTGTCTTGTCGCCAACGGCGTGCCTACCATGTTTGGCTCCATTGGCATTCCCACCACGACCTTGGCGAGCATCACCGGGCTTGATCCCGTTCGCCTTGCCCTTACCGAGGCCTTGCAGGTGGCGCCGTTTGTTATCGTTACGCCCTTCCTCATGGTCATGATCGTAGGCGGTGGCCCCAAGGCACTCAAGGGCGTGGTGCCCATCACGCTCATAACCGGCCTTGCGGTTACCCTGCCCGAAATCGCAGCCGCTGCCTTTATTGGTGCCGACTTGCCCATGGTCGTGGCAGCCGTCGTCGCCCTTATTGTGACGTTTGTGGTCGCGCTCAAGATGAAGGGCGATGTGCCGCCAGAGTACGTACTGGAAACACCAAAGAGCGAAGAGGAACTAACGCCCAACAAGGCGCTCACCGCTTGGGCTCCGTTCCTGCTCATCTTTGTGGTGCTCGTGCTTACGTCCAAGCTCGTGCCGTTTATTAACGGTCCGTTGTCTGCAATCAAGACCACCGTCAACATTTATCAGGGCGACCCCACCGCAACCCTTACGTTTTCGTGGGTTAACACCCCAGGCGTGCTCATTCTAATTTGCGGTATCGTGGGCGGACTCATTCAGGGATGCCCCATGAACGAGATCCTGGGCGTGCTCGGATCGACCTGCAAGCAAATGTCCAAGACCATCCTTACCATGTTGGCCGTACTGGGCTGCGCAAAGATCATGGGCTACTCGGGTATGATCGCAAGCATTGCCGCATTCTTTGTTCAGGCACTTGGTGGCCTGTACCCGCTCGTGGCACCCATTCTTGGCGCACTGGGCACCTTTGTTACGGGCTCCGGCACCTCCAGCGAGGTTCTGTTTGGCTCCGTGCAGCAACAGGCTGCTCAAGCCATTGGCGCCAACGAGTACTGGCTCTGCGCTGCAAACTCGCTGGGCGTTTCGGCTGGCAAGATGCTTTCGCCACAATCCATTGCCATTGGCACCGCAGCGTGCGGCCTTATGGGCAAGGACGGCGAGGTCATGGGCAAGGTCGCTGGCTTTGCCTTTGGTTACGTCATCATCATGGCCGTCCTCATTCAGGTTGGCGTTATGATGGGCTTGGGCATGTAAGCGGTCGCCTAACGCATTACACAAGCGCCGCTCGAGCAGCTGTTCGAGCGGCGCTTTTTCGTGCGATCGATGGGGTTACCGTACTCTCGCTATCCGAGCTGTGAGCAAAACGCACGAAGGCTTTCGTCGTCCTGGCGCTTTCTGCTGTCCTTTGGGTCGGTCAAAGAGAGCGTGGCCTCTAAGGTTGCACCATTGAGCTCATCCGTCAGTTTGGCAAAGACCTTGCCTGCGTCACCGCTGCTGCTACATACGAACGCCGCTAGCTTTTTGTTCGTTAGCTCGTCACTGTGCTGACGAATAAACGTGCGCAAGGGTGGCGCGAAAGTACCCGCCCACATGGGAGTACCAAGGACAATGCGATCGTATGCAGCAAGGTCCAGTTCATACGGCATGAGCTCGGGCGTTTCTGCCATAAGTGCACTCTTGCCGCCCCACAAGAACTTTTTGACACCCGAAGACGGGTAGGCTTTGACGGGCACAAGACGTACGAGGTCCGCTGGCACCTCTTCCGCAATCCTTTGTGCCGCAAACTCCGTATTGCCCGACATCGAATAGTACACGACGGCCGTTTTCATGCTTGTGCTCCCCTCACGCGTAAACATGCATACGACTATCTTAACCGGAGCGGGCGTTTTTCATACCCTTGCACGTTAACTGCCGTACAAACGGGGATTTGTACGGCAGTTTGGCGTAGTTTTGCCCTCTCCGACTTTAGTTTGAATACGAAGGCACATGTACGACGACGCATTAGTGCGCATACGATGAAACGCATTCAACAAAACTGCAGAAAATTATTTTAACCACTTATCTCGTACGCACTAAAGCCTGTCCGCAAGGCTCAGAATCAAGTGGCTCGTCTTTTCCCAGCCAAGGCACGGGTCCGTAATGGACTTGCCAAACACCTCACCGCCCACGCCTTGCGCGCCATCCTCCAAATACGACTCGATCATGAAGCCGCGGAAGAGCCCCGCTACCACCTTTGAGCGGTTGACCGAGTCCAGCACCTCGTTGCAAATGCGCATTTGCTCAAGCGGCCGCTTGGCAGAGTTGTCATGGTTGCAGTCCACGACAACTGCTGGGTTCGCAAAATCGTTGGTGTTGTACACCTGCGCCAAATGCTCCAAGTGTTCGTAATGGTAGTTGGCATGCTGGCGACCGTCCGACCCTACACGACCTCGCAACACCGCGTGCGCAAGTACGTTGCCCGTCGTCTCGACCTCCCAATTGCGGTAAATAAACGTCTGTGGTTGCTGTGCGGCATAGATGGAGTTAAGCATGACGTCCATGCTGCCACCAGTGGGATTCTTCATGCCAACCGGCACAGAGACACCACTAGCCACCAAACGATGACCTTGGTTTTCTGTAGAGCGTGCGCCAACCGCGACGTAGGACAACAGGTCAAAGAGGTACTGATGATTTTCTGGATACAGCATCTCGTCTGCCGTAAACATGCCACTTTCTTCAATCACCCGCAAATGCAGATGGCGAATCGCCTTGATTCCTTCCAGCAAGTCATCTGGCTTCGTGGGATCGGGGTTATGCAAAATCCCCTTGTACCCCGTGCCCTTGGTACGGGGCTTGTTGGTGTATACACGCGGCACAACAACGATCTTGTCGGCTACGGACTCACGCAGCTTGGCAAGACGTGTAACGTACTCCAGCACGGCATCCTCGCGATCAGCCGAGCAAGGACCCACGACCACCAGAATCTTGCCGCTCTTACCCGTAAGCGCATCGGCAACTTCGGCATCAAACGCCTCCTTGGTCGCCGTCAACTCTGGCGACAGGGGCATTTCCTCACGAATCTCTTTGGGAATGGGAAGCCTCCGCTTAAAGTTCATTGACACCACAATCACCTCTAACGTTGAGCTAGGAGCGGAGTCTGCACGTATCCCACTCCATATGTCCAATGCGTGCACAAGCAACCATTATGCCCTTGCAGCATGCCTTTTGGTAAATCGAACTAAAACGGAAACAAGGCAACCCAACGGTTGCAATGGCGTACACTTATGAGTCGCATCAACTATTCGTCACATTTGAGCACCAATAAGGAGAGTCCATGCCGTGCACAACCATTTTGGTAGGAAAGAATGCCAGCTATGACGGGTCGACCATAGTTGCCCGCAACGAAGACTCCTGCAACGGAGAGTTCACGCCCAAGCGCTTTGCCGTCGTTCTGCCCAACGAGCAGCCCACAGAGTACCACAGCGTTATTTCTCACCTGCACATAACGCTACCCAATAATCCGCTTCGCTACACTTCACTCCCCAACGCCTTGCTCGACGAGGGCCTGTGGGCAGCAGCGGGCGTCAACGAGGCGAACGTAAGTATGAGCGCAACAGAAACCATCACCTCTAACGAGCGGGTTCTGGCAGCAGATCCCCTAGTGGAGTACAAGCCCGCCATCGGTACAGAAGGCCAGGCAGGCTTTGAGCCCGAGCAAGCAGGCGGCATTGGCGAAGAAGACATGGTAACGCTAGTGCTGCCCTACATTCACACCGCACGCGAAGGCGTACTCCGCCTTGGTGAGCTTTTGGAAACGTATGGCACCTACGAAATGAACGGCATCGCGTTTCATGACGTCAACGAGATCTGGTGGCTCGAAACCATTGGTGGGCACCACTGGATAGCTCGCCGCGTGCCCGATGACTGCTACGTAACCATGCCCAACCAACTGGGAATCGACAACTTTGACCTCAGCGATGCAGAGGGCGACGGCAAGGAGTACCTGTGCTCGTCTGACCTGCGTGACTTTATGGCGCGTAACCACCTCGACCTTACCCTGCGCTACAGCACCGGCATGGGTCCGGACGGTGAGAAGCCCCATACCTTTAACCCACGCTACGCCTTTGGAAGTGCCAGCGACGCCGATCACGTGTACAACACACCTCGCGCTTGGGCGCTCCAGCGTTACTTTAACCCACGTGGAGAGTCTTGGGACGGCCCCGATGCCGTCATGACGCCAGAAGCGGACATCATTCCCTGGTGCCGCATACCAGAGCGCAAGATTACCATAGAAGACGTCAAGTACGCTCTGTCGCTGCACTACCAAGGCACGCCCTACGACCCCTATGGGCGTCCAGGGGTGCCTGACCTGCGCGGTCTGTACAGGCCGATTGGCATCAACCGTACCAGTCAGCTCAGCGCCACGCAGCTGCGCGGTGACCTGCCCAAGGACGTGTGCGCACTACAGTGGATCACCTTTGGCAGCAATCCCTTCAACGCGTTCATCCCCCTGTTTGCCAACGTAGACACGGCGCCGGCGTACTTTAGCACCACGGGCAAGACCGTTTCTACCGACAGCTTCTATTGGGCAAACAGGCTCATCGGTGCCTTGGCAGACGCATGCTACGGCTCGTCTTTGCCACACGTCGAGCGCTACCAGCAAGACGTCGTAGCCAAGACGTTCCGCATACTGCTACAAGCCCAAGAAGCAGGATCGTCTCGCGAGAAGGCAAACCAAGCGGTCGCTGACCTTACGCGCGAACTCACGGATGACGTGCTGGGCAAAGTCCTCTTTGAGGCGTCCATGCACATGAAGAACGGCTTTAGCAGGTCAGACAACTAGCAATGCAAATGGATAGCGCAACGTTGGGGTCATCCCTTCGTTGCGCCAGCCTAATGATTAATAACGTCGCACGGAGAAACCCTTGTCCTGTGGTACTAAATCAACGTGTTTTTCTGAGCCTACGCTCCACGAGTTGCCAAACCCCGTAACCAGCTGGGTGAGCCTACGCACAAACGCCAGGTGAGCTTCTGGTGTGCCCTGGGCTTCGGCGGTGACCGTTCCGTCACGTTCGTTGCGTACCCATCCGCTCATGCCTGCCTTTTCTGCGCACGACACGCAAGCATACCTAAACCCTCGGTGCTGCACGTGTCCAATAAAGCGGTAGCGAATGCGCTGCATTGCGTTGGAAGAGTTCATGGTTGCCCTTTGATCTGTGACGGTTGCCAGAATATATTATCCATCGTATCAAATACCTGCTACTATCGTAACGGCATACGGTTTGCCAACAAAGGAGGAGAAGCCATGCGCTGCAATCATTGCGGCAGAGCCTTAAAGTCCGGCGCAACGGTATGCCCGCGCTGCCGTGCGGACGTGTCGGACGATGCACGCCGCAAGGAGCTCAGGACGTCCGTAATCTTTGTTGCGGTATCGATTGCACTCATGGCGCTTATGCTCTTTCTTGTTCTGACTTGGGAAGGCTCCCTCGTCCTTATGCCGTAATACTACAAGGGGCAGCGCCAAAGTGTGGCCCCCTTGGCATGCAAGCTAATGGCACTCCCCGCTCGCGAGCGCCGCACGCACCACATCCTGATACGACGCCCCCGACTCACGCGCAAGTGCAGCTACGGAGTCGTGTTCCACGTACCTGCGCTCGGTACCATTGGGAAGCTGTACGCATTTGGTCTGCACGACCCCATACGTCGTTTGCACCTCGCCTTTTTGGCGGACAAGCGCCGTCCGCTGCAGCGGATACCGTCGAATCCCAATGGTGGTCGTATCCTCAAACAGGACCTCTTCCAGCTTGGCGATGTCCTGCTTGGCGCACAGCACTTCGATTTGATACCCCGGTCGGCTCTTCTTCATAAACACCGGCAAGAAGTGCGCCTCTCGTGCGCCGGCATCGTACAGCCGCTCGAGCACGTAGCCCAACGCTTCGCCCGTGCAGTCGTCAACCTCGGTCTCGAGCTTCCACAGGTCAACGTCGTCCTGTTCGTA
>Ga0233366_1000455_pt1 | contig 13847 bp, 7 predicted proteins | sample ElkDunMinimDraft_23_FD_191536 | JGI IMG/M metagenome (GOLD analysis project Ga0233366, IMG submission 191536) | Fecal eukaryotic communites from dung pellets of Tule Elk in California, USA - Elk Dung C4 | ecosystem: Host-associated > Mammals > Digestive system > Large intestine > Fecal | place...
CATTGTGCCTGTGCTCCTCCCTTGAAGGGAGGTTGGGAGGGTCGAACCCATCATCGCAAGCATTCGATGCAGCGTTGGATCTTGGGTGGTGGCATCGTGGGTGAGTACGCGTGGGTCATCGGCTGGTACGACGATGAGTTGAGGTATCAATCCTTGGTTATAGTCCAATGCCAAACCTTTGTCTTTCTCTTTACCGAAGATCATCTTCTCGCCATGACGAAGCACGATACTGCGCTCGGCACGCTCCTCACGGTCGGCAATCCAACTATGTGTACCGTTGTTGAAAATCACACAGTTGACCAAACACTCTATTACGCTAGCACCTTTGTGCTGATGACCTTGTACCATACAGTCCACCGTAGTTGGCATATCCACATCCAATGTGCGGGCGAAGAAGGTGCCGCGAGCACCGAACACTAGTTCGGCAGGGATAAACGGACGCTCTACCGTACCAAACGGACTGGACTTACTCACAAATCCTTTAGGCGAAGTAGGGGAGTACTGACCTTTGGTCAAACCATATATACGGTTATTGAATAGGCAGATATTCAAATCCACATTGCGGCGTAACTCATGGATAAAATGGTTTCCACCGATCGCTAAGCAATCGCCATCGCCTGTCATTTGCCATACGCTGAGTTCAGGATGGCTAGTCTTGACACCAGTGGCAATAGCCGCACCACGACCATGAATAGTATTAAAACCGTAGGTGTTCAAATAGTGAGGCATGCGGCTCGAACAGCCGATACCTGAGATCACCACTGTTTGATGGGTAGGTATACCCACTTCAGCCATTGCTTTTTGCAATGCCATGCAGATAGCATGGTCACCACAACCAGGGCAAAACTTCACATATTGATTGCTCTTAAATTGACTTGCTTCCATACTATGATTTATAAGGAGTTTTTGACAAAGTTAACTATGCGATCAACCGCAAATGGTTGTGCGGTGAGTTCGTTGTATTGCTCCAACGAAAGACCTGCTATCTTGCTTCGTAAATATGCCGCGAACTGTCCGCTATTCAATTCGCACACCACGATGCGTTTGTATTGGCGCAACACCTCTTCAGTGTTTTTAGGTAGCGGGTTAATATAGTTGAAGTGTGCTAATGCACATCCAAGCTCGTTGGCTGCTGCGTGCAGGTGTCCTTCGGTGCTTCCCCAACCAATAAGTAGCGTGTCGCTTTGCGGGTTGCCTTGTACTTGCAGCAGAGGTATTTGGTTCGCCACCTGCTCAATCTTTGCTTGGCGTGCGATCACCATGCGTTGGTGGTTCTCGGGATTGGTGGAGATAGTACCTTTTTCAGCATCGCGCTCCAGGCCGATATTGCGGTGTTCGTAGCCTTCCATACCTGGGTATGCCCAGTAGCGCACGCCGCGCTCATCGCGCAGAGCGGGGTTGTAGTTGCCTTTTAGTTCTTCTGGTACGTTTTGTGGTTGAATATGAGGCAGTTCGCTCAGTTTTGGAATACGCCAAAGTCCCGTGCCATTCGCCAAGTAGGTGTCGGTCAATAATACCACAGGGGTCATGTTCTCTAGCGCAATCTTACATGCTTCATACGCATAGTCGAAGCAATTAGCGGAACTGGATGCAGCAATTACTACTGCGGGACACTCACCATTGCGACCATAAAGTGCTTGCATCAGGTCGGTCTGCTCTGTTTTGGTTGGTAATCCAGTACTTGGTCCTCCGCGTTGCACATCAATCACCACGAGTGGTAACTCTGCCATCACTGCCAATCCAATGGCTTCGCCTTTGAGACTGAGACCAGGGCCAGAAGTGCTGGTAGCTGCTAAATCACCTGCGAAGGCAGCACCAATAGCAGTACATACACCTGCAATCTCATCTTCTGCTTGTACCACCATCACACCCATGTCTTTGCGGGCTGCCAGTTCGTGCATAATATCGGTAGCAGGTGTGATAGGGTAACTGCCCAAGAACAGACGCTTGCCACATTTCTCAGCTGCGGCAATCAGTCCCCACGCTGTAGCCTTGTTGCCTGCGATAGAGGTATAGGAACCTTGGGGCAGTTCCTGGGATTGCTCCACATTCATCGTTTGGATATTCAGCGCGAGGTTTTGTCCGTAGTTAAAGCCGTCGGTGAGTACCTTTACGTTAGGTGCAATCAATTGGGGTTTCTTTTGGAACTTGCTCTCTAAAAATGCAACCGCCTTATCTACAGGGCGATTGAAGAGCCAGCAGACCAGTCCGAGGGCAAACATATTGCGTGACTTGAGTACAGCCTTGTTGTCCAGCCCCATGTCTTTGAGTGCCTCTTTTGTGAGTTCTGTTAGGGCTACGGGTATGATTTGTACCGACTCGGGAATCCCAAGTTCGGTAAAAGGATTGTCTGTTGTATATAATGCTTTCGCTAGGTCTTTTGCAGTAAGCGAATCAGTATCTACAATGATAACTGCATCACGCTTGAACATAGAACCTTCTGCATCCCATTTTGCACCCGCTTGGTTGAATTTCGAACCAATGCGCATACTTTCAGCGCGGCAGCGTTCATGGCTACAATCACATCGGCTTGGTCGCCAGGGGTATAGACACCAGTACCTAATTGTACTTGGAAACCGCTTACGCCACCTAATGTGCCTTGAGGCGCACGAATCTCGGCAGGAAAATCGGGTAGGGTGCTGATTTCATTACCCAAGATTGCGCTCAGCGAGGCAAACATGGTACCTGTGAGTTGCATACCATCGCCCGAATCGCCACAGAAGCGAATAACTACTTGTTGTTTTTTCATTGTTTGTTGATAATTATTCAAATCGGCGACAAAATTACAATAATTTTTGCACATATGCAAATTTTTTACTACCTTTGCGGGCAATTTAAATTAGGCTTATAGTATACCTAATTCGGTTTGAAAAAATAGAGATATGAAAAATATACGTAACTTTTGTATAATAGCCCACATTGATCATGGCAAATCCACATTGGCGGACCGCTTGATTGAATATACGGCTACGGTGGATAAGCGCTTGATGGAGAATCAGGTGCTGGACGATATGGATTTGGAGAAAGAGCGCGGTATTACCATCAAGTCGCATGCCATTCAAATGCAGTATAAGGGATACACCCTTAATCTGATTGACACTCCGGGACACGTGGACTTTTCCTACGAGGTGAGCCGCTCTATCGCTGCATGCGAGGGTGCATTGCTCATCGTGGATGCATCGCAAGGTGTGCAGGCGCAGACCATCTCCAACCTCTATATGGCATTGGAGCATGACTTGGAAATTATCCCTGTGATGAACAAGTGCGATATGGATTCAGCTATGCCTGAGAAGGTGGAAGATGAGATTATTGACCTGTTGGGCTGTAAGCGTGAAGAGATCCTTCGTTGTTCGGCAAAGACAGGTGATGGCGTGCCTGAGATATTGGATGCTATCATCGATCGTATTGCACCTCCTGTAGGCGACCCAGAGGCACCGCTGCAATGTTTGGTGTTTGACTCGGTGTTTAACCCATTCCGCGGAATCATTGCTTACTTCAAGGTGGTGAACGGAACGATGAAGTCGGGCGATCGTGTGCGATTCTTCAATACAGGCAAGGAGTATGATGCGGATGAGATAGGTGTGTTGAAGTTGGGTATGCAGCCTACGAAAGAGATTTCGGCTGGTAATGTGGGCTATATCATCTCGGGTATCAAGACATCAACAGAAGTAAAGGTTGGTGATACGATTACGCACGTAGCACGTCCATGCTTGGAGGCTATTTCTGGATTTGAGGAAGCCAAGCCAATGGTGTTTGCAGGTGTGTATCCTATTGAGGCCGAGGATTACGAAGATTTGCGTGCTTCGCTGGAGAAACTCCAATTGAATGATGCTGCTTTGACCTTCCAACCTGAGTCTTCGGTGGCATTGGGCTTTGGTTTTCGCTGTGGTTTCTTGGGTTTGCTCCATATGGAGATTGTGCAAGAGCGTCTAGATCGCGAGTTTGATATGGATGTGATTACTACAGTGCCTAACGTAAGTTATAATGTCTATACCAAGGACGGCGAGAAGGTGGAGGTGCACAACCCTGCGGGTATGCCCGATATCACAATGATTGACCGTATCGAAGAGCCATATATTCGCGCCAGTGTGATTACGACTAGCAATTTCATCGGTCCGATTATGACTCTATGCTTGGGTAAACGAGGTGAACTCGTCAAGCAAGAATACATTTCGGGTGACCGTATGGAGATATTGTACGATATGCCACTCGGCGAGATTGTCATCGACTTCTACGACAAACTCAAATCCATCTCCAAAGGTTATGCGTCATTCGACTGGCATCACAATGGTTTCCGCCCAAGTAACTTGGTGAAACTGGATATCTTGCTCAATGGCGAGCAAGTGGATGCATTGAGTACCTTGACCCATAGAGACAATGCCGAGAGTTTTGGTCGTCGTATGTGCGAGAAACTCAAGGAGTTGTTACCTCGTCAGCAGTTTGATATTGCTATTCAGGCAGCTATTGGAGCGAAGATTATCGCCCGCGAGACCGTGAAGCAGGTGCGTAAGGACGTGTTGGCGAAGTGTTATGGTGGTGACGTGAGCCGTAAGCGTAAGTTGCTGGAGAAGCAGAAGAAGGGTAAGAAGCGTATGAAGCAGATCGGTAACGTGGAAGTGCCACAAAAAGCCTTCTTAGCCGTGCTAAAGCTTGATTAATTAATAGTTAATCTACGGCAATATTGAACTGAACAACGTTGAATAATATTAAACAATAATTTATTATGGAGCAATTTGTACATAGTGCATGGAGCATGATTCCTTTTGGATTGATGCTATTGACCATCGCAGTTGCCCCACTGATTGCAGAGCATTGGTGGGAGAGTAATCGACACAAATTGACCGTAGCACTCTTCTTGGGTGTGCCTACAGCCATTTGTTTAATTGTAGGAGGAATGTTGCACGATTTGGAGCACCAAATCTTTGGCGACTACATTCCGTTTATCATTCTTCTTCTTGCGTTGTATGTGATCACAGGTGGTATTCATCTCTCAGGTGATATCAAAGCTAAGCCTTGGGTCAATACGACATTCCTGGCTTTGGGTTGGGTATTGGCAAGTATTATGGGTACTACAGGTGCGGCTATGCTATTGATTCGTCCTGTACTTACTACCAATCAACAACGCGAACATAAGGTGCATACTGTGTTGTTCTTTATCGCCCTGTGTGCGAACTGTGGTGGTTTGCTTACGCCATTAGGTGATCCTCCTTTGTTTATGCTGTTCTTGCGTGGAGCGGAATTTACTTGGTTCGCTTCAATGTGGGCACCTTGGTTATTGACTGGTGGCTTGTTGCTCGCCATATATTTTGCGCTAGATACCTACTATTATAATAAGGAACATTGGACGGCTATCTCAGCAGATCATCGTGAACATACGCCTTTGCGTATATATGGCAAATTGAATTTTCTTTATCTTGTCGGCGTTGTATTGACCGTTGCTTTTATTAATGCAGGGGTTATTCCGCAAATGGGCGAGGAACATGCACCAATGTGGATCAAGTACTTACGTGAGATCATTCTCGTTTTGTTAACATTATTGTCTTTCTATACGACAAAGAAGAAAGTACGTTTCGAACTTAATCACTTCTCTTGGGCTCCTATTGTAGAAGTAGCAGTCTTGTTCTTTGGTATTTTTACAACGATGACTCCAGCGTTGGCATATCTAAATGCTAATGCAGCTTCACTTGGTTTGGATGCTACATGGCAATTCTATTATTCTACAGGTTTGCTGTCTTCATTCTTAGATAATACGCCAACTGCAGTTGCTTTCCATAGTGTTGCGACAGGACTTACTCCTGATCAGATTGCCGCTTTTGGTGGTAATATCGTAGCAGGAATTCCAGAGATTCTGCTCATGGCAATCTGTATAGGTGCTGTATTCTTTGGAGCTATGACTTATATTGGTAATGGTCCTAACTTTATGGTGAAGGCTATCGCAGAGGAGAGTGGTGTAAAGATGCCATCATTCTTTGGGTATATGTATAAGTTCTCATTGATAGTGCTGTTGCCGGTGTATATTCTAGTGCAGTTAATTTTCCTGTAATCTCCTTAAAGACCTTAAAGTCCTTAAGGTCCTTATCACTATAATCTAAAATAATCTAAAATAACAATGAATCTTTTTGATCAAATCAGCGAGGATATTAAGAAAGCAATGCTCGCAAAAGATAAAGTAGCGTTGGATGCGCTTCGTGGTATAAAGAAAGAATTCCTGGAGGCTAAAACCGCCAAAGGTAGTGATGGTGAATTGCACGATGACCGTGCATTGCAAATCCTCCAAAAGATGGTAAAGCAACGCAAAGAGGCTGCGGAAATGTTCCGTGGTGCCAATCGTCCTGAATTGGCAGACAATGAGATGGCACAATGTGCTATCATTGAGCGTTATTTGCCAGCTATGATGTCGGAGGATGAACTCAAAGCTGCTCTTCAAGCAATCATTATTCAGGTAGGTGCTGCTGGCCCACAAGATATGGGTAAGGTGATGGGTGTGGCGACTAAACAGTTGGCAGGCAAAGCCGAAGGCAAGACTATCAACCTTGTTGTCCGTCAACTCCTCGCACAACAATAATCGTGCTTGCTAAAAAATCCAACAGCTCACTTGTTTGAGCGTTCTAACAGTCCAACGGACGGTCTAATGTCTAACAGCGAAGCGATCTATCCACAATAAAAAAGCACCCAAACAAGGGTGCTTTTTCGTATTGTGGATTTAATTATTCTCCATCATGCGCATGCAATTGTTGAACATAAATTGCGTGCATCATTTTCTCACGCTTGATCTCAGATGGCTTTGAGAATTGTTGACGACGACGAAGCTCTTTCACAACACCTGTCTTATCAAATTTGCGTTTGAATTTCTTAATCGCGCGCTCGATGTTCTCACCTTCTTTTACTGGAACTATGATCATTGCATACACCTCCTTTTCGTTTTCTCTCCGGGCAGTTAGCCTGTTCTGAGTGATAGCGGTTGTTTAAGTCTTCCGCATGACCTTTTTATGGGTTAATAATTTATAAACTCGTTAAAAAAATCCCACCTAACCTCTGTTAGGCGGGATTTTGTACCCAGAGCCGGGGTCGAACCGGCACAGGGGTGAACCTACTGGTGTTTGAGACCAGCGCGTCTACCGATTCCGCCATCTGGGCTTGTTTCTTTCGAAATCGGCTGCAAAGGTACAACAAAAAATGCAAATACGCAAATTTTTTTAAGAAAAAATGCATTTTTGTAAAAAAAAATACAATTATTAGGATTCATCTCGATATTAAGTGTTAACCTTTTTACAGTTTAAGTCACCATATTACCACTATAAATCTTAGGTGATTCATAGGTTATTTATAGGTTATTCATAGGTGATTCAGCAACTTTCAGTATAGAATCACCCACCTTTACACTTTGTTTCAATCCCATTCCCCTTTGTTATATCATTTTATTCTTATTGCCACTTTGTTTTTTTGTTGAATGGTCTCTTTCTTTAGATTTATAGTTCCGTATAGCAAAATTATAGTCTAAAAACATACCGTTTCTTATGAAAAAAACCTCACTCCTTTATATTTACGCGCATATACGCGCTAAAATTTGTACGTTTCAAAGATTTATATTAATTTTGTGCCGTTTTTTCGCTTTTTTGATTGCTATATGATTGCTGTAATCTTAAAAAACGATACGAAAATACAAACAAATGATAATAACTTAAAAACAATAAAAATATGAAAAAAATCTTTACAAATTTATTCTTACTTGCCACCATTTTTATGGCAAGCACAAATCTCTCCGCCCAAACCTACAATGGCGGTACATGGTATTCGTTGTATGAAACTGGCGAAAGAACGCTTAGCACAATTGATTCCGAAACATTAAATGCCTTTACACCTGTCGGTACTAATTTAACATTTGATGCAAAAAAACAAACAGCAGGATTAAATAGCCTAAGAATTGCTCCTATCGTTAATGGATCGCAACAAAGTAATATTTTTGAAAATGGCTTATCTACAAGCTACAAATCATATTCAGCTATCGTAAGTAATTCTAACTCTAACCAAATCAAATTTTATACAGTTACAGGTGCCACACTAAATAAATATTTCAAGAATGTCAAACTCCCTCTCAAAAAGCACATTCTTATCGCTGATGGCGGTTATGGAAAAGAGGAGGAATCTAAATCCTTTGGTAATGTTACTATAGGAAATATCTCTACTGTTCAAACAGTCAAACTCCGTTCGTTCCTTACCGCAGGCAATATAACCATCACAAGCAACAATGCAGCCTTCCGTGTTGGCTCTTCTTCTAACCAAGGCGCTCATGTTTTCAACGTAGGTGCAAATGCTTGTGCTTCTACTAATGGTGCTTCTGGTACCCCTGCTAGTGGTGGTACACTCGGAGATGTCAACTTATATGAGATCAATATCTATTTTGTACCTACCGCCGCAGGCGAACACTCAGGTACAATCACCATCTCTGATGGTACCAGCTCTGCTACAATCTCGGTATCTGGAACTGGTGTTAAGAAGAATCAATCCATCACTTGGAATTTGTCCGAAACAAAATTTCCAAAAGGAAAGATTATAGAAAATGCTGCAAAAGCAAATAGCGGAAATACAGTAACATATACCACAAGCAATGATACTGTTATTAAGGTAATCAATGATGGTACTGCTTTGCAGGCGGTAGGTTTAGGTTCTGCTGAAATTACCGCTACTGTCGCAGAAAACGATGAATGGCTTGGTGCTACGGACAAAAAAACGTTTACAGTTACCAATAAAACCATCCAAACCGTTGCTTGGAATGACAACCTTACTCGTCTAAAAATCGGTGAAGAACAGATTACATTAAGTGCCACAGTTTACTTGGTTGTTGATGCAGAAACGAATGAAAAGGCCTATTCGGAAGAGCGTACCAATTTCCTCACATACACCAGCGCAGACAATAGTGTGGTTTCTGTATCTGGTAATGTGCTTACTATCGTCGGTGAAGGCGAAACAACACTTACTGCGCATGTAGCAGGAGATGAGAACTATGAAGAAGCATCTGTAGTTATTCCTGTGAAAGTTCGACAACCTTCTATGGGTTGCGACGATGCATTGCTTTTGAATTATCCTACGGAGATTGAGTTTTTTGAGATGAATACGGGTCAAATTACCAAAGGCGCAATAGCTCTCAATACTTCCGTTGGTGTACCAGGACAATTAACTTTCCAACATAAAGGAGAATATTGGACGTTCGGTATAAAGTATTATAAAGGTTCTATCAAAGCGCAACAATCTATTGATGGCGGAAATAACTGGTCAGACATCGCTGGTAGTGAAGTGACTCCTACCGTAGGAACTTACAAATCGCTCACTGTATCTCTTGACCGTCGTGCTACTCACATTCGTTTTGTGCGCCCCAGTGGAGGACAGGGCTATCATTATGTAAATGCTATCGTGGTTACCCCTGCGCAATATCTTGAAACATCTCTTTCTTCTATATCTGAAAATGCAATCATTGGAGATATCATTACAAAAGATATTACTGTCAATTATGCCAATATGAAGGATGAAGTAATGCTTTCTAATACGCATGATGATGTCCAACTTTCTACAACAGGTTTAGGTAATGATTGCGGTGCTTTTGGTACGACTACTATTCAAGTAACTATTAAGCCAACTCAAATTGGTACTATCACCGATGAGATTCTTATCGCTGACGCAGTAAGTGGCAAACAAGTGCGTATTCCTGTAAATGTAGCAGTGAATCGCAATACCCAAACTATCACTTGGGAGCAAGACTTGGCTAATATCCACACTACCGACAATATTACGCTTACTGCTTCTGCCAAGACTGCTATTCATTACCTGTCTTCTGACTCTACCATCGCATATGCAGAAGGCAACCTATTAAAAATCAATAAGCATGGTCAATTCACTCTTACTGCTGTAGCCGTTGAATCTGAGAAATACGAACAAGCAACACTTTCTAAAGAGATTACTATCAATACGGTGCAACCTACTGTATCTGCTTGGCCAACTGTTGAGCCAATCGCTTACGCACAACCACTGACAATCGATATGCTCATCGGTGGCGAGGCAGAGGTTGAGGGTTACTTCGATTGGGATACCGAACGCAACCAAACACTCGTTCCTGGTACATATGACCTCGCTGTACGTTTTATGCCTACCAACACCGACTATTATGCTCCGGTTGATGGTGCAGTGGCTGTAATTATCAACAAGTCTGCACAATCCATCGTTTGGAACGATAGCTTCGACAACATCACCGTCACTGATTCTATCGTATTGAACGCTTCTGCGCAAACTACAATTACCTACGAGGTGTCAGCCATGGAACTCGCATACATCACAGAAAACAACGTGCTCTATTTCCTTCATGGAGGTACACTTCTTATTACCGCTTATGCGGAAGAAGACGACTACTACCTCGCTGATACCCTTACACGTGAATTAACTATCCTCCCAGGTAAACCAATAATCGTTAGCTACCCTACAGCAACTGCTATCACGTATGGTCAAACATTGAGCGAGTCTATCCTCGAAGGAGGTGAGGCTTCTACCGCTGGTTCTTTCGAATGGATGGATTCTTTGGCACTTCCAAATGCTGGTGCCGACTGGCAATACGTACGCTTTGTACCAGAAGACCAAGAGTCTTTCTCTACAGTTGAGTTCCAGATTGAGTTGGTAGTCGACCAAGCTCCTCAAACCATCACTTGGGAATTGGAAGTTCCTGTTATCGTGCCAATAGGACAATCATTGCCACTCAATGCTGTAGCATCTAGTGGATTGCCTATTACCTACATCCTTGACAATGATTTGATTGCATCAATTGAAGAGGGAGTGTTCACTGCCTTAGAAATAGGTCAAGTCAATCTTACTGCTACACAAGATGGTACATATGTGGACGAGTTTGGAGATGAATATGCTAACTTCCTCCCTGCTGAGTCTGTTTCATACCTCATTACCATTGTTGAGTCTGATATCAATACTGATTGCCAAAACATCCAAACCAATACACCAAAGGCTATTAAACGTATCATCAATGGTCAATTGGTAATCATCAAAGGTCAAAATACCTACAACGCACAAGGTAATCGCATTGATTAATAATTCATAAAACTGCAATATGATTATGAAATCATCATTATTAAAATATTTTATGCTTGCAACGACACTCGTTGCAAGCATTTCCCTCTCCGCCCAGACGTATATTATCAATGATGGCGGTTCGTATGAAGTGATGACAGGCGGTTCAGCTTCCAGAACAAAGACGTTTTCAATCGCGAATCCTCGTCCTTGTGATCAATTAACGTTCAACAACTCACAAAGCGGTTGGGCAGGTGGCGGTGTCAAAGTTAAAGCAACTTATTTCGATGGATCATCAGAAGAAATTGCAAGTGGAAAAAAAGATGGATCTCATACTGTATCTCTCAACCGCAAGATTGTAAAGCAATTGGATTTTTGGGGTACAGGTACGCTAAAGAAAACTATTAGCAATATCAAACTTACCATGTCTTCTTATGCCGATGCTCCTACTGCAACATCGTGGAATCCTACAGCCGTAATCGGCTCTGCTGACGAAACAGCATCTACCACAATGGAGTGGTGCAATACTTCTGCCTTTACGCTTTCTCTTTCTGGCGATGGAGCATCACAATTTACGTACTCTATTTCCAATAATGCTTCTGCCGGTAATTATGGAACGGCTACTATCACTGCGACTTACAAACACAACGTAGCGGGTACTCATAAGGCAACATTAACAATAACCACTGCTTTTGGTTCGCATAAAATTGAACTGACTGGTACAACCAACAAAAAAGCTCAAACCATAACATGGGATAATAATTTGGCAGGCAGTGATATAGTGCTTCCTATTGGTAAGAAGATTACATCTCCTGCTACAGCAAAGAGCAATATTACCTATGAAATTAAAGATCCAACAGTGGTTTCCATCGAAAACAACACCCTCACTGCTCTCAAAAATGGTTCTACGACCATTACTGCTACAGCTGTTGAAGATAATGAATGGCTTAGTACTACCAGCACCATTACAGTTAAGGTAACCGAGAAAAAAGTACAATCCATTCTCTGGAGCGACAACCTTACTGGCTTCAAGGTGGGTGATGACCCATTCACGTTAACTGCTACTGCAAGTGTTCTCGTAGATGCCGAAAAAGATGTTACTGAAGCGGCTCCTGAGCGTAATCAATATATTTCTTACCAAAGCGCAAACCTAGCGGTCGTGTCTGTTGATGGAAATACGCTCTATATCCAAGGTGAAGGTGAAACAACACTGACAGCTACGCTCCAAGGAGATGATTTCTATGAAGCAGCTACGCTTTCTATGGCTGTACGCGTGCGTGTCCCTTCTACTACTTGTGAATCATATGTGTTGGAGGCTCCAGAGGAGTTTTCTATAGAATACTCTCTTCTTGGACAAGATCGTATCTATGAACCAGCAGCATTCTCAGGACCAGCTCACATTCTGACTTTTGATGCTCGCAAGCAAAAAGATGCAGCTGTAGGCAATATTCAAATACAGCAATACGTAAATGGCAATTGGCAAGACATTGATGATGCTAACCCAGGTACTGACTGGAGAGCTTATCGCTATGAGTTGGATCGCAAGGCAACCAAAATCCGTTTCTACAACGGATATGGCTCATACAAACGCTATTTCAAGAACGTTCTTGTATCGCAAGCTACATATCTCGAAACAACTGCTCAACCTATCACAGTGGAGAAATCTATCATCGGTGATGAGATTACCCGTACCATCGCAATCCAATATAGCAATATCCCAGCAGGTGTCATCATTAGCAACAATGCACCAGAGGTCGTACTTTCTGATTACGAACTCGGTAACGACTGCGGTAAACATGGCGAGAAACAAATCACGGTCACCGTACGCCCTACCTCATTAAAAACTATTGAAGATGTTATTACTATTCATGACGAGGCTACTGGCACAAAGTTAGAGATTCCTGTTACTGTTCACGTACAACGTAATACTCAAACCATCACTTGGGAGCAAGATCTTAATGTACTGAACACGACCGACGATATCATTCTTAATGCTACTGCTCAAACTGAAGTATATTACACTTCTTCAGATTCTACCATCGCATACGCGGAGGGCAATCAGTTGATTATCAATAAATCTGGTCAATTCACTCTTACTGCTGTAGCCGTTGAATCTGAGAAATACGAACAAGCTACTGCTACCAAGAATGTAACTGTCAATATCGTTGATCCAACCATTACCATGCTCCCTACAGTAGATGCTATTACCTATGGCGCTACTTTCGAAGGCGCAACACTCCTCGGTGGCGAAGCCAACGTATTAGGTGCATGGCAATGGAACGATGACCTCAACCAAGTGCTTGATGCTGGTATGCACAATTTGAAGGTACAATTCGTTCCATCCAATACAGCATGGTATAGCGTTGTAGATACCACTATTTCTGTCACAGTCAATAAAGCTGCAGCTATCTTAGCTACCGCTCCTATTGCTGTTACTGACCTCGTTTATAATGCTACAGCTCAAACCCTCATCGTTGCCGGTGTCGCAGAGGGTGGAACAATGCAATATAGCTTGGATGGCGAATCATACACATCTGATCTCCCAACGGTTACATCCGCAGCTACTTATACCGTATATTACAAGGTTGTAGCTGATGCCAACCATACAGATGTAGAGGTTGCTACTCTGACTGCTACCATTGCCCAAGCTCCTTTGACCATTACTGCTGAGGATTATAGCATCCTCTACGGCGAAGCAGCTCCTATCTATACCGCCACCTATGCAGGCTGGCAAGGCAGCGATGATGCAGCAGTATTGGCAGGCACACTTGCTTATTCGTGTG
>Ga0233366_1000456_pt1 | contig 13842 bp, 10 predicted proteins | sample ElkDunMinimDraft_23_FD_191536 | JGI IMG/M metagenome (GOLD analysis project Ga0233366, IMG submission 191536) | Fecal eukaryotic communites from dung pellets of Tule Elk in California, USA - Elk Dung C4 | ecosystem: Host-associated > Mammals > Digestive system > Large intestine > Fecal | place...
GTCGTCCTGGGTGGCGATCCGCAGCGACCCGTGGTGGCGATGCGCGCACGCGAACTGGGCCGTACACCGATCGTCGTCGGAGACAGGGTGGGGGTGGTCGGCGACCTTTCCGGCCGTCCCGACAGCCTGTCGCGCATCGTGCGGGTCGAGGAACGCACCACCGTGCTCCGCAGGACAGCCGACGACACGGACCCGTTCGAACGGATCGTGGTGGCGAACGCGTCGCAACTGCTCATCGTCGTCGCGCTCGCCGATCCGCCGCCCCGCACCGGGCTCGTGGAGCGCGCGCTGGTCGCCGCGTACGCGGGCGGGCTCGCCCCGATGCTGGGGCTGACCAAGAGCGATCTCGCCGACCCGGAGGAATTCGCGTCGCAGTTCGCCGATCTGGACATCCCCGTGCTGGCCGTCGGCCAGGACAACGATCTTTCCGATCTCACCGAGCGTCTCACCGGCCGGGTCACCGCATTGATCGGCCACTCCGGCGTCGGCAAATCGACCCTTGTCAATCGCCTCGTCCCCGACGCCGACCGCGCCACGGGTGTGGTCTCCGGTGTCGGGAAGGGCCGGCACACGTCGACCCAGTCCGTCGCGCTTCCGCTTCCGTCCGGTGGCTGGGTGGTCGACACTCCGGGCATCCGGTCGTTCGGGCTCGCGCATATCCAGCCCGATGACGTCGTCGCGGCCTTCACCGATCTCGCCGCGGCGGTCGCCGACTGCCCCCGCGGCTGTACGCATCTCGGGCCGCCCGCCGACCCCGAGTGCGCGCTCGACCGCCTCGAGGGCAAGTCGCTGCGCCGGGCGCAGGCCGTGCGCGAACTGCTCACCTCGCTGGCGTCCAACGACTCCTGGTGATCGAATGCATCGAACCCCGGCACCAGTTCCGGTGCCGGGGTTCGATCATCGTTCGGGGCGTGCAGCACACGCTCGCGAACTCAGCGCATGCCGAGAATCCTGCGGACGAGACCGCGCTTGCGGGTCGTCTCGATCGTGGTGGCCAGACCGCGCCGGCGTCCTGTGACCGGATCGATCTCCGCCGGGCCACCGAAGCCCCGCTCCGATGCGGTCTCGGGGGCGGCGTCGCGGTCGTCCTTGAGAAACTTGTCGGGTAGCGAGAGCTTCGCGATGGTGCGCCAGGACTTCCAGTACTGCACGGCCAGCGGACCGGTGGTGTACGGCAGGTCGTACTTGTCGCACAACTGCCGCACGCGCACGGCGATCTCCGCGTACCGGTTGGACGGCAGGTCCGGGTAGATGTGGTGCTCGATCTGGTAGCTCAGGTTGCCGGTCATGAAGTCCATGATCTTGCCGCCGGAGATGTTGGCGGACCCGAGCATCTGCCGGAGGTACCACTCGGCGTGCGTCTCGTTCTCGACGTCCTGCTTCGTGAACTTCTCCGCACCGTCCGGGAAGTGCCCGCAGAAGATCACGGCGTTGGTCCACACGTTGCGGACGAAGTTCGCCGTGGCGTTCGCGGTGATCGTGGTCTTCCACGACTTGCCCGTGAGCGCCGGATAGACGACGTAGTCGCGCAGGTCCTGCTTCGCGATCTTCGCGAGCACCTCGGCGCCGTGCTTCTTGGTGATCTCGCGGTCGTCGCGACCCTGGATGACCTTGCCGAGTTCGAGCAACTGGATCGCGATCCCGTACTGGAACAGCGACGCCAGGATCGCGTTGTAGGCGATGTTGCCGAGGTAGAACGGCTTCCAACGCTGGTCGCGGGTGACGCGGAGCAACCCGTAGCCCACATCGTCGTCCATGCCCAGGATGTTCGTGAACTTGTGGTGCAGGTGGTTGTGGGTGATCTTCCAGTGCGCCGACGGATCGACGTTGTCCCACTCCCAGTTGGCGGAGTGGACCTCGGGGTCGTTCATCCAGTCCCACTGCCCGTGCATCACGTTGTGCCCGAGCTCCATGTTCTCGATGATCTTCGACAACGAGAGCATTCCGGTGCCCAGCCACCACAGCGAGCGCTTCTTGGAACCGAACAGGACCAGACGTCCACCGACCTCGAGGCCGCGCTGCAACCGGATCGTGTTGCGGACGTATCGGGCGTCGCGCTCACCGCGCGACTCCTCGATATCGCGCCGGATGGCATCGAGCTCGCGGCCGATGGCCTCGACGTCCGCCTCCGTAAGGTGCGCGTATTCCTTGATGTCCGATATCGCCATGGCGGCTACTCTACCGTAGGTTACGGCTCCGTAGGTTAGGCGATTTCGGACGTGTGATCGGAATCACTTACGGGCGGGCGGCGTCGATTACTGCCGATTCCGGCGACGCGCACGTCGCATCGCCACCGTGTGCTCGGCATGCGAGCGCAGCGCGGTGAGCAACCCACGGCGACGTCCCGTGACGGGGTCCTCGGTGAGAGCCGGCAGTGCTGCGGCAGCACGGAGTCGCTCGAACTTACGCTCCGACGACGTCTCCGGCGCATCGTCGGACGTCGCCCGCAGAAGGGTGTCCGGCAACGCCAGTTTGTGGATGGTGCGCAGTGCCAGCATGTACTGCCGTCCGATCGGTCCGGTCGTGTACGGCAGGTCGTACTTGCCGCACAGCGCACGGACCCGGGCCGCGATCTCCCGGTAGCGATTGCTCGGCAGGTCCGGAAAGAGGTGGTGCTCGATCTGGTAGCTGAGGTTGCCGGTCATGAAGTCCATGACCCGGCCACCGGTGATGTTCGCGCTACCGAGCAACTGCCGCAGGTACCACTGACCGCGCGACTCGTCCTCGAACTGCTCGACCGTGAACTTTTCGGCGCCGTCCGGGAAGTGTCCGCAGAAAATCACCAGGTACGCCCAGATATTGCGCACGACATTGGCCGTCAGGTTCGCCGTGAGCGTGCTGCGCCATGCCGGTCCGGTCGCGGCGGGGAACAGCACCAGGTCCTTGAACACCTGGCGGCCGGCCTTCGCCACGAACTCGCGGTCGGGCCCGGACATCCTGGGCCGCGGACCGTCACCGAGTTGTTTCTCCCACGCGATCCGCTGCGCCGTCAGATCGTGCAGCGCGATACCCCACTCGAACGTCAGCGCGAGGACCACGTTCGCGACCGGCTGCAGCAGGTTGATCGGGCGCCACTTCTCGTCGCGGGTCATGCGCAGGATGCCGAATCCGACGTCCTCGTCCATCCCCACGATGTTCGTGTACGTGTGGTGCTCGTAGTTGTGGGCGCGCTTCCAATGAGCGGACGGGCCGGTCTGGTCCCATTCCCACGACGTGGAGTGGATTTCCGGATCGTTCATCCAGTCCCACTGCCCGTGCATCACGTTGTGCCCGAGCTCCATGTTCTCGATGATCTTCGCGAGCGACAACGCGGTCGTGCCGAGCAGCCAGCGTGAGCGCCGCCGCGAGCCGAGCAGCACGATCCGGCCGACGATCTCGAGCGTTCGCTGCAGCCGAATCGTGTTGTGGATGTACCGCGCGTCACGCGGCCCACGCGAATTCTCGACGTCGCGCCGGATGGCATCGAACTCTGTTGCCAAAGCGTCGATGTCGGCGTCGGTCAAATGCGCGAACTCGCGGATGTCGGTGATGGCCAAGCGGGTCCCTCTCGTCGTTCATGGTTGTGCCCTCAGGGCATCGATTGTGCGGTCGAGGCCTCAGGCGTCGATGGTGCAGTCGCCGGCCGCAACGGAGATGCAGGTCTGGACTCGCTCGCCCTCTCCATGCTCCTCGCCCGACCGGAGATCTACCACATACCCCTTCTGGAGCGGCACCACACAAGTCTGACAGATTCCCATCCGGCAACCGAAGGGCATGAGCGCTCCTGCGCTCTCCCCCGCCTCGAGAACGGTGGTGGCACCGTCGGCGGTCACCGTCTTGCCGGATTTCGCGAACGTGATCGTTCCCCCGGCTCCGGAGGTATCGGCCCGTGTGACCGCGAAGCGCTCGAGATGCACGCGATCTTCGAGGCCCGCCTTCTCCCAGTGAGCGCTGATATCGGCGAGCATCTGCTGCGGTCCGCACGCCCAGGTCTGACGCTCCCGCCAGTCCGGACATACCTCGTCGAGCTGCGACAGGGCGAATTTGCCCTGTTCACGCGTGTATTGCAGGTGGCAGCGGTAGCGGTCGTGGTTGGCGTCGAACTGCTCGAGTTCGGACCGGAACATCACGTCCTCGGCGGTGGGCGCCGAGTGCACATGCACAACGTCGGCAATGTCGACGCCACGGTCGGCCGCACGCCGATCGAGGGTGCGGAGCATCGACATGATCGGTGTGACGCCGCTGCCGGCCGTCAGGAACAGGATCTTCTCGGGCGGCGGATCAGGAAGAACGAAGTCGCCCTGCGGAGCCGCGAGGCGCACGATTGTGCCTTCCGGCACACCACCGACGAGATGGCTCGACAGGAACCCCTCGGGCATCGCCTTCACCGCGATCGAGATGACCTTGTCGGTGCGGATCGGGGTGGAGGTCAGCGAGTACGACCGCCAATGCCACTTGCCGTCGATGTGCAGGCCGATGCCGATGTACTGACCGGGCGAGTACCCGAAGTCGAAGCCCCAGCCGGGCCTGATGACGATGGTTGCGGAGTCGGGGGTCTCGGAACGGACCTCGACGATGCGCCCACGAAGCTCACGCGCCGACCACAACGGGTTGATCAAGTGCAGATAATCATCGGGCAACAGTGGGGTCGTGAGTCGCGCGACCGCGCCTCGCACCACGTTGGACAGAGATCGCTCACCCGGTGCCACATGGGCCGCGGGCCTTTCGATCCATTCCTTGAAACCCATCGACCGATTCTCCTCACGCTGGAACTACGACCGCGAAGGTTATCAGAGGTTACGGTTCCGTAGGTTACGTGGAGACTCCACTCACAAGCATCCTCGTTCCGAGCGGTCAGAGCAATTCCAGCAGGAACTGCAACTCCTGCGCCGCGTACCACGCCAGTTCGTGATCCTCGGCGTCGCCGAGCACGAACTCGGCCTCCTCGTCGCCCAGATCGCCCGCGTCGACAACCTCCATCGCACGCGCGACGTCCGCTTCCGCGGCCTTCAGATCCACGTGCACGGACGCGACGGCGCTCATCGGGATCGGCCCGGCGAGGCGCACCACGGCGTCGTCGAGATCGGGGCGCGGGGTTGCGCCCTCGACATCCGCGGCGATCACGACACGCCGCGTCCCGAACTCCGGGGTCGCCCCGGTGTCCTCGGCAGCCAGCAGCCGCACCGAGGCACGCGCTGCCTCGGACATGGCCACCTCCGCGAGCTCGTCGTCGTCGCCGGAGGTGTAGGCCTCACGCAAGGTGGGCGTTACCGCGAACGCTGTACGCCCCACCGCGTCGAGCTCGTTCTCGGCGACGAGACGCTGCAGCATCCCGAGCGTCGCCGGTACATAGACACGCGTCACTTCTCACCTACTGGCATCCGACAACTCCTCGAGCGATTCGTGCAGCAGCGACGTCAGCACATGCACGTCGGGCATGGCATCGCGGTCCGCATTCAAACCGTAGTAGATCTTTCCGTCGTACGACGTCAGCGCGACACTCAGGGCCTGATTCTTGAGCAACGGCGAGACCGGATACATCCCGAGCAGTCGTGCCCCTCCCAGATACAGCGGATACTGCGGCCCCGGAGCGTTGGTGATCATGAGATTGAACACGCGCTGCGAGAAACCCGACGCGACGCGCACTCCGACCGCGTGCATGGTCGCCGGCGCGAACCCGGACAGCCGGATCATGGACTGCGCCGCGACCCGCCTGCGCTCCCGCGCGTACGCCTCCCCGGCGTGGGCGATGTGCGACAGCCGCACGACGGCGTTCGGCTCCCCGACCGGGAGGTCGACGAGGAACGACGACACCTCGCCTTGAGGATGCACCGTGGTCGTCCCGTCCGTACCCTCGCCGCCGGCGTCACGCACGTAGACCGACATGGGAACCATCGAGCGGACGACGGTGGCCTCGGTCAGCGGCTCGCCGCGGGAAAGCAGCCAGTACCGCAGTGCCCCGGCGATGACGGCGAGCACCACGTCGTTGACCGTGCAGCCGTATCGGGAACGAATCTTCCGGTACGGCTCGAGGTCGGACTCCACGACAGCGAAACGCCTGCTGCGGGAAATCGACGCGTTCAGCGGCGATTCGGGGGCGGACTGCGCCGCGGTGCGGGCGATACGGCTCACCGCGTCCACGGTTTCGGTGAGCGTGGACGCAAGGTTGCCCACCGCCGACCGCACCGCGGCCACGCCTTCACCGGGCCGCGCGACCAGTTCGGCGAGTGCTCCGACGAGCAACGCCGATTCCGACGGTTCCTGCTCCGGCATCCACAACTCTTCCGGCACCTCGCGCGGAATCGCGTCCCGGTCGAACAGCACCTGGCCGATCTCGAGCGACTGCTCGGCGTCGACCAGCGCCGAATGAGACTTGGTGAACACTGCGCAGCGGTCGCCGGCAAGCCCCTCGACGACGTACATCTCCCACAGCGGGCGGGTCCGGTCGAGGGGTCTCGAGATCAGCCGGGCGACGAGGTCGTGCAACTGATCGTCGGTGCCCGGACGCGGGACCGCGGATCTGCGGACGTGGTACGTGATGTCGAAGTCCCGGTCGTCGATCCACACCGGCCGGGAGAGCCCGAAGGCCACCTCACGCACTTTCTGGCGGTAACGCGGAACCTCCGCGAGCCGCTGCTCGACCAACTCGAGCACCCGGTCGTAGTGAACTCCCCCGTCGGGCGGCTCGAGAATCGCCAGCGAGCCGATGTGCATCGGCGTGTTGCTCGTCTCCAGGTAGTAGTACGACGCGTCCTGCGCCGTCATCCGACTCGTCATTGCCGAACGTCCCCCTCACTTCCGGGTTGCCCGGATCGTCCTGCGGCGATGCCGAAGAGAACAGCCAATTCGGCCATCACGGTGTGGGGACCATCATGGTGGACGCCGACCATCCCCGCAGCCACGGCGCCCCGCACGTTGCCCGCCAGGTCGTCGACGAAGACGCATTCGGAAGGTGCGAGCCCGAGGCGTTCGGCGACGAGCCGGAAGCTCTCGGCATCGGGCTTGGCGACCCCCACATCCCCCGACAGCACCACCGCGTCGACGAAGGTCCCGGCGAGATCCCGCAACCACTGTGCGTGCGGGCCACCGGGATCGTTGCTCAGGATCGCGGTGCGCACCCCGCGGCGGCGCAACTCGGCGACCACCGCCGCGAGTGCCTCGGGGTCCGTATCCGGGCCGGCGAGCACGCCACCGAAGTCGAGCACCAGTCCACGCAGCACGGCCTCACCCTAGATGTTTCGCCGTCCGCGCATAGACGGACCTGCGGGTGAGCCGCGGCGTCAGACCCGCAGGCTCGCCGCCATTGCCGCGAGCGCCTGCCGGCGGGGCATCGTCACGAGGGTGTCGAATTGTGCGCGATAGTGCTCGCTCGGTACGTAGGTCGGTCCGTTGTTCAGATTCTCGAGTGCGCCCCGGGCGACGTCGTCCGGATCCATCAGGTGTCGCAAGGTTGCCGGATCGATACCCTGAAGCCGCGGTGCCTCGGTGTCGGTCGCTCCCGGACAGAGTGTCAGCACATCGATCCCCGCGGGAGTCAGCTCTCCCCAGAGGCCTTCGCCGAGCGCATTCACGTAGGCCTTCGTCGCCGAGTACGCGGCAGAATACGGGCAGCCGAGGAGTCCTTCCACCGAACTGGTGAACACGACACCGCCACGGCCACGTCGCCTCAACCGCGGAACGAGGCCATGCGCCAACCGTGTCGGTGCCTGGCAGTTGACCGCGAGCATGGCGGCGAGCGTGGCCGTGTCACCGTCCTCGAACGGGCCCTTCACCCCGAACCCGGCATTGCTGACGAGCAAACCGATGTCGGTGGTCGCCTCTTGCTCGAGCAGTCGGTCGACGGCGGCGGGATCCGAGAGATCCACTTCGTGCACAGTCACCTCGACGCCGTGCCGGCAGCGGAGTTCGGCCGCGAGATCCTCGAGCCGGTCGAGTCGGCGCGCGACGAGTATCAGGTCCAGACCGGCTTCTGCCAGATGGCGGGCGAACGACCGGCCGATACCGGACGACGCACCGGTCACCAGAGCCGAGGGGCCATATCTGAAAACGAAGTCCCCGGCGACGGCACTGTCTTCGGTCATGCGTTCTCCGGTGTTCGAAGGGACAACCTCTTGTACCGCAACCCACTCGCAAATATAGTTCCGGAAATGGAGAATAGCATTCTGGCCAAAGTCGCGCTCGTCACCGGCGCCAGCCGAGGGGTGGGTGCGGCGACGGCTCTCGCGCTCGCCGACGCCGGGTACGCGGTGGCCTGCGCCGCCCGCTCGACGCGAACCGACCCTCGCCGCACCCCCGGGACGCTCGACGACGTCGTCGACGCCGTTCGTGCCCGTGGAGGCACCGCGATCGCCGTGCCGGTGGACCTGTCGGACCGCGAACAGGTCGCGGCGATGGTCGAACAGACCGTCGCCGAACTCGGGCGTCTCGATGTGCTGGTCAACAACGCGGGCGTCACCTTCGTCGGCGACATCGACGTCCCGCTGCGTCGCCACGATCTGGTGATGGCGATCGACCTCGATGCCCCGCTGATCGCCATCCGTACTGCCGTCCCGCACCTCCGTGCCGCCGGTGGGGGTCGCATCCTCAACGTGTCCTCCCTGGCCGCGCTGAAACCTGTGCCGGGTCTGATGTCCTACGGCATCGCCAAGGTCGGGCTCGAAAGGATGACAATCGACCTCGCTCGGCAACTCGCACCGGACCACATCGCCGTCAACTGCTTCCGCATCGACGCTCCGGTCGCATCGGAGGGCACTCTCGCCAACCTGCCGGGCGTGGACCACAGCACCTTCGAACCGAGTTCCGTGGCCGCCGAGGGCATCACCTGGATGGTCGACCAACCCGCCGAGTACTCCGGGCGGCTCGAGAGCATGGTTCACCTCGCTCATCGCGAAGGGATCATGCCTACGGTGGCGTCACGGCCCCTCACCCCGACCGAAATGTTCACCGGCGTCCACGACAACCAGCAGAGCGTATTCGTGGACGGCTGACGCAGAGTGCACATCGCACCCGGCCGCGTCGCGGTGGCGACATCACCCGGGTCGGCCGCGAGATGTACGGCGAGCGCGGACCCGCCGGATATGTCACGATATCGGCGGTCCGTCCTCTCCCGGACCTCATCGCGCCGCACAGGCGCGATCCCTGCACCGGCCGCCGAGCCGGCGCCGTCCACGCCCGGGAGACATGACATGACGGATCTGCACACCGGCCGCTACGTACGCCGCATCCCTCGCTTCGAGCCGCCACCACAGGAATCGCAGCCTCCCGGGCAGTGCGTCCGGTGCCGGCCCCACGCCGCGCCGCGCGCCACGCCGCACGACGGGCGATCCGGCCGTCCCGCCGGTTCGGCTCGCGCCCCGGTCGCGCACGCCGACGCAGTACCTCGGGTCGATGCCACCGCGCACAGGTTCGCGGAGGTGGCCCTGCGGCTGATCCTCGAGGTCGTCGACGGGCGACGCGCCGTCACCCAGCTCGCGGCGGTACTCGAACCGACGCTCGTCGAGGCGGTCACGGCGTCGCGCACCTCCCCGACCGGGGTTGCGGGAGCCGCGGTGCTGCTCCGGACCCGGGTGCACGCGGTCGACGCGGACACCGCGGAGGTGTTCGGCACCTACGCCCGGGGCGACCGCGTGTACGCGGTGGCGGGACGGATCGCGCGCCGGACGCCGAAGCCGAAGTCGCCTCACCCCTGGACGATCACGACCCTGTGGCTCGGATGAGCCACAGGGTCGTGAAGGAGTTCACCGACGGTCAGTGCCGGCGGCCGGACTTCGCGTCGCGTCGCGCAGCCGCACGACGTTCCTTGCGGGTGCCGGCATGCGCGGCCGGTGCGGCGCCGTCGCCACCACTGCGACGTGCGACGTGCGCACGACCGTCCTCGGCGGGGCCGCTGTAGGTGAGACGACGTTCGCCCTCGTCCAGACCCTGTGCGCGCAGCACGGCGGGAGCGGGCGCGGGCGCCGGCTGGGCGGGTGCCCGAGACGGAACGGGCTGCCCGACCGGGGGTGCCGTCCGGGACGCAGCGGCAGCGGACGCCGGTGTCACCGACACCCCGTTGCCCGCGGCAGCCTGCGGCTGCGCCGCTTCGACCTTGAGGTTGAACAGGAAGCCGACCGACTCTTCCTTGAGGCCCTCGAGCATGGCGGTGAACATGTCGAAGCCCTCGCGCTGGTACTCGACGAGCGGGTCGCGCTGCGCCATCGCGCGCAGGCCGATGCCTTCCTTCAGGTAGTCCATCTCGTAGAGGTGCTCACGCCACTTGCGGTCCAGGACCGAGAGCAGGACCCGCCGCTCGAGTTCGCGCATCGCGTTCTCCCCGGCCAGCGCCTGGAGTTCCGCCTCCCGGCGCGCGTACGCGGCACGGGCGTCGTCGAGAAGCGCCTCACGCAGGTCGTTGCGGTCGAGATCCTCGTTCTCCGCGAGCAGCGTCTTGTAGTCGATGCCGACGGGGTAGAGAGTCTTGAGCGCGGTCCACAACTGCTCGAGATCCCAGTCCTCGACGTAACCGTCGGCGGTGGCGCCGTCGACGTAGGCCGAGACCACGTCGGTGAGCATGTGCTGCACCTGGCCCTCGAGATCCTCGCCACGAAGGATGCGGCGACGCTCCTCGTAGATGACGGTGCGCTGCTGGTTCATCACCTCGTCGTACTTGAGGACGTTCTTGCGGATCTCGTAGTTCTGCTGCTCGACCTGGGTCTGCGCGCTCTTGATGGCCTTGGAGACCATCTTCGCCTCGATCGGGACGTCGTCGGGCAGGTTGAGCCGGGTCATGATCGACTCCAGCGCAGCGCCGTTGAAGCGTCGCATCAGCTCGTCGCCGAGCGAGAGGTAGAAGCGCGACTCCCCCGGGTCACCCTGACGGCCGGAGCGGCCACGCAGCTGATTGTCGATACGGCGCGACTCGTGACGCTCGGTGCCGAGCACATACAAGCCGCCGGCCTCGCGCACCCGGTCCGCGTCTTCCTTGACCTGTCGCTGCACCGCGGGAAGGGTCTCGTCCCACGCGGCCTCGTATTCCTCCGAGGTCTCGACCGGATCGAGTCCCCGCTTGCGCAGCAGGGTGTCGGTGATGATGTCGGGGTTGCCGCCGAGCACGACGTCGGTACCACGACCGGCCATGTTCGTCGCGACGGTGACCGCGCCGGTCCGCCCGGCCTCCGCGATGATCTGCGCTTCCTGCTCGTGGAACTTCGCATTGAGGACGTTGTGGGGAACGCCGCGCTTGGTGAACTGCTTCGACAGGTACTCCGAACGTTCGACGCTCGTGGTACCGATCAGGACCGGCTGGCCCTTCTCGTGGCGCTCGACCACGTCGTCGACGACGGCGGCGAACTTCGCTTCTTCCGTCTTGTAGATCAGGTCGCCCTGGTCCACCCGGACCATCGGACGGTTCGTCGGGATCGGGATGACGCCCAGGTCGTAGATCTGGTGCAGCTCGGCAGCCTCGGTCTCGGCGGTACCGGTCATGCCCGAAAGCTTGTCGTAGAGCCGGAAGTAGTTCTGCAGCGTGATCGTGGCGAGCGTCTGGTTCTCGGCCTTGATCTCGACGTGTTCCTTGGCCTCGATCGACTGGTGCATGCCCTCGTTGTAGCGGCGTCCCGACAGCACGCGGCCCGTGAACTCGTCGACGATGACGACCTCGCCGTTGCGGACGATGTAGTCCTTGTCCTTGGCGTAGAGCTCCTTGGCCTTGATGGCGTTGTTCAGGTAGCTCACGAGCGGCGAATTCGCCGCTTCGTACAGGTTGTCGATACCGAGCTGATCCTCGACGAATTCGACACCGGCCTCGTGCACACCGACCGTGCGCTTACGGATGTCGACCTCGTAGTGGACGTCTTTCTTGAGCAGCGGCGCGATGCGCGCGAACTCGGCGTACCACTTGCTCGACGCGTCGGCGGGGCCCGAGATGATGAGCGGGGTGCGCGCTTCGTCGATGAGGATCGAGTCGACCTCGTCGACGATCGCGTAGTTGTGGCCGCGCTGGACGAGGTCGTCGAGCGAGTGCGTCATGTTGTCGCGCAGGTAGTCGAAGCCGAACTCGTTGTTCGTGCCGTACGTGATGTCGGCGTTGTAGGCCGCACGGCGCTGCGCCGGAGTCATGCCGGACAGGATCACGTCGGTTTCGAGTCCGAGGAACCGGTGCACACGGCCCATCCACTCGGAGTCGCGCTTGGCGAGGTAGTCGTTGACGGTGACGACATGGACGCCGTCTCCCGAGATGGCGTTGAGGTATGCCGGCAACACGCAGGTCAGGGTCTTGCCCTCACCGGTCTTCATCTCGGCGATGTTGCCGAAGTGCAGGGCGGCGCCACCCATGATCTGAACGCCGTAGTGCTTCTGACCGAGGACGCGGAACGACGCCTCCCGGGCGGTCGCGAAGGCCTCGGGAAGCAACTCGTCGAGCGATTCCCCATCCTGGTAGCGGTGACGGAACTCGTCCGTCTTGGCCCGCAGTTCGGCGTCGGTCAGGGCTTCGAACTCCGGGGAGAGGGATTCGACATGCTCGGCGATCTGCTTGAGCCGCTTGACCATGCGACCTTCACCGATCCGGAGCAGCTTCGTCAGCGACAGCACTGGTGTGTTCGTCCTCAATCTCGGGTACCTGCACGGACAAGAAATCCGGCCGAGGCCTTGCGGACCCCGGCCGGATTCCATGGTAGGCGTTCTCCCGGAGTTACTGCGACGGCGTCACGCCGCAGCTGCTCCGGGCACTGCTCAGACGAGCTTGATGAGACCGTAGTCGAAAGCGTGGCGCCGATACACCACGGACGGCTTGTCGGTCTCCTTGTCGTGGAACAGATAGAAGTCGTGACCGACGAGTTCCATCTCGTAGAGGGCGTCGTCGACCGTCATCGGCTCGGCCTTGTGCTCCTTGACGCGGACGATCCTGCCGGGACCTTCGGGTTCCTGCTCCTGGCCGTCGAGCGGCAGATCCGGCGAGATCGCGAGTTCGTCGTCCTGCGCCAGCGCCGCGGTGGCTTCCGCGACGGAGACGGGGGTCTTCTCGCCGTACGACACCTTCCGGCGTTCCTTCGTCCGCCTCAGCCGGGATTCGAGCTTGGCGATCACCGATTCGAATGCCGCGTAGAAACTGTCGCCGGAAGCTTCCGCGCGAACGACCGGTCCCTTGCCTCGCGCCGTGATCTCGACTCGCTGGGCGCTCTTCCTCTGTCGGCGGTTGCGCTCGTGCTGCAACTCGACATCGAAGTGGAAAATCGTCGGATCGAATCGTTCGATTCGAGCAATTTTCTCGGACACGTAGATCCGGAAGTGATCCGGCACCTCTACGTTGCGGCCTTTCACGACGATCTCGGCCTGGGGGCCTTCCGTGGTGGCGTCTGCCTCGGCAACGGAAGCCTGGGTCTTCGAAGGGGTCGTCACAAGTACCTCCCGAGTACGGCCGGTGCCAACTGCGCACCGGCATGTTCGATGAGCGCGATAGCGCCCGCCCGGAACCGGAAGAATGGGCGTTACACCCTTCTACCTGTTCGTTTCCGGGTCTGAGGGCAACGGTAGTCGGTCTGCCGGACGCATGCCATCGTTGCGGTCCAATTCACTTTTTGGACACCCGCCGTTACCACAGCGGCCTCATGCGTGTGCTGTAACGAGCATTCCGACGGGGTCGAAACCGCCCCGGCGCAACACCCGCACGGACTCCGCAGCGGTGGCTCCCGTGGTGACGATGTCGTCCACCACGAGCACCTGCCGCGTCCGCGGAACACCTCCCTCCCGAAGCCGGATCCGGCCGGCGAGGTTGCGGCGGCGCTCGGCGGCGGACAAGCCCACCGAGTCCCGTACGTCCCGGGCCGAGACGAGGAGCGGATGCACGAACAGATGCGGGTCGTGGCTCGCCGCAACCTGCGCCGC
>Ga0233366_1000457_pt1 | contig 13833 bp, 15 predicted proteins | sample ElkDunMinimDraft_23_FD_191536 | JGI IMG/M metagenome (GOLD analysis project Ga0233366, IMG submission 191536) | Fecal eukaryotic communites from dung pellets of Tule Elk in California, USA - Elk Dung C4 | ecosystem: Host-associated > Mammals > Digestive system > Large intestine > Fecal | place...
GAGGCTACCAAATATGCTACCGAAATTCCTTTCAAAACCGTACAGCGCTCTTTCGATGTTTTTGCACTTTGTGAAGCAATGGTGGAAACTGGTAATCCTAATTCTGTAACCGATGCTGGCGTGGGCGCACTTTGTGCAAAAGCTGCTGTTACAGGTGCTTACTTTAATGTAAGAATCAATGCTGCAACTTTGCAAGACAAAGAGTTTGCTGCTGATATCGTGAAAAAAGCATACGAATATGTGGAAAAAGCAGCCGCATTAGAAGCTAAAATTGTGAAACGCGTAGAGGAGATTATCGGCTAACGGGATATTCTTACATATCTAATAAAAATGCTCTATCTTTTCTAATAAAAATGCTCTATCTTTGTACGTAAAGATAGAGCATTTTTTTGCTATTATATTGAGAAATTTTCTATTTTTCTATTTTGTAGATAACGTTAACGCAAGAGTCTCCTTCAGTGAGTTTTATCCGACACTCTTGGTATAAAAATTTGGACATTCTGGAAATTCTTCTCTTCTTTATAAAATCAATCTTGATGAGGAAAGGGGAAGTTTGTCGAATTGTATCTAACACGATTGCTTTTCCAGTTATTGTACGAGCATTCATGGTGAGATTTTCTAATGTGGTTAACATAAGATCTTTCTCGTTTTTAGTTTTGGGTAAAATCATAGAATCTGTTTCCATTTTGTAAGCGGGAATAACTGCTGTTTCGGTGGTAATGTTGAAGTGCTCGATAAAAGTGGGCAGGATTTCTGTCTTAAAATTTACGCTATCATCAAAAGTGATCTTGCATTTTCTGTTTCCATCAAAAAAGGAGTAACTGAATATGGTGTCTTTAGAGAAGGGTTGTGCTTCGGCAATGATTTTTACAGGGAAATCGCAGATATTGGCTTTGTGTTGCGCAAAAGGAAGCGGAATATAGGGGTAAACAATCGAAACTTCGGTGTTGCCGCACTTGAGGGTGTATTCGTTGCGCTTGTTTTTTATGTGAATGAAGATGAATATTACACTAAGACAAGCTATAAAAGATAAAAACCAATATATTTTCTTCATATCTTTAAAATTTAAGGTGAATTAGTTGGAATTTTGGCATCTTTTAGAATTTTAGATACTATCCCAAAAAGTGTGCAAAAATTGTTTGTACAAAGATATATTTTTTTTTGAAATTTCATCAAATTTATTGATTTTTTTCTGTTTTTTTTAAAAGATATGGTAACTTGATGATTATTAGTGTGTTATAAATGTGATTTGGTTTGATTCTTGCTGTTTATTAGTAATGGATCATTTGTAAACCAGATTCATCAAGATAATTTGAGTCGAAATTCGGAGAAATCTGATTGCTCTGCTGAAATTCTGAGAACTCTCTATCCCATAAAGTGATACATTCACAAAAAGTGCATAACTTGCAGAAATCTGATATATTTCCAAAAAACAAAAATTTTAAAAATGGAAATTACACAAGCGCAACCATTATATTTGCCACCGCAAAGTATGAAATATTAAAAATAAAATATTGGTTATCAGTAAAGACTAACGGTAAAATCCCATTTCGTCAATCAGCTGTTCTACTTTGGAGGGTAAAAGGTAGAGTACTTTTTTTTGCGCTTTGATGCTTTGGCGAATCATTGTCGCGGAGATGCCGATGATGGGCGCATCGACAAAGGTTACGCTCGGATGATTTTTGTACTTTTCACAATTGTAGCCCGCACGCGGATAGGTATAGATGTGGAAATTAGCGAGGATAAATTCATAATTTTTCCATTTTTCTATGTTTTCCAGATTATCCTCGCCCATAATGAGCGAAAAGTTTTTTTCGGGATAACGTTCTGTTAAGTGCGCTAACGTAACGCATGTGTAGGAAGGGTAGGGGAGCTTGAACTCAATGTCGGAGGAGCGGAAGCGCGCGTCATCTTCAATAGCGATGTTTACCATATAAAGTCGCTGCCGCTCATCCAACAAACTCTCTTTTTTCTTCAGAGGATTGGAGGGAGAAACCACGAACCAGATTTCGTCCAAGTCGCTGTTCTCAATCATATATTCAGCAATAATCAAATGCCCGATATGAATCGGATTGAAAGAACCGAAATATAATCCTATATTCCTCTTTTTCATTAATTTATGGATTATTTTTCGATAAAGTCTGAAATTAATTGGAAGGTTTCGTTACGTGCTTCTTCCAAATTGCTGTTGATAATAGTGCAGTCGAAATAAACCTCGTGTGTTAATTCGAACTCAGCTTTGGCAAGGCGTTTCTGTAGCGATTCTTCACTTTCTGTTCCGCGACCACTCAATCGGGCGCGTAACTCCTCCATTGAGGGGGCTTTTATAAAAATAGATAGCGCCTGGTCGCCGTAAATCTTCTTAATGTTAATGCCACCCAAAACATCTACATCGAAAATTAAGTTTTTCCCTTCCGCAAGCGAACGATCAACCTCCGATTTTAAAGTTCCGTAATAGGTGCCGTTGTAAACCTCTTCCCATTCCAAAAATTGATTATCAGCAATCTTCTTCTTAAAATCCTCCTCTGAAATGAAAAAGTAATCCACACCGTGCGTCTCGTTTGGACGTTTGTTGCGTGTGGTTGCTGAAACAGAAAAAGATAGATTTAATTTTCTGTCTAAAAGGTTTTTAACGATAGATGTTTTTCCAGAACCAGATGGAGCCGCTATAATTATCAGTTTGCCAGCCATACTATTTGTCGAATTTTACTTTATTGAATTTGAGCATTTTTAATAAGAATTTCGGGAGCGATTTGCTACGGTCTTTCTTAGAGAGGTCGATATAGATTCCCAATTTTTTTAGTACAGGAATCTTTCGGGTTTCCACAAATTCGATGAGAGTGCCGTCTGGGTCCTCAATGTAGGTAAAGTGACCGGAAGCGTCGCCCATTGGAAAGATCTCGCCATCAGGACAGCTATCCACAGTGAAAGGAAATCCCTTTTCGGCACAGAACTTCTTAAGTGCTTTCATATTGCTAACATCGTAGCATATTTGGATAAAGCCAGGATCCCCCCAATAACGACCTTCGTAGATTTTGCGAGGCTGGCGCTCCAATGCACATACCAATTCGATGGTACTATTGCCAAAGAGTTCCGCAAATGCGCCAACGCGTTTCTCTGAGTGCTTGAGCAGTACTCTGCGGAAACGTTGCTCACCGCCACGCATAAAAGCAAGGTCATCGAAAGTGCCCTCTTTGTCGTAAACAATGGTGTCGTAACCCAAAATATCTTGATATACAGGAAGTGCACGCTCAATGTTGGTTACGCCAATCATCGCACCAACGCAGCCGCCAGTTGCTGTTCCTCGGTCAATATAAACAAATGTATCTTGCACCACTTGAAAATAGTTTCCAAACGGGTCTTCAAAGAAAAATGATGGGGTTCCGTCGGGGGTTTGATAGATTTTCCCTATCTGAATCCCTGTTTGAGAGAGTTCTGCGTGCAAACGTTGTACATCGCAACTCTTAATCTTGCCAGCAAAAATTCCCAAATCACCTACCTGAATGTCAAAATTCACCTTCTGCGGTTTGCGGTCAGAATATTGCCAAATCTCAAAACCACCACCTCCTTGTAGATTTACGGCTATGGCAGCATGGCGTTTCTGCGCTGCATTACCTGTGTATGGTAACATCCGTTCTGCTACCGTGTCGTCTTCCAAAATGCGAATGTCAATATTAAGATGTTCGGCGTACCATTTCCACGATTCTATAATGTTTGTGGTCCCTACGCCAATCTGTTGAATGCCTGAAATAATATATTTTTCCATTGCTGTAATTTTTAGGCGGCAAATGTACATAAAAATTTTTCAATCTCTACAAGAAAAATTTTTCAAGTTGTATTTTTTATTGTTTTCTCTACTATAAATTTTCATATCTTTGCACGCTTTTAAAAGAAAAAGAAGTTATTCTATTTATAAACCAAATAAAGTATTGAAAATGAGTAATGTAAAGTATGTTTATGCCTTCGGAGGAAAAACAGCAGAAGGTAAAGCCGACATGAAAAACTTATTAGGTGGTAAAGGTGCAAACCTTGCAGAAATGTGTTTATTGGGTTTGCCTGTACCAGCAGGTTTGACAATCACTACCGAGTGTTGTACGGCTTATTATGATAACAATTGTCAACTACCTGCAACTCTTATGGATGAGGTGTGGAACGGAATGAAGAGTGTAGAAGAGATTATGGGATTGAAATATGATGATGCTGAAAATCCACTTTTGTTGTCTTGTCGTTCTGGTGCTCGTAGCTCAATGCCAGGTATGATGGATACAGTTTTGAATATCGGTCTTAGCTCAAAAACTATCCCTGGCTTGATTAAGAAAACCAATAATCCTCGTTTTGTATATGATTCATATCGTCGTTTGATTATGATGTATGCTGACGTGGTAATGGAAAAAGCTGAAGGTATTGAACCTGCTGATGGACAAGGTATCCGCAAACAATTAGACGATATGTTGGACGCTTTCAAAGAAGCAAAAGGTTATGCTAACGATACACAAATTACTGCTGAAGAACTTTTGGAGTTAGCAAATGCTTTCAAAGTGAGAATTAAAGAGGTTTTGGGAACTGAATTTCCAGATGATGCAAAAGCACAATTAGAAGGCGGTATCAAAGCTGTTTTCAAAAGCTGGAATGGTAAAAAAGCGGTTTCTTATCGTCGTATCGAAGGTATTCCAGATGATTGGGGTACTGCTGTTAACGTTCAAGCAATGGTATTCGGTAATATGGGCGAAAACTCAGCAACAGGTGTTGCTTTTACCCGTGACCCCGCTACCGGTGATGATAAATTCTACGGAGAATGGCTCGTAAATGCACAAGGTGAAGACGTTGTTGCTGGTATCCGTACTCCTAACCCATTGAATGATGATACTAAAAATGAACAAAATAAACATCTTCATTCTATGGAAGAAACAATGCCTGAAACTTATAAGGAATTGTTTGAAATCCGCAATATCTTGGAAAATCACTATAAAGATATGTTGGACGTTGAGTTCACTATCCAAGAGGGTAAACTTTATATGTTGCAATGCCGCGTAGGTAAACGTACAGGTCGCGCAGCTGTGAAAATGGCTCTCGATATGATGCATATCAATTGGATTGATGATAAAGAAGTCGTTTTGCGAGTTCCTGCTGACAAAATTATCGAACTTATCCTTCCTATCTTGGATCCTACCATTGAAAAACAACACGTTGCTATAGCAAAAGGTCTTCCAGCAGGCCCTGGTGGCTCTGTAGGTAGAATCGCTCTTACTAGCGAAAAAGCAATGGAATATAAAGCTGCTAAAGTGGCTAATATCCTTGTTCGTGAAGAAACTAACCCAGAAGACGTTGAAGGTATGCGCGCTGCTAACGGAATCTTGACCGCTCGCGGTGGTATGACTTCTCACGCTGCTCTTGTAGCTCGTGGTTGGGGAAAATCTTGTATCGTAGGTTGTTCCGCTGTTCACATCGACCTCGAAAAAGGTGAAGTGGAAATCGGTGGTAAGAAATTTAAAGAAGGTGATATGATCTCTTTGAATGGTACTTTGGGCGCTGTTTATGCTGCTGAAATGCCTTTGATTATCCCTGAAATCGAAAAAGATCCTCTTTTCCAAGAGTTCATGGCTATCGTTGATAAATATCGCAAAATGGGCGTTCGTACTAACGCTGATACGCCAAAAGATGCAGCTAATGCTATCCGCTTCGGCGCTGAAGGTATCGGCCTCTTCCGTATCGAACATATGTTCTATGGCGAAGATGGTAAAGAACCTCTCGTAAAATTGCGTAATATGATTCTAGCAGACTCTACCGAAGAACGTGTTGCCGCTCTTAATGAGCTAGAACCTTATATCCGCATCGCTGCAAAAGGTACTTTGAAAGTTATGGATGGCAAACCTCTTACTTTCCGTTTGATGGACCCACCACTTCACGAATTTGTACCTTCTGAAGAGGAAAAACAAAAAGAATTAGCTGCTGAACGCGGTATGAAATTGTCTGACCTTAAAGCTCGTATCGAAGCATTGCACGAAATTAATCCAATGATGGGATTGCGCGGCGTCCGTTTAGGAATCGTTTATCCTGAAATTACTGAAACTCAATTCCGTGCGTTGTTCGAAGCTACTGCTGAATTGATGACTGAAGGTAACGATCCTCACCTCGAAATTATGGTTCCTCTTACTATCAATGTGAAAGAGTTGAAACACCAAAAAGCTATCGCTGATAAAGTTCAAGCTCAAGTGGAAGCTAAATTCGGCGTGAAAATCGATTATAAATATGGTACAATGATTGAAATCCCTCGCGCAACCCTCGTGGCAGACCAAATCGCTGAAGTTGCTGAGTTCTTCTCTTTCGGTACTAATGACCTTACCCAAATGACCTTCGGCTTCTCTCGTGATGACGTGAACAAAATTGTGGGCGTTTACACGAAAGAAGGTATCATCCCTGCTGACCCATTCAATACTTTGGATCAAGAAGGTGTTGGTCAATTGGTGGATTTGGGCGTTAAACGTGGTCGCTCAAAACGCGCTGACTTAAAAGTTGGTGTTTGTGGTGAGCACGGTGGTGACCCAGCTTCTGTAGAATTTTTCTACAAAACGGGTATGACTTACGTTTCTTGCTCTCCATTCCGCGTGCCTGTAGCTCGCGTTGCTGCGGCTCAAGCTGCTATCAAAGCCGCTTCTTGCCAATGCGGATGCTGCTAATCGCTAATACCTATATCTATAATAAAAAAGAGATATCTTCGGATGTCTCTTTTTTTTATGGTTTGCCGTGAATGTTAAATAAAAAATCGTATCTTTGCCGCAAATCTAAAACAATGAAAAAGTTAACAATTCTATTCCTTTTAATCGCTTGTGCAATCGTGGGTTGCCGAGATTTCTACCCCGCACAAATAGCACTTACTATTGATTATGATGCAGAAACGAAAGAAGCATTGTGTACTTCGCAAATTACCGACGATGGAGGTTGCCCATTCTTTACAGAACAAGGTATCTGTTACGGCTTTTATCCCGAACCTTCCCTTATTGATGGCTATTCCGATATTGATGTTATTAATAAATTAACAGAAGAATTGGAGTTCTCAACACTCATCGACCTCCTGCTTGCCGATACAATTTATTATGTGCGTACTTACGTAAAAACTAACGCCGGTATCGGTTATAGCGATATTGTTGAGGTTTCAACTCATCTTCCTGAATAGAAATATTGAAGATAACACTCCGAAAATCACCTTCTCCTTTCAGTTATGGATGAGGTGATTTTTTTTGGGCGTGCCGGCTCTTTCCACCGCACGATGCTGCCCGCTCGCCGTCGGGCTTTCCGCTCAAATTTCGCGCCTCCTTCTCTCGCATCCAGTTGGATTTAAATCCAATTTCTAACTTCCAAGTTCTCTTAATCCTAAGTTCTAAAATCGGCGCTCATAACCGCTGCAATCCCTCACGCAGTCCCCGCAAAATTAGTGTTTTGTATAATGCCATCTCTTCTTCTCTCGAATGTAGCACCTGCCGCCAACAACAACTTCGCAATATCTATCCTTCTCAGTTAAAACTGTGGTAATGATGGAGGGTTTTCCCATCGCTTCTCCTTGAATAAAATGACACTCAAATGGTATAGTTATGAGGTGGTGTTGCCAAAGGTAATAGGTCAATGCTGCATTAGAAGTTCCTGTCGCCGACTCCTCCTCAATGCCGTAACGCGGAGCAAAATTGCGGACGTGTGCAGTGTAATCGCCCTCATCCATAGCGAAAGCGTGAACACCAACAACGTGCAACTCTTCGCTGAGTTGGCTCAATGCGGCCATATCGGGTTGCAGCGATTGTAAAGTCTCCAGATTGCAAAGGGGTAAAATGATGTCGGGCAGACCTGTCGTAATAATCTCCGGAGAATGGGAAATCTGTTCCGGAATAATGCCGAAAATGTCGCAAATCCGCTCCAACAAGAGCTTCTCGCTTAGCGTAGCAATTCGTCGGGGCATTGCCATCTGCATCATCACGGGGTTGCCGGCAACGATTTGTAGATCGCCAGCAAGTGTGTGATTCAGGCACTTTTCCCCTTGGGACAATATTCCTAATTGCAACATCAAACCGAAAGCTGCAATGGTGGCGTGTCCGCAAAGGTCAACCTCGCCAACAGGGGTGAAATATCGTGTGGAAAACTCGCAAGGAGCGTTTTGTTGCACAAATGCTGTTTCGGAAAAACGCAACTCGGCAGCGATTTCCTGCATAATCTGCACGTCAGGAAATCTCTTCTCTCCCAAAAGAACCACGCCAGCAGCATTTCCGCCGCCAGGTTGATCCGTGAAAGCATCTACAACGTAATACTCCATATCCTATTTTTTGCTCTCCATCTCTTTACGGTTTTTCCCGATGTAGAGGTAATACAGGAAAAGATCGGTGCTGACCAAAAGTGCATTAAATATATATAAAAATACAACTATATCCTTGCTGTACAGGAATTTATGAATTATCCCGAAAATATATCCTAAAATGATCAGTGACATAAAAAGCGGGCTTTTCCCAATTACCACTTTGGTTCTGAGGGATTTGGCAATGGAAACAGGCCAACTGATGGCAAAACAAACAAGGAAAAGAACTTCCCAAATACTGAAATTAACCATGATTACTATCAATTTTTATTGAGTGCAAAAATACTGCTTTTTATTTTTGTTGGGTGAAAAAAGTAAGGTGAAAAGTTAAAGACCATTTCTAGTTACTTCTAACTGAAAAACAAATATTTACAGAAGTTCAAATGATTATCCTTATGTTCTGGAAAATTAATGTGAAATTGCCACAGACAAACCGATATACAAGAAATAGGGGAAATGTGGACTTTTGATTCCAAAGAGATTCTTGCCAAGAAGATGTAGTTCGGAAACCTATTGGAGAGGTTGACGAAATGATTGATTTGGCTTAGTATATGACAAAAATTTCAGTCGGGGTAAGTATTTGATTAACAATTGCAGAGAAGTCAAAAATCGGTATTTTGTATTCATTTCTGCCTCTCAACAGGAACTCCGTCACAATGTCGAGGCCGTAGCGGAAGATGCTCTTGGCCTTTCTGCCGTGTTTGAGGATGCGGATGGGGTTGTACTTCAGCCGCACAAACTCGCCTATGTTGTAGCACTACACGAATGCAATCATCACCAGCAGGAGCAGTTTTCCAATCCTGTGCAAATCAGTAAGATGTGTATCCTCAATATTGAACCCCGCGCTCTTCATCGCCTTGAACATTGTCTCGATCTGCTAGCGCTTCTTGTATGTGTCGAGGCTTTCTTCCGGCCGGTTGTACGAGATGAGAATCTGCAGCTCCGGCCTGCCGTCCGCCCTTTGACGCTGCTGGCGGATAGGTAGCAGGCCTGCCCGTTCACATAGTAGATCTTGTGCAGGCACTTGGTCTCCCCCACACGCAGGTCGGCGAACTGCCAGGAAGCCTTGGCGCGCCTTCCCGACGATGGAATAACAACCCAGAAGTTCTCCCTGATGCGGATATGGTAGCGGATGCCGCTGTCGTTGAGCCACTTCACCCAGTGCTCACCCAAGAACTCGCGATCCGCCAGCAGGCAGTCGATGCTCTCCGCACCGAAGAGCCGGACATAGCGTTGTACCAGCTCTATCCGCTCCTTCGTGTTGGAGGTGCCCTTCTTAGGCAATATGCTGAACAGCAGCGGGTAGGCCACCCCGTCGTGCACCACGGCCAGCATAAAGATGTTGATGTCGGTGCTGCCGAATTGCCAATTGGTCCTGTCTATGGCCAGACAAAACGGGCCTTTTATGGGCAGCAGGCGGAAGATGATGCGCGCGATGAGGTCTCGGTCAAGGTCGAATTCGGCGAAAAAGCGTTGGATTCTCCGCAAACACGACGATGACTTCGCGGGCGAGTCAAAAATGGTTGACAAGAGGCTGAAACACACTGTTTTGGCCTTGCACAGGGCTACGATAAACAGCGATATGAGCTTGATGTGTGCCAAGTTGATGTTTTTTTCAAAAAAGTGCTCAACGTGTCGGATAATTGATTATTTTTGCAGTCGTGGTTGATTTTCATAGAGCCTAAAATGTGGTAGTTTTTGCTTCTAAAATACTGAAAATCAATCACTTTATCAAGAATAAAATAAAAAGTTACCAACAAAATTTGTTGATAACTTACTAAATATAAACAAGTTAGACTAGAATTTCAATTTTTTGTCATATATTAAAGTAATTGTTATTGACTTAATGAAGTAGTATTATGGAAAGTGGTATTGTATTTTGGATAGTTTGCGGATGCCTGATATTTTCACTTTGTGAATCTCTTTGGAGGAGTTTCCGTGCGATAAGAAAAAGTGAGACAAAGCAAGATGTAAGCGATAGATGGTGCAGTCTAATCGACAATGTTTTTGTATATTCCACTTTTATTGCATTGTATGCCACGGAATCGTTTGGCTTTCCTGTTGAGAGTCGGAATTTAATAACAATGTAAAATATTTTTATGAAAACAAATACACGCAATATATGTATATGGTTATTTGTAACCTTGTCATTTGTTTCTTGTGGACAAAATAATAATCAACAAGAGCAAACTTTTGTTCAAGAGTTAAACAAGATGCTTACATGGCCTGAGGATGGAATGTATTCTGATGAAGTTATGGACTCTGTTTTTGACTTTATTATTAGAAATCCCCAATCGCTCGAATATGAATTTAAAGAGGAAATACCACATGTGAAAATCGCCACTTCCAATGATGGCAACATGCGAGCTTATAGTTTAGAAAGATGTGGTTTTGAAGGTAACCCTTCTTGGGGATTTTCATGTAGAACACTGCTTCAATATAGGTCGAGAGAGTCTGTATTCTATCAAGAAGTTAAAAACTTCAATGGTTTCATTACTCATATATATCATATTGATTCTAATAAATTTTACTTGTTGAAAGATTGGCAAGGAAGCATGCATCAAGGTACGTACGAACATAATACACTTCATGTCTATAAAATAGATAACAATAAATTACACAAAGTACAAGGGGCTTTTGTAAATAAAGAGAATGTTTCTAATCAACTTGAATTCTCATGGGAGGATTTGGGTGGATTTGTAGAAATGGATTACGATAAAGAGAACTCTTTGGTTGTTTATAGTAGATCAAAGAAAGAACTATATGTTATTAAAGGTGCTCCACAGAAGAACAAGGCATTAAAATATCGTCAATATCATTGGACCGGGCGATGTTTTGAACAGATTAAATATGATGAACCAGTAGAATATTGTAATGAAAAATTCTTTATCCGAATTGAACAGAATAGCGAGAATTCTTGGACTTACAAATGTTGGAATGGAGATACAAAAAATGGAGAACCTGACCTTGTTATAACCTCCGGCACAAAACAATATTGGACATACAGTAATAATTATATTTCTTATGATGAATGGGCTACTGATGATGATAGTTCACCATTGGGCGAGAGATATACTTTTTTCAATAATGGCTATCGTTATGAATATAGCCATGGCTGGCTGCGAGGAAGACATCTTGACGAGTTATGTGTATATGATCCTAATAAAATGATAATTTATTATGGAGAATTTACACCTGTTTGGCATCCGTAGTTTCATCTAAGAAACATAGAGATCATGTTATATTAAAGATTTGGGGAGATAGTATTTCTTAGTGAGATTAGAATGTAAAAAGTATTGATAGGGGATAAATGGGGTGATATATGATTTTGTGCTGTCAAATCGAGTGATAATGAAGATGTAAGAAAGGCATAAAAGAGTTAGTGTATTGGTATAAATGAAACAGATTTCTTTCGACATGGATAATCTCACGTATCATTCTAAGCGATTGGCTTACTTGCTGCGACATTCCAAGTTGCCTAACCATAAAGGCTGGATAAAGGTTGATGTTGTGCAAAATGAATTGGGCTTATCATTGCTTGATATTCAGAAAATTGTGCATGAGGATAACAAGGGACGCTTTGAATTCTCAGAGGACAAATCATCGGTTAGGGCTTTATATGGTCACTCTATCGATGTCAATTTGGGATTAGAGCCTACTATGCCTCCATTGGCTTTATATCACGGTACAGCAGAAAAGTATATAGATAGTATAATGAAAGAGGGCCTGAGGCCTCGTAAGCGCAACTTCGTGCATTTATCCGAAACAATGGATATGGCAAAGCAGGTCGGCACTAGACATGGCAGCCCCGTTGTTCTATCAATTGATATCGAAGCAATGATTAGGGCTGGCTACAAGTTCTACAAAGCCCAAAATGGTATTTGGTTAACAGGAGATATCCCATCTAAATTTTTAAAGGTTGTTTGTTATGAGTAATATTTATTGGAGTGCTGATGCGCATGTCGGACATCAAAGTATATTGAAATTTATGCCCAATCGTCCTTATGGGTAATACACAAGCTCATGATGAGTGGATAATTTCCCTTTGGTAAACGAATATTGTCAAACACGACAAGATGTACTTTGTATTTGTAAGGGATTTGACATTTCGTAAAGCGAGGAGGCAAGACGATAGAAGCAGTTGCCGGGAGAAAAATACTTGGCAGTCGGCAACCATGATTGGGTATGTCTCGTGCTGAAAAAAATTGATATCGGGATAGATGGAACTTTAGCAAAACAAGCAGGTGGATTCATAGATATAAAGACTCTATATGAAGCCATTTTGAAGAAAACAGGGGGTCTAACCCCACAACAATACGCAAACGAGAATTACTAACCTTTTAAATGAACATACTATGAACTACGAAATAATTACAGACCGATTCGAGATCGAGAAGATGGCAGAAGAACTCTATATCTCCAAAGATAATATATTCGTATATATAGATTACGGAGATGTCTGTGCAATAAAGAGGCATGGGACATTTAAGTACGCTGTAATTTGCGATATAGATATGCAGAATGAAAGTTGGGTGACAGCCTTTATTAATGTCATTCAATCCCTCGATTTTTCACTTGACGAGTTGAGAGCTTTTATGGTGAATTTTATAGAGGGAGGAGAGGAATGCACATTGCTTCAAACTGAACTATGTGAAGTGCTCCAGTTCTTGGAATCAATGACATTTACCGAAGAGAGACCAAACAATTATATAGATATTTTATGGTCTGTTAGAAACCGCCCTTCAATGTCAAAAGGAACATTGAAAATTCAGTTGCTGGCAACATACGAAAAGACGGAGCAGGATATACTTGAAGACGAAAAGTATGAACAAATGATGGAGGAATATCGGAAACCATATTTTCCTCCACTCGATCTCCCTATAATTGATTTAACGCCTAATGAGAAAGGATAAAGATGGTAGAGGAAATATTAACTGACCGCCTCGAGGTCGAAAAAATGACGACGGATAGCTTTGTCTACCAGAATAACAGTTTTGGATGGATAGAATTTACCGACATCCTAATATTTAATAATTGATATTATGCAACTAGGTCCAGATAAATATTACAAGTGTCCCAACTGTGGGGCTTATTTATACACACATACTTTACTCAGCGGTAATACATTCGGAGCAAAGGTGTATTCTGACGGGAAAATGTTTGCTCCAATGTTGCCGGAGTACCCCAATATTACCAAATGTGGAGGGTGCGGAACTATCCTTATGTTAAGCCGATTAGAACCTTTTTCAGAAGAAACTTTAAGTTACCCACAGGAGGAGATTGCAAAAATCTCGCTATGGGAAAAATGGAAAAGTTTAATTTCGGGGACAAGGAGAGAGGCTAAACCTTCACCTCGCTATTACGAATGCGAACATCTGTCAATGGATGATTTATATAGAGCAATAGATGTTTTCCCGGAAATAGAATTATATATTCGATTAATGATCTGGCGAGGTTATAATGATAGAGTCACAGGAAGAACTTTTGTATATTCG
>Ga0233366_1000458_pt1 | contig 13808 bp, 16 predicted proteins | sample ElkDunMinimDraft_23_FD_191536 | JGI IMG/M metagenome (GOLD analysis project Ga0233366, IMG submission 191536) | Fecal eukaryotic communites from dung pellets of Tule Elk in California, USA - Elk Dung C4 | ecosystem: Host-associated > Mammals > Digestive system > Large intestine > Fecal | place...
CCCGAAACTCGATATCCAGGGCATCGTTGTCAAAGTGTTGACAGTTTGACTCGCGGCAGCCCCTGACATGGTCATCGAAGGCCTGTTTGCTCGAATCCAAACCCTTGTTAATGGCTTGGAGACCTTTCCATAAAAGGTCCTCACTCATGAGCTCGGTCAGTGGCGCGGTCTGTCGGCTATTGACCTTGATTGTCCTCCTTATAGTTGCAACTTTTCGCTGGAGATGGTGACTCCGAAAGGAGAGCTCCAGGCTGTATCCAGGAACAATTTCGAAGGCCTGTGTGGATTCTAGGAAGCGAGCTCTTGGTACGCAGAGAATCGAGACTGGACTATCGATTGAGGGGACAATCGTCTCGGCAGATTCAGAGCTGATGTCCGAGACAGGCCCATTTACCCATCGAAACTCCTTGTCGTGATGGCGGAGGAAAAGCCCGACAATCCTATGACAGGCCAAAATAATCTCCCTGGTGAATCCCACGGTCAAGGGCTGCTTTTGATATGATCGGTATGTCCTTTGCGCCCATTCCCCCCAACCCTTCCTGATAACGCGGTAAGTAATCTCAAACCGCAGTTGCTTGCGGTCGTTCGTCCCATCCTTGAACATCTCCAGAGAGTCAGCATCCTTGCGTGTGAGGAGCTCCTCAGAGCAATGCTCGATCCGGCGAATAAGGCCATTGCATATCCGATCGTTGACCTGAAAGGATGCTGAGCTCGAGTATGTCTGACTGTGCCTAGATCGGATCACAGGGTCGGTGAACAGGATATCCACTATCACAGCCAGTGGAGGAGCTGTGCTAGTCGGCCCAGGGTTCTCCACGGGGAAGTGGATGGGCGACACCAGGGTCCTCTCATGATCCATCGCGGGATCTAAGTCGACCGGGTAACGAAGGTCGAGATTGGGAAAGGCGTCGCCTAAAACAAGCGTATTTTTGGTGCGTGATGGAGTACTAAACCTCCTATAATCCGAGTCCACCCATTCCATTCCAGGTGTTGGGATGTTCGTATGTAAAGGTATCTCTGTGGTGTCGAAGCTATGTTTGCGAAAAGTACAGGCCAAAGTTGAAAAGATCTGGACGGGGCATGAATCGATGCCCGTCCCCAAAGTTCATTTGCGGTCGTAAGATCATCAATCGAGGTTAATTGTTGGAAGATGGCGCAAATCAAATTGCGTGGTGGTGAATGCGCAACTTGAATTTGGAAACAAACAATCAATTTTAGCAGTGACTGACTGCCTTCCTAGGTTACATGGGCTCACCAGAGCAGATAAACAAAGGAAATGGGATTGCAGGACAAGGCGGCACCAGGTCGGCACCAGCTCCCAAGAAAGAGCTGAGCGGCATGCAGATGATGCAAAATGCCAGTCACTCGACCAACCTCCTGTCGAGATGGATAATAGTGGTGAATGCCGATTGGGGAACAGCAGCACCACGATCGCGCTTGCGGGAATTGGACCAAGTTTGGTCACAGCAAGGTGGGCTGACACGTAGCCGGCCAGCATTTCAAAAGGCGCCGCCCATTCACCTTCCATGATCCTACCCATTCTGCCCAGAGCTGCCCAGAAGTCGTCGCATAGAAGCCTGACAGCTAGCTCGGCTTTGATGCCGCATGCACGACCATGAGACATACATAAGGCGTCCAGTCAAACGTCTTGCTGCCTTGGAACCATGGATGTTTTTAGTATCTCGCCTCGTCGATGCGCTTGGATTCGCCCCGGTTATAGAGGGGCAAGTGAAGACGGATTCCCGTCCATGTCTGAAAGTCGGGGGGACTCTGGTTGTCGCTGTCGAAAGACTGTCGAGTGTCCTTGTCGGCGTGAAACGCAAGAGCGCGTGCAAAGCCCCTCCCGTCCAGAATTGGGCGCCAATTGGTTCCTACCTTGAAGGAGACAAAAAGGAACCCCTGGGGAAGCTTCAGAGAGCCGGGCGAGCTGGGTTGGGCATCAGCCGGGGCCGTAGGCTCTCCGGAAGGCCTCCCTGGCGGCTGCATTAATGACCGTAGCCAGTCGGAAGGAGGACGGTGGAGGAGGAAGAAAGAGAGAAAAATACTTCAGTTTCTCGGCCTCGGAATGGTTCCTTTTGCGGGGAGATGCTGCGGGGCGTGCCTGAAAGTCCACGAGGAGAGTCCAATTATTGGGCAACAACGCCACTCTCTCGTACCTTCGCACTTTCCTTGCCTGGTCTTCAGCAGTCCTCGTTTGCTATCTCAGCTCTTTCTTGGACAAGTACACCCGTACTTCAATGAAGTATGAAGTAACATTGCGAGAACAAAAAGTCCAGATTATTGAAAAGCTAGAATGACCAAAGCGGCATTCACGACATCAATGTTCCAGCCACCTTTTTAATTTTATTCTATTTTTTTTTCGCTCATCCCTGGAACGCTTTCCATGGGAAGAACCCCTTGGCGTTGCCGTCATCTCACGCTGTCCAGCGTCTCGGCGGCCCACATGGCACAAAAACCCCCGGCCCGTCCCGAAAATCATAACCAAAACATGTGCGCCATGATCTGTCAAGGATCTCGATACGCGGGCACGAAAGAAAATATGAACCGATCTAATGGCGACGGGTGAGTGGGCGAGTAATGGGAACAACTCAACACTGGATATGTCGTCCACAACTTATGGCATAAGCGAGTTATCTCATCGCTAGGGGACTTGGAGTAGCCAACTCGTCAAGTCGTAAGCAAAACACTGTGGGCTCCTACATGGTTGTGGCGATGAATGATCATGATAATAATATACCGCTAGAACAGTAGAATTTCCTCCCTCCCTTCCGTCAAAACCCAGACATCCCACACCGCTCCTATGCATAAAGATGATGGTGATATCGCCCCAGATAATGAGAAAAAAAAAATCAGGAAGGCTCGTCGCCGCGGCCGCAGCCATTCCCTCCTTCCTCCGTCATGCCCCTTTGAGGTTTTCCTCATCGCTATCAAGCCATTCAACAGCAACAGTGCTGGCTAGAAAAACATACAAGATGCTTTCATGCGTACAGGTATCTATCTTAATATTCCGATTAATTAACGTTTCAGCATTGTGTAAGCTTTGGCTGTAAACAGCAAACAGCCAAGCCACGCCTACACCATGTAGGCGCCGTTTGATCATCGACTCATGGACGTTCCTATCCAAGGGATTCAGCATTAACATCGTACAATGCCAACATTTGGGCATGCTTGTTGCCTTGGTCATTATCATCATCCTTAAGAAAAGGTCGCTATCGCTCATACTTGGGTAGTGGTTCCGGCTCATGATCCCGGTCCCGAACAGGAGTGACATCGCCACCACTCGCGGACCCGTCTGCTGCTGTCGAGTGGGCATGACCATGTTGTCCATGAATATGGCCATGACTATGCGACGACAGCCGTCCCTGGTGCCGAGAAGTTACCGAGCTATAAGTGTAGTTTGCGCCGTAGGCATAACTCTCGTCTTCCTCGCCTACCCCTACCCTTTCTTCCTCTTCCAGAAACACAGGTGCAGAAGGCTCATACATTGTGCTCATGTGCAGTTGTGGAGGTGGTGCCGAGCTGGAACTTGCTTCTGCGTCTTCCGGGAGAAACTCCGGAGGAGCGCTCGCCTCTGCCAGGAGGCGCCTCCTCTCAAGCTCTTGCTTGTCTTCTGTTGCGGCAAGAGGGAGCTGGGAAAGCTCTTCTAGAGTAGGCGCAGAAGGTAGCTCGTCTGGCGTGAGGTCGGAGATCGGAGGCGGGAGAGACCCCATCTGAGGATGTATTTGATGTGAAGGGGTGGTGGGTAACCGTAGTTGTTGGTGGTGCCCGGCGTCAACATCATCTTCAGCATCGTAGATGTTTTCGCCATTCAAGAAGCGTGATGGTGAACCCGTAACAGCAACTGGTTCTTGTAGCGGGGATGGTGCTGCAGGTCCTGATGGGGGTTGGCTTGGGAGTAGCCTTTGCTCAGCGCGCCTGATCCGTTCTTTTTCGCTGAGGTTGCTCTCGTCTTGCAAAGCTGGGGGCGGTACGTATTGTGGCGCGGCTGCTTGGTGCTGATGTTGCACTGGATTGGAAGGAGGGTTCCAATATGGGTATTGCTGTGGAGGCGTTATAGGAGGAGGTGGAGGTTGGTAAGGTATTGGTGCTGCATAGTCCTGCGGACTGATGCCGTGGCCGGATGGGGGAACATCCCCAATGCCAGTAGCGTAATCGTTACCCGGCCATGGTCCTCCTTTCTCAGCAGGATTGCCACTGCCGTTGTAGGACGGTATCGGATCGGGCAATGACTGCGTCTGTATTAGTGGAGGCAAGGGCTTCACGTAGTGTCCCTTGCCTCGTGACCTTGTGGTATCCATCGTCCCGACAATTACCTCAAATGTCACATATATAACCCCCTTCTGCCTCCTAAGTCTATCTGTATCAATAATACTGGTTCCCCAAGACGGTAGAGAGGCCGCGCCGCCCTCGTATGGGCTGCCAGTCATCCCTACAGGCGCCCCAGGGGTAGTTACCCTCGTACCCGGAACCTTGGTGCCTTGAAGTTGACTGGCAAGCTTCCCACCTAGGTCCACAATAACCTCAAGCTGATACTTGAATGTGATCATTTCCCCGGGGACTCCCTTGATGGTAGGGAAAGCGTCTTCCGGTAGCCGTACTGATGTCGTGAGGGTGGCCGTCAGTGTCGCCGGGTCAATGATTAAAGGCGTGAAGTTTTGTGACAGGTCCTTCCGAAACACGCTACAGGAGCCTGCGGCAGAAAGAGACAGTCCCCCGAGGCCTGTTTTGGACTTGGGATAGTACTCCTCCTTCTCAAGCCTTTTTGCCTCCTCTTTTGATAATTGTTCCCTAGACAAAGCGGATGCGGGAGACGAGTCTATACGGCCTTGTCTGTACAACGTCACTATTACCCCATGCATACTCTTGATCCTCCGTATATGCTGAACCGATATCTTGACCGGTACGGTATCTCCGGGAAGACAGCCAGCTTTGAGTAGCTCGATTGTTGCCGTGATTGTCCGGTCCTCCATACCGGGCATCCGCCTTCCTACGAGCGAGGACCCTGAAGCACCCGCATGGATTACATCTCCACATCTACTTCGTCCCGTACTGGCGCTGTCAGCGCTGTCGCCGCTTGTGCTCCGCACGTCGCTTTGTACCGGACTCCGGGGGTTGTTGCTCAAAGGATCTTGTCCCACATCATCTCCCACTACCGACAACGACCCATCGGTTGAGTTTTCGTTAGCTCGTGTCGAGTCAAGGTCTGATATTGGTTCAACGTGGTCGGACGTGACCGAGTTCCTCTCGGCGCCTGGCTGTCGTTTCTTCTTCGATCGTTTGGAAATCGGTTCGAGAGTTATGGTGCGGGGCCGTGGCGGAGTCAAGATCCCAATGTCAACCTTATCCACCAAGTATATTTTGCGCTCACAGCTTGTGACGGGTGAAATCGTTGTCGGACGAGTTAGTGTCGCTGTAATCATGTAGGATATTGTGCCGCGCTCAAACTATAGGTTGCAGTTAGCAGCTGAGGTGATGGTGCGTGAACCGTGCCCACGGTGAGCATGCGACAACATACATCTATGCTACTTGGCAGTCCTTTGGCGGGGAAAAGGAGGTCGAAGTTAAACTCGTATCGACCCGGCTCCAGCCTGCCGTCGGAGCTAAGAACCTGCTCGTCCTGAAACAGAGACGCATGGCCATGATAGAGTTTTTGGCGGGTAGCGCGGCTCGTCACAGAAGGTATTTCGGCGGGATTGACGGTGGGTTCGGCGCTGGTGGGTCCTTTGTAGACGCGCACGTACCCGTGAAGCGCGACCGTCAAGTGTGTGATGCGAACCGGCTTCACGGCAGTCAGGATCACGGCACCCTGCACATGGTCGCCGGCATTGTATTTGCGGTGTGGATCGGCCGGGCGGATGTGGAAGTCAGCGACGTTTCGGTTGCGCGAACGAAGCGATGGCAGGCTGAAGCGCGAAAAGAAGGAGCGAGTCGAGGAAGTCTCCTCAACCGTGGCGGAAGCAGAGGCGGAGGCAGCGCTTTTATCGGAGGTGGTCGAATAGGGGCCCATCTATGCTTTGCGGCAAAGATCTGTCACTTTCTGGGGATGGGATCAAGAGTCGCGTCCTGTCAGCTCGGGGCTTCTGTCTTGATCTGCAGCAGGATGTCGTGGAGGCTGAGGGGCGCCCCAGGGACAGCTCGGCGAGCAGGAGATGGATAGTCGAACAAGGAGACGGAAGATGCGTATGGACAACGAGCGGTCCAATATTGCCCTCCCATCCCCATGCGACGCGAGATGGGGGGATCTCGGGAGTCGACGAGAGAGGCGCGGAAAACGGTGGTCGTCGGTCGGTCAGTCAATCGGCCGGTCGGACAGAGGTCGGTCCGCTAGGGAACCGCTGGGGGAAAAGATGACGTGTCGGTGGTTGCTAGGACGCGCAATGTCAGGTTCCCGACCGAGTCTCGAGTTTCGAGTCGCCGACGATGGCGAGCCTTAATGGTGGTATTCAGAATACGGGGAGGGGCATACAAAATGAAAGCAATCAAAAGAAAGCCAAGAGTTCACAACGTGGGTGACGAGCGCTTCAGCTGGTCGGGTTGCATATGCCAAGAGCTGGACAGGCTGGATTTGGCTGGACACAGGAGAAAATGTGGAGGAGGGACGAATAAAAGCCACCAACCGCGGCTCCACCGGCTCCAGCGGGACTGGCCGGGTGTCCTGGAAAGCTTGACTTTGCTTGACTCAAACCCGACCCTCAGGGCAGCATCACTTAGGTAAGAGATCGATCCGAAATCATCCAATCCGACTCCTTCTAACGTCTATCTCGGCCCGTTTACTCCATCTAGAAGTAAATTCTCTGCATACTTCTGTTTTGGGTTCCCACCTGATCTTTCATTAGCCAATATTGTGTGAGGGCACATTGTGGTTTTTGTCACCGCCATGCTATTCTTCCACAGTCAGGTAATCAACCATCCATGATTGTTCAACCAGCGGGGCCCAAGCAACCAACTGTCGAGCAGTTCGGTAAAACTGTTGTGTAGCCGGTCTGCCCGATCACAGCCTTAACATCGCTGATGTCTGCGTGACAATCACTGGATGCTTCCAGCGAAGTGCCAACAGAGCAGGCTCAGCAGGGTACCACCGAATCTGGATCTATTCCACCAGAGCCCAGTTTTTTTCACGCTCGTTTCGCTCTTTGCTCGCTTCCAGTCATGGTGGATGCTACAAACTGCAAGCTGCTCTGACAGATCCATGCTTTTACGAACAAGGAAAGAGGTTGCAAGAAACTGGGCATCGAATCAATTTGAGAACGTCCATGGTTTCGAGCGTCTACCTACTAGTCAGCGAATTTTCTCTGGTCTGGGACTGCGAAGAAGCTATAACCAACCTGACGGTACGCCGGATAAGGTAGCAAGCAAGACTGGCTGAACACGGTCTTGTCCAAACTTTCAGAATCAAAAGGTCTGTCCTTGTTCTCCTCTGTATATCTCAAGTGTCAATATTATATTGGTTTTCCTCTGGCCTGCGGGGAGGCGTTAACGGAGCTGATGATGGGGCTAACTAACAGCAAACCAGGACCCAGGTTGCTTTTCTTAGGTACGGTACGCTGTCATAGCTTCTGATAGCTGGAGCAACCAGGTTGATAGTGGGCTTCACCGACAGACATCATGCCCATTTCTCCCCATATCAGATCACCCCGCTTGTTTGATGAGAGTGGAGGTGCTCAGGCCTGTCGTTGGAAGGCAACAAGAATTTTGTATTGGTAACAAAGGCCCCTTGCGTTTCGACATCGTCGTAGGGCTGGGCCAAGCAATCTTGGCAAATCCGATCCGCAAGGTACCCATACCCATTGCCACAATGATTAAAGATCAGCGTCTCCAACTCTTTGCATATCTTATTATTTATATGTTGTTGCTAGGGTTGCTTAGCGGCGAGCGCTGCAGTAGGCCTGATGGGGTTTGCTGTATCGTTATTAAGCAAACTGCTTCAGATTCAGCTTTTGCCCCATTGAGTCGCATTTGTGTTTCCCTCCACGATGCATCCATGTGTTCTGGTAGAAACAGAGTCACACGTAGACCTGGCAAGACATGGCAGCTGAAGCGCGCTATACGATCGCAACCTCTCACCGCCATATAGTGTAGGTAGGCAGAGGTTATGTACCCCGCCATCTGAAATGATCCAATTTGTACGCTTCCACATTCGGCGCATCCAAAAATGGCAATGTGCAGGCAGGCTTGGGAGATGGGAAGCGAACAGCCAAGACAGTTGTACTATATAATGCCGTGGAGATTCAGAGAATCTACGGCTGAAATTGGATCCATAAAATTAGGTGCCGCCGCAGGGTATGTCCGTAAAGCACCTTCCATTTGGTAGTTACACCGTTAGCTGTCACTTGTCCTTGTGCGTTACTATATGCTCTTTGCTGGTGCCAGCAGGAAAGTACGATGCTGTATGATCTTACCTAGAAATATGGTAAAACCACTGTGCCACCAGGACTAGCGCCAATGGGACTCGAACCTATCCAGATAGAAATACCTACGCAGCGGCAAAATGTTTTGATAACCTTCCATCGTCACACGTCGAATTCGTCTTCGAGCACATAATCTGGGCAATTGGTTCACCCATTTCAACTAATACGCCTATAAGGATTTCCTGCCAGATGACACGGTATCCGATATTTTCCTTTTCGTTGATGAGTTGCCACCGCGACAAGCAAACTTTTGGATGATCCAGGGCACTTGGAGAGGCAGTCTGTCTAAGACGCAAGTCCGGATCGAACCGTCGATCGGCTTGAATTTCGAGCTGACTGAACCCCAATTTTCCACTACAACAGTACTTTTAAGTGGTCGCTGATTAACCTCCGTCACCGAGGCACAACAAGTGTTCGCACAGAGGAGCGAATAGAACGTGATCTCAATCATACGTATGAAAATGAGGGACATTACCGATTTGTCGTATGAGCTCTTCATGCATGTTGTTGGCTACCTTTCGCCATGGACATGTGTGCTCTGCCGGCGCGTCTCACGGAACTGGTTCTCTGTCTTCACAAGCGACAAGGTTTCTCAAGATTTGTTGAGGTGGAACTTTCCCCGATGCCGCGAGCGTCGCCTCTTTGTTGCTGCGGAAGCTATCGCGAAGTTACCACCTGGCTCTGCGCTGCCCTCGTCTATTCCGGAGAACCTAGCTGTTGAACTGGACTGCATTTCGCGCAATCCTGATCGGTGGTCGGACGTCTTCGCTATCGTGGCCCGGCGCTACTATTGTTTATGCCGGGCTGAACCTCGCATGCTGGAGACGTTGAATATATTTCCCCAGGAACCGTCAATACCGTCATCCATCTTCTCTTTCAGGCCTGTCGTCCCTTGGCAACGGTTCCTCCGTCTTGACGAAAGGGTCGCACGTTTCCACTACCCAGACCCTGTTTGGTCCTACAGTCAAGAAGATGGACTCTTGGTCTACCCGGCAGATGTTCCTAACACGAGCATCAGTGGCAGTGGTTGTAGCAACGAGGACGAAAAGGCACCTCTGACACTGCGTAACGGTTACGTATACCAAATCCTTGACGTGGCCACTGGAGAGAGGTTTGTTGTCCCCTTTGACGTCTTACACAAGCATATTCGGAGGGTCCGGCTAGCCCATGGGGTGCTCCTGTTTGAGTGGGCCGAGGCTCTGCCCTACCATCAGATGAACATCGTGGAATACGTCCATCGCCATTTTGTTACAGCTTTTGATGTTATTCGCACTCCTTGCACATTATCCGGTGAAGCGACCAGCGTGGGAAGGGAGGCGAAGTGGAAGTGGACCGTTCGATTTCGATCCGAGTGGAAGCTGCATTTCCTCGGTTTGCCGCTAAATGACACAGATCGCTTCTTTTCAACTCATACGGCAACCCATTACGCCGTTTACTTCTGGCAGCCAAACCGGTCGCTCTACCAGGATGATCCCATCGAACAACTAGCTGTATGGGACATCTCTTCGTCCTGTCCCTTCAAAGCGTCAGAGGAACCGAAAGGGCTCCTCAAGAGAACGAGGCCCGCTCAAGCTTCCTCGGCACCCACTGGGTTATGGAACGGCGTCGGTAGTTCTAGCGATCACGACCATGGGACTGGCAATGGAGCAGCTCATAGTGCTGAGGCAGCAGTCTCCCAGGAAGAGGGGGCATCCTCAAACGTCGAAGGGCTCTCCCAAGATTTGGTTATCGCTTTGACTGGACCTCAAGTAATCCGTCACATGTCTTGGAGTGAGCTTGACTTCTACGGTCTACGTCAACGCGGCACACCGATGATTCGCAGCCTCGCACTCGATGATAGGAACCTGTACGTGGTCGAGGAGGAGCACCGCTGGGCAGTTGGGGAACACAGCTCCTTGAGTTTGCCTCGCAACCATCTCGTCCGGTGTACGGGCATCCCGATCATCCCAGATACAGTCGCAACACCACTTGCCAGCAAATATTCGCCCCCCAAGCCAATTGAAAGGATTCTCAAGACCTCTTGGCCCCCTGTCCAAGGTCCGATGTGGAAGGACGAGTGTGGCGCAGATGGTGACGCCAACTCGTCCTTTTGCCGGCGCGTCGCCGAGGCTAACGGATCAGTCCTCGGCGGCGAGCCGACTGGCGATGTCCTAGGATCCCTAGGATCCCAATGGCCGCCATCATCGATCGCCAGCGGCTTTAATGTTACTAGTCCCGAGCCCCTGCGAGCGCAGGTCCGAGATGGAAGGGCGGCGCCGTTGCCTTGGAGTCTAATAGGCGATCGGCACCCTCCAGCGTTGCCATCACCACTACTCGGCTCGTCGTTGTTGACTTCTACTAGATGGCCCGGCCTGGCACCATGCTGGCGGCACGAAGATTTCCCGTACCTGACGGTGGCGGAGATGGTAGACTTTGCAGCCGGGGTCAGGATCATGGCTCGGCATTGCTTCATGATCGAGATGTTGTCGGTGCACGTAAGGCCAACGACACTGGCTGTCAAGAGCAGTGTAGCGAACGGCGCTTTCGTAGATGATGGAAACAATACAGGAACAAGATCGCGATCAAGACGCCCGACTTCGTCCCGTAGGAGGGCCTCTTCTGGAAAGCCGTTGCCGAGCAGGTGTCAGGAGGTAGAGTTTGCGGACGATATGTGGTCGGAGCTCGTCCGGATGGGACACATTTCCGGAGACGAGAGGTGGTTGGTTGGTGAGGGCGAGAGAGGGATCACGATTGCTCGGTTTTGACAAGGAATGGGTATGACTGCGGTTGGGTATGTTCTCGATGATGACGACGTTACGGTAAAGCCTTTTTGTTATCCTCTTCCTCCATTTTCCCTCTCAGCATTAGACTTGCATCGTCACTTTGGACAGCATCTCTTCTCTTTTGAAGCAATTTGCACAACTAGCGATTTTATGATATGAAATACAGGAATCAAAATAAAGTCCAACAAAAGACGTACCAGCATGCATTACCTCATGGCCTCCAAGAAGCCAAGTAATCCAGTCCGCGTAGAACATGTGCCAGAATTACGCCATCTGGCAACAGACTCACACCGATCTAGTCGTCGTCTAGTGTCAAGTCGATGACCTCAACGTACTTGTCTCCCGAGCGAATGTAGCTCTTTGGCCGGGACGGTCCTCCCATCCGGGCTCGATGATTGCTCATAGGAGTGGAAGCTTGTCCCATGTCGCCGTGGTTGAATTCCGGCGGCATTGGTCTGGCCGTTGCTGCTGGGCTCTGACCGGGAGCTGTCCGTGGCGGGATCGTCGTAAACCGCATGTCCTCGGGCCTGATGATGGAGCCGGCCGAGTGTTTCCATCGCACCCTTTCCTCGTCCTCTATTCTCTGCTTGAGCTCCGGAAAGTGCCTCATCAGTACCCGGGTGGTTCTGGAAGGAGACGCTTTGCGCCTCCTGGCGCGGGGCTCCTTGAGGTATCTCCCCTTGGCGTCTCGGAGCTGTTCTTCATATCCTGCCCAAGAATCATAATAGTAATTGGCCGCACGCAACGAGTCGGTGACAGCGCGCTCCAGCTGTTCTAGTTCCGTCCACCCCCCCTCCATGTACTTCCTGTTGGACATGACACGAACCCGCAGGAACGAGAAGAAGGCATCGTTCCTCTCAGGTTTCCCCCAGTAGCACAAGGCGGCAGCCCTCCTATCGTATGCGAGTCTATCAAGACTGCCCAGCCGGTTCCATTTCTCGCCGACGATGCCAGAGATCAGGTCGTAGGACCAGGTTGGGTGTTCGCGTAGGATTTTGAGCCCTTCGAGGGTAAGGTAACAGTCGTAGCCGGTCTTTTGCTGTTGTTCTTCCATGGTTACCTAGGACTACCCTTCGTGTTCCATACCTCAGTGAAAAGCGCGAATGTTTGGGTTTGTTTAACAAACACCCTAAAGTCTTCGGGGTGAGCAATCTGATTGATTGCACTAATTACAAAGTAAATAGGAAACATAGTTGTCCGGGCGACACTTCTCTAAGACCCGAAAAAGTCGGCGTGACATCGAAGTTTGAAGGTGCCAGGGTTTAAAGGGGGCCCGGTTGAGAGGCTAGACAGGGGCAAGGATGTTTGTTCCCACGGGCAATTTGTTTGTTCTCTTTGCTTTTTTTCTTTTGCGCTGCCACCCCCGCTTTCAAACAGAAGTTCCGTCATTCGCAGATGAGTAAATTGGAACTGAATGAGCGTTGGTAGGGTGTGTATGACCATGGAAAAGACTGGGCCAAGATGAAAGAAAATCGAAGAAGTATCAGAAGCAAACCATTCCCGAGATTTAATAAACGTCAAAGATAACAGTCCAAGCTTTATAGTAGAAACATACTTGAAGCCCCGCACCCATTCATCGACCGACTTTATCCGATGAGACCTAGGTATCAAGGGTATGTAGAAGGGAGTCGAACTAATTGCGCTTCCTGTTCCGAGGCCTCTTGATCCATCTCCCCGATGCGTCTCGAGGCTGGGGTTCCACCTCCTCCCAGGTTTCATAGTACATGCAATTATCATAGAAATCCGATGCTTCTCCCCTCTTTCTCTTTGAGCCGGGATGTATGGCTTCTAGCCTGGCTCTTTCCACCTCCATGAGGCAATCGAAGAAGGAGAGGGGGGCTCTGCTGGAGCTGGCAGGAGGGGCACGAGGAGGGACATGAGGAGGAGCAGGGGCAGGAGGCAGGTTGGTGCCTCCGTAAATGTTGTTGATGGTGTTGATATTGTAGCTCACACGTTGCTGCTGCTGCTGGTGCTGCCGGTGGTACTGCTGGTGCTGCCACTGCTCTTGCTGTTGCTGTTCCCTTACTCGTTGCATCTGCCTCCTATTTGCAATGACACGAGACCGCAGGCTCGAGAAGAAGTCCTTGATCATCCCAGGCTCCTGCGCATGCTCTCTGTAGAGAGTGGCGACCCTCTTCTCGTATATGCCTTTCTCGGCCCTGCTTAGCTCGTTCCACCTGTCGTTGCAAATGTCACAGATGCGTCTGTAGCTCCAGGTTGGGTTCTGGACTAGGATCTCGATTCCTTCGTCGTTCAGGTGGTAGTCGTAACCGGTCTTTTGCTGTTGTCCGTCCATGGCAAAGGTATTGCTTGTGATATATAAGCAGAAGGTCGATTATATATGGCGTCACTAGGTGAGTAATAGAGTCTATGTGTTTCCGAATCAGAGTGATGGTTCTGACCGAGAAAGTACCAGTTGGCTCCTCTTATCCAACAGATAGGAGAGAGAAAATGCCAGGACAGTTCTCTCTTAACAGCTTGCTGGGAAAATGGAGGGGCTGGGGATGTTTGTCATTCTCGAGATCATTCTTCTTTTCTTTTTTTTAACCCTTGGTGGCGTCACCCCGCTTATGCCATTCACTACCAAACAAGTTAGAGGAGGCGATGAGTGCGGGTTTGCATTTTTGGACACGTTGTT
>Ga0233366_1000459_pt1 | contig 13808 bp, 8 predicted proteins | sample ElkDunMinimDraft_23_FD_191536 | JGI IMG/M metagenome (GOLD analysis project Ga0233366, IMG submission 191536) | Fecal eukaryotic communites from dung pellets of Tule Elk in California, USA - Elk Dung C4 | ecosystem: Host-associated > Mammals > Digestive system > Large intestine > Fecal | place...
GGTCACGGACGTCGCGTACCTAGCCCGTACTGGAGTCAAAGAAACACACAAAGTGAAGCTACTGCAACCATGATGGGCCGCTCTGGGACACAGTGTGACAGTTTATAGAGAGCCTACTTACGCCGTAGAGGTCAGCACGCAGCATCGCCGAGGCATCAGGGTCTTAGCCCTCACTCGTGCCCTCACTGCCCGCGCTCTCGGTTCTGCATCGCGTGGGTGTGACACACATGGTTCATGTGGTGGGTGGACTTCGAGCTGCTTCTAGGTCGAAGATAACTGCCGTAAAAAGTTAAGAGGATTCGAGGAACCTGCAGACTGGATCGACCGTCAACTTGCTCTTGCCAACTCTGGTAAGCGGGCAAGCAGGCTAAAGCTGGTCCGGGTTCTAGGATTCAGGGGAAAAGGCACGGAAGGCTCGTGTGTTCCCGCGGGCTGGTATCCCTCAGGGTGCTCCGGCACGGACCTCAACTTGCCCTGAGCGTTGGCATTGGCCAATCTCAGTGTCGAAAGGGCGCCATTGACCCAAACCTGCAGCAGTGCAGATTTCTCCCCCTGACGCCTTGGTCCCAGTTTCCCAAGTGCGGTGGGGCAGTCGCCGCCATTTTTCCAACTGATGCAGCTAATGCTGTCTGCAATGTCGACGCCAGCTTGTTCGAGGCAAGCGCCTTCAATTCGCTTTGCTTTTCCCTGTTGTCACATCAATTCATAACCTCCACCATTCCCTCATCAGGCCCGGGCACTAGACGAGAGGTTTCCCGTCAGTTGCGACTCTCGCTGTGCCCGTGCCGTCCACTCCTTAGGTTATCATCGTCATTTTCGTCTTCGCCAACGTCCCTCAGCCGTAACACTCCTCGTGTTATCGACATATCAACCTACTCAACTGGTCCAGCGCGCATTAAATCCGTTCATTCAAACTGTCAAACACACTCGCAAGATTTGCACGGCATCAGATACGCTCACTGCTGCCATTCGTGGAAGCGAACTAAACGGAGTTTCGACCGCACATATTCCAACTTTGGACATCTTTCGGTCCGCGTTTTGAGACTTGACTTGCTGGTCGACCTTCCCAGCCTCCAGTAGTTTAACGTTTTATCCCCGAGTCCCGGGCCAGTAGGGGACGCCCAATCGTACCAGCCTATTATCTCAAGACGGCCATCAACTCCTGACCCAGATCCCAACCTCCGGGTCGTGCACGATCAGCCTTATCGTGTCACAGCGTCGATCATTGGCTTTTGAACTCGAAACGGGCCGGCCGGATTTGCTGTGGTTGTCGAGAGCCTCACATTCGCGCATTGGAGACAGAAGGCATAAAACACGACTGATCCTCGTTTGCTGTGCTTTCATCTCTCTCAGGCATCAACCCTGCAAGACATACACCAACGTTGGAAAGCTATTGTCTACCCACCGTCATCAGGCATCATACGATTCAAAGGACATCTCGGTATACATGCACGACACAAAAGCCGTTGTCTACTAACGCCGTGGCGTACCAAGAAGGGTGCTTGTTCTAGTGGTGGAAACCTTAGGCCGACTCTAACCTGCCATCGACAAACGACTTTGACGCCCACGTTAACTGTATATTCTTCACAAAAGCTAAATTATGGGTGGGTTGATACCTCTCATGCTCGGCTCCGGCAACAGGGGAAGCTTCGTCTCCCCACGTCCACCGCAACTGCTCCGCCGGTCCAGCACAGATAGCACCACGCAGGTTGCGAAGATGGAGAGACCTAAGCCCTCGAAGCGACTGTCTCTTCCGGTGCCCGCTGCACTGCCAGTCCTCCCTCTCACTCGCTCTGACTGGAAACGAGCGATTGGAGAGATCAAGCGCCTTCATATGGGCAGGAAGTACCGTGCATGTGCTTCCCGATGCAATGAGATACTTGACAACATCAAGGATAAGTCCGTTGTTGAGCCCGTGTTCCTCATTTATCTCCATTTCTATGCAGCAACATCAATGGAGATGTCAGCAAGGCCACAACCACTGGCCTCGTCACTTCGAACCAGTCTCCTTCTGCAGGCTCGGGCCCATTTTGACAGTGCTGCGTCCCTCATCACTGCTGCTGAGGAGTCTGTTATTAAGAAGAGGAGGCCCAGTTCAATCAGCTCCTTGAGGAGCTCGAGTTGCCACACACCATCAGATTCTATCAGCTCGGGCAACTGGACCCCCGATACCCCGATGTCTTCACCCACCAATTCGATCAGCTCGCTTTCGGATCTCTCGATTACGGCAAACTCACCCAAGAAACGTGTCAAGAAGGTCTCCTTTTCCCTTCCAAAGGATCACCATTTTCAAATTCCATCACCCATTATCCGGCCGGATTCGCCTACCTTGGGCTTCGACGACGAGTATTTCCACGCTGGTACCGCACGGCAGGAACTCCCGCAACTTCCGATTCCCAAGCCCAAGTTTTTCCAAGAGGTCGAGATTCCCCTGCAACCGGTCCCTGAGCTTCCTTTGCAGACCGTTCCCGAAATCCCCGAGACCGAAAGCATCGAGCAGCTGTTCTCCTCAATGCACGAGAATTTCCTGCTGACACGCTCTGTCAACCGCTACTGTGATCACCTTTCCGCTCTCCGGACCCAGTTGGCTAGGCACTCAGCCAATGTGGAGGAGATGCTCTCGTCTCGGGGAGGCCCGCAGTCGTCGAGTCTGTCCGACAGCCTCGCCGCCAAATCCGGCTCTGGTCGGCACAGCGCCATGGCCGAGTCAGATGTTCGTGCCCTCGACCTCCAGGCTCGCATCGAGCGGTTGCGCAAGAACGGTTGGCAGAGAAAGCGGTTCGACGCCAGGCGGTACGAGGAGCTTTGTGAGACGGTTCTGTCCGAGATTGCCCTCTCGCCTTCTCCCATCGCCCCCAGACGCGCTTCATGGCAAGTGTAGGGGGCACAATGGGACCGAATGAAGGTGATGACAGTGGGAGTCTGCACCTTCTCCCCTTCCTTTTCTCTTCATGAACAACCGAGGAGAGAAAGGAATTGAGGTTACGAGACAAATGTTTGGTATGACATAGGCTTTTTTAAAAGTTACGACACGGTAAGGGAACCAAAACCGATATCAATCAATAAGGCGCCAGGCTGGATTGGGGCTGTTTTATCATTATTCATTATTTATATTTATTACTAGTAGTAGATAGTACGTTTCTGGGTTTTGTACTATCAAGTACAGATCATGCAAGGTGTCAAGGCTTGGGAGAGAGAAAGAGGGCAAGGAAGGCTTTTTGTTCTTGGTTATTATTATTATTATTATTATTACTCAACGATATATATACTATGGGCAGGATGGGAAGACATCTTGAGGGCTAGAGAAGAGCGGAAGTGGGAGTTTTTGGAGTTTTGATTTATTTGTCGGTTTTTGCTACGCTTGATTTGTTAGGAAGTGGAAAGGAAGCAAGGAAAGGAGCCTCGCTGAGGTTCGTGGAGCTGGTTCAGTTCAGTCAATGCAAACATCCAAGCTTCGGGATGGAGGGAGCGGAGAATGGGAGAGGAAAGGACCCGTAAGCCTCGAGAGCAAGGATGCTACAGGACGCATCGAAGTCCTGCCACGGGACGGACGGGACGGGGCGGGACGGGCTCGGAAGGCGGAAAGGTAGCACTTTTAAACTTGTGTTGCCGATGCGCCTGTTGTTTATTCATGTACATACCTAGGTACATTAGACCGCGGTGCTTTTCGTCACCTCCCTACGAATAATCAAGGTACATGCTGCCGCCGGGCAGTGTTGATGGACAGCGTAAAACATTGTTCGTTTCGCCGAGTGCCCCCCTATCATATGTGGCGTCCTTTCTCGTTTCTCTTTGATCGGTTGTTCTTGAGTACTTCCTCCATTGCACACGTCCGCCCCTTTTTCATCCCAACCTGCAACACCCATCGTTACTCGCGCGTCCGCTCATCGACACCAACTACTCTTTCCGAGCACATTCTTATGCCGCACTTTTTGAAACCCTTACAAGCTTATCTTGCAACCCCATTTCACTCTTCAGGTTCCAGGCCAGTAAAACGTTAATATTCGAAAATAACGCACGCACAGTTAAGTAGTAGGCCCTCGCCCTCGCCCTCTGCAGTGGAATACGACGTCCACCAAATCATCAAGGATAAACTTGCTTTTTCCCTTCCATGACATCTCATACCCAGCCCAGTTGTCGTAGTAGTAAGGGACACCACACATTAGCATTAACTTGGAGAGTGTCTGTCAAAGCCATCATATGTACTGTCCTTACCTAGGAAGTGGGGAAGTAAGTAACTTCTTTCGTGTTTTGTTCTTTCTTTTGGCAGTAATCCCACATATGTTTTATGGGATATACACAAGTACCTATGCTTGCACAATAACTATGCTTTTAATTTGCTTGCCGGGTTCAATATAAGGAGACTAGACATACTGGTCTTCACATCTGAAAGCTGTCAGAAAAGTAGCCTATGTACTGTGACAGTTATAATAGGAAGCTGGAAGCCGCCATGTGAATTACAGGTACTAGACGACTCTTACTCTTCCCTCATGGAGCCCCCCTTGCAATACCAGGAAATACAAACTACCTAGGACGCAGAAAAGGCCAAAACTCCAGTAGTGACTGTTGTAAACCAGTCCAGGATTAGAGGCTGGTCATTTTTGCTCTATCGAAGATTACAACAGGCTGAAGATGACAAGATCGTTGAAATTGACTACCCGCACATATATCATCAAGATATCGCAGTAATCTGCATCGGCAAAGACAATCAACAAGCCAAGTATTGGAAAAACCTGTTGGAAAAATGAACATAACATCACGCAAGCCATAGTCCCCGGAAACATACGATTCCAAAATGTGCGAGTATCTCCTATCCAGGTCATAAACACAGTATGTAGGCAAACTTGATACCAACTTTTTCGCAACACTTCGCTCGCTTTATTCGCTTCAGCAAGTCCAAATAAGCCACCCCTGCACAGAGGTGATAGGTACTATAAAAGATCGCGCGTAGCCGTCCCAAATCCCCAGCCAGTTGCTGTGCCCTAGAAAACATCTCGTACGTAGTAGTAGTAGTTATGGTATCAATACTTCCCCCCACACAAACACGTAAGCAGTCAACATATAGACCTGAAATGCCCTGCCATGATCTCCATTCTTTTGTCTTTGACTAGACCTCCTGGAAGCTCTTCCTCTTGGCCTCCTTTTCCACCTGCTCGGTCAGCTGCTTAGCTTGCTCCTGTGCCTTCATCTCGCGGACCTTGGCCATGACGACCTCGCGGAAGATGGCACCCTTGATGGTCTTGGAGAGTGTCCGCTTCTCAGTAGCAGGGGCGGTATCCTGCTTATCCGACACACTGCTAAACGAGCGGGGCCGCGATTGATCGGCAGCCAAAGTAGCGTCCTTGGGCATATCTGAGTTCTCTGGGTCTTCCTCCTGCATCTTGAGCGCCTCGATACGGTTTGCGAGCTTAACCATCTCGATACCGCGCCTGAGACGGGCCTTTGTGAGATAGGCCTTGATCTCGGGCAGCAAGTTGTGGTCGGTGGCGGTCTCGCCGATCAGCCATGGGTGAGCAAGGGCTTGCTGTAACGAAGGTCAGATAACTGAACTGGCGTTTGCTACTGTATACGAAGAACACTTACGCCACTTGTCCAACGGTCCTCAGGCTTGGGCTGCAGCAACTTGAGGATAAAGTCCTTGGCGTCGTTGCTGACATCCTTCCAGTACCTCTCGTGGAACACCACCTGAGCGTTGCTGCACTCATCGATGAGATCCTGAAGGTTCTCGGAGCGGAAGGGCGAGTAACCGCAAAGGAGCGTGTACGTGATGACACCCATAGACCACATATCGACGGGCTTGCCGTGACCTTGCTTGAGCATAACTTCGGGTGCTGCGTATCCGAACGAACCGGCCATGGTGGTAAGAACTTCATCCTTGGTGTCGAGCATCTTCGCAATGCCGAAGTCAGCGAGGACTAGGTCCGAGTCTGGTGCCTTGGTGAGGTATAGCAAGTTCTCGGGTTTGAGATCTGATTTTGTTAGAGATATTTCGCCATCAAGGCCCGAGCCAATGCTCACCTCGGTGAACGACATTGTTCCTGTGCAAGTAGTCTACCGCCCCCAACACCTGCTTGATAGTCTGGGAGGCGTCCTTCTCGGTGAACTTTCCCTGTTCGCAGATTCGGTCGAACAGCTCACCACCGGTGGCAAGCTCAGTAACAATGTAGTACTTGTCCTAGAATAGGAGAGTACAAGTTAGCTCAACATCTTCCCTCTTTCGATTGTCCAACGTACCCTCGACTCGAACCAATCGACGAACTTGACGATATGGGGGTGTTGAAGGCGCTGCAGCATCTCCAACTCGTCAAGGACCATCCGCTCGTTGCCCTTAACGTTCTTCTTCAGGATGATTTTGATGGCCACCCTGCCGGCCGGGCCCTCGGCCTCGCGAACAATGCCATAGGTGCCTGCACCCAGAGTGCGACCGAAGCGATATCTCGACCTGGTGGTTATGGACGTGTCAGTGCCCTGCGCGGGAGCATAATCGCAACATATTGGAAGTACTGGCAGGACGGGCGCACTTCTTATCGTAGCTTTCGGGCTGCCCGTGGAGGCGGTTGAGCATGTTGGAGACTTGAAGACGGAGTCATTGTCAGCCTTTTTAATGTCGACCGAGGGAATCGCGCATGAGAGCACGAGAGGGGTCTTGTTGTGGCTCGTGGTGAGACGAGGACCAAATTGTAGAAAGCAACAGACCGAAGCTATGAATCGCACGGTGGAACGGAGGGGACTTACAGCTCATGGTGCCGAGCTCAGTGGAAAATGACCTGGAGAAGAAGCGACTCGTAAGGCGCAAAAGAAATGCAGACAGACGCAAGATCTATTCTACAAGCAAGGACGGCTCGGGGATACGCAGGTGTAGTTTGAAAAATAATGGATAAGGTGGACGGGGAGGACTTGAAGGACTAGGAGCGGCTGAAGCTGAGAGAAGTGGAGGAGGTCAAGTTGGGCTACTGTGCCGCTCTCAGTTGCAGGTTGGCTGGCCGGATTCCACCAACCCAAGATGATAACCCCAGAACTTATTTACTGCCTTAAGGTCTTGATGTGCAGGCTTTGTGCAACAGCAGCAAGGTAAGGTAGATAAACGCAGGTGTAGATGTAGAAGATGAGAGCGGTCTTGGTCACTACGCGGGACAAAGGACGAGGCGAAGAACAGCCACCATTAATATTTGGTGGTCTCTGTTTTCTGGACTGGTAGGTTGGCGGATGCAATACAAGCCTCCAAAAACAATGGCCTCTCTGTCAGGCAGGGATCGGATCTAGTCGCTGCTTTGGTGGATTTCAACACGGCGACGGAGAGTGTGAAGGTTGGGTGCCTTGAGGTCCTGAGTGCCTATGGCCCTGGTCCTTGGAGGGGAGAGGGGCAGGTGAGGTGGCGGGGTACCCAAGCATTCCCAGCTAATTTCATCAAACCCACCCAATCTCAAAGGGGAATCTTAGCGGCAACCGCTGTCAGATCAGGCCTCCACTCCATGGCACCAATGGATTCACAGCATTCACGTCCCGCCAGGGTTGCAGCTACTTCTGAATTCTGAAGGCAGTGATGGGTTTCAATGTGTGATGTGTGAATCCGATTGATACCTTAAGTTATTCCTGCTCGTCTGTTTGGACCTTCAATCTTTTGAAACCATGGCAGTATCGTTGCTTCGCCCCTGTAACTTGAGTTAGGTTGAAATATCCCGTTGCTTCTCTCATAAACCATTTGTACATTTTGTATCAGTACGGCACTCGTTGGCGATATAAGCTGTATGCATCGAGTAGCTCTACCCCTGTCCAGTGACGGCCGCACAGCACCGCCTCCCTCCACCATCCCTCAAGCTCAGCCTCGCCGGTCAACCTTGTTCAAGGTCTTGTCACTCTGACCGATGATTCGTTTCGTTGGCGGTCTGTCGGCGGCTGTCCGTATCCGAGCTCCGTTATTTTTCATTTCTGTTAGGGGGAGCAATTGCATGTGCTTGGTTGGGAGAAAGAGACAAATAGTTCCAAACGCCCAGCTTTCTCTGGCTCGGTTTTTATTATGTATTTTGTAGATAACCTGCTCAAGCCTGCGTAACGGAAGGGAGTCCTTTCTGTTGAATAACAGTACAATCGACTGTACTGATAGTCTGTAGCAGGTTGTGCGATAGACCCAGTGCCAACACCTTCTACCTATCGTCCGACGCCTCCTCTCAAGCAGAAAAGGGCACGGAATACCTCTGACCAAGCACTAGCACCTCAGGCCTTTGCAGACAAAGATAAAGCTTGGTTTTCTTGGGGGAATCACGTCGAGGTCTTCGCAAGGCCGTCTAATATATCCGAAAAGATTTCGCTCAGATCTCTTGGTTGTCAAGAAAGCGAACTACCTTTGAACTGTCGATGCTCTCTTATGGGAGCCTCGCCCTCGAGCGCTAAAGTCGACGGACGGGAACTTACGAGTCGCCTAAGGTAAGGTATGACGGGAATTTGGGGGTCCTTGGACCAATGCGCTACGGTACCCCGCGCGGTTCCTCAGTGCTGGGACGGTCCGGGTCTGGGCGGCATCGCCCGCACCTCACCCTGTCTGACCGGCCTGCCTTTCCGTCTAATAAACGCGATCCTTTCTACTTACTTGCACCTCAGGCGGAAGTTTAGACGTGAGTTGTAAATGCTATTTCAAGTTCGAATGCGCAATTCCAAACAACCGACCTTTTCCCGCGTGGTGTTGCCCAAAGCGACGACGTTGACTACCTGAGCTCAGTTCACATTCACTTCCAGCTTGGCTCATTCACGCTGACATCTGACAACCCTCCACCAACGACCCCGCCATCTGTCGAGAGGGCTGCTATTACCTGCCTTTGCCTTTGGTAGACCCAAAACCTTGCGGGTTATGGTGTAATCACTTCCCTCTGCCAGCGGTAATTCTCAACCTATCTTCGCAGTGCGAAGAACAATCACTTCTTCAGCTTAGCAAAAAAGTCGTCCAAGATGACGGCCCAATTTGCCGTCAAGAGGCTGGGGAAGGAGCTACAAAAGGTACGATCCCCGGCCTTTCTGTTTCGTTTGTAAGGTGGCATTAACTGATGCGACGAACCGCAAATTGTAGATCAACAACTCTCTGCCACCCGGAATTGAGCTTGTCTCGGCTGATAACTTCGAGGAGTGGTTTTTGGACATTCGAGTTCTCGACAGCAACCCTCTATACTTGAACGAAATCTACCGGCTCAAGTTTAAATTCAGCTCCACATATCCTATCGGTATGCTTAACTTGGTCTTGAGCACTGCCGCCATCTTATCCTGGGATGGTTAGAGCTGACGGCGATATCTGTTGCAGAACCCCCTGAGGTGGTCTTCGTGAAGCTCCCCGATCGGCCCATCCCGATCCACCCGCACATATACTCCAACGGCATCATCTGCCTAGACCTCCTAGGCCAGCAGGGATGGAGTCCAGTGCAGAACGTGGAGAGCGTCTGCATGAGCCTCCAGAGCATGTTGACGGGAAACACCAAGAACGAGCGGCCCCCCGGCGATGAGGAGTTTGTACGAGGCAACCGACAGCGCCCCCGAGACATCGATTTCTACTACCACGATACCAGTGTCTGAAAGGGAAAATGCCTTGCCGACTTTATTTTGACGATTCATTCGAATTTTTTGGGTTTGACTTCGGCACCTTTTTGGGCGTTGTGTCGCATCACGGTGGACAGGTACGGGAATGGATTCATGGTACCCATATTATTGCATTCCAGCGCTCCGTTCGGGCGGCGAGCATTTGTTTCGGTCCTGGGAGTTGCGCATCTACAGTGGTGTGTCATTGAGATGACACACTTGGTATGCAATATAGCTGATATATGGCGAGACGACTTTGCGTCTCGATATGAGACTGCTGATGACCTGGAGGTTGGACGAGTTGGTATGGGTCATGGTTGAAGAGAGTCGTATCTACAAATCACAAGCCAAGTCAAGCGCGGCCCGTCCCTCAAACCAACGAGGCCATCGAGAAAGCAAAAAATCGAGTCCAGGGACATGAAGTTCGTCAAGATACCCCAGAAAATAATTTCTGTAGATGGGTGCTTTATCGTGTCCTCTTGGACGAAATTTGCATGGAACTAAGTCTCTTCACATGCTGACAGTCCCGATGGCTGATCAACGGGATGCAAGGAACTACCTTAATAACTACCTAGCCATCAAATATGCAACCTGTAATCTACCTACCTATAGTATCTGCACTAATAAAATGGGTGTTATTCGTGTTGAAACTTGGTACCCGTGGCTGTAATGGGAAAGTGGACCCGGTGACATAATCCGCTTTGTGGTGTGCTGGAGCTGGAGCTAACAATTGCGCGGCCTTGATGAGTGCTGCAAGTGTGGGCAGCTCTCCGACATCACTGCCTGGCACTGAGCTAGGATCTCTCAACACGAAAAAGCGACCTTATGATTTTGCTTTACTGCCATGGCTCCCCATGCGGAGTTTGATACTGAGCAGGTCAAGGAAAAGGCCCGGAAGGACCTGCTCTACCTTCTTGAAGGAGTATGTCTTATCCAGAAGCTTCCATGGACCCAGCAAACCCCAATAAATCCATTGCCACATCCCGTCTTTGACACGCTCAAACGCTGAACTATGGAAAACTGACAGCAGATGGCTGCGCCCGCTTTGCCTACATCTAGGTCCGCGGCAAGAAGAACCTAGTGATTGAGAAGAACCTGGCTGGCCCGCTGGGTGTTATCGTCAAGGCCTCGACTTTGCGCGACTACGGCGTCGACAACTTCTTCTTTCTCGAGAACAACAATACCGACGCGAGCCAGCGCAATGTAGTCTTCATCGCGCGGGGTGAGAGCGCCCGAAATGCGCAATCCATTGCAGGTCAGTTCACAGACAACTTCTTTCCCCTCGTTTGATATTACCCGCTTTGTCTTCTCGTTGCCACGACTGGGCTGAAAGGTACCTTGCGTCGAGCTTTACCTCACTCGACGTTTGTCATTACACATGAGCCCGACATCGAAAGCTGGTGATACCTCCGGCACGATTCATTAGCGCTACTTAACGTCGCATAGACTTGTAGTTGTCGCTATCAGAGCGTGCTGACAATCTCCCAGATCAGATAATACGCCTCCAGCGCGACAGTAGTGAGCCCCACGAATTCCATGTATTCTGGGTTCCCAGAAGGACCTTGCTCTCAGACAAGGTCTTAGAGGAGGCCGGTGTGTTGGGTGATACCAACGTCGCCGAGCTCCCCCTGTTCTTCTTCCCGCTCGAAAAGGATGTCTTGTCACTGGAGCTGGAGGATTCGTTCAGGGACTTGTATTTGGCCAAGGATCCAACCCCTATATACCTGGTCGCTCGCGCTCTGATGGGGATCCAACAAAAACATGGCTTGTTTCCCCGGATCATCGGCAAGGGCGAAAACGCCAAACGAGTCGCTGAGCTTCTTTCGCGTATGCGACAGGAGCTTCTCGCTGGCGAGGACGCGAACGAGACAGATAAGATTGGTCTGACACCAAGTACGACGACTGAGAGCGTCATCATAATCGATCGCGAGGTGGACTATGTCACGCCTCTCCTGACACAGCTAACCTACGAAGGCTTGATCGATGAGGTGTTTGGAATACAGAACAATCAGACCGATGTCGACTCGACGATCGTCGGAGCGACACAGCCAGCAGCACAGGGCTCGTCCACCGCAGCAGGTGCTGCTGCCGCCGCTGCAGCGAACAATGGGCCGACACGAAAGCGGAAGATTCAGTTGGATTCGTCAGACAGACTGTTTGAGCAGCTACGCGACACCAACTTCGCCATTGTTGGTTCCCAGCTGAACAAGATAGCGCGGCGACTGCAAACCGATTACGAGAGCAGGCACAGCTCGAAGACAACGGCTGAACTCAAGGAATTTGTGAAGAAGCTGCCAGGGTACCAGGCCGAACAGCAAAGTCTGAAGATCCACACTGGCCTCGCAGAGGAGATTATGAAGTATACTCGGACAGAACATTTTAGCAAGATGTTGGAGGTGCAACAAAACCTTGCCGCCGGAGCTGATCCGTCGTCCCAGTTCGATGCTATCGAGGAGCTTATAGCGCGCAATACCCCGTTACCCCAGGTTTTGCGGCTGTTGTGTGTATACTCGTGCATTTCAGGTGGGATCAAGACGAAAGAGTTTGACCATTTCAGGCGACTCATCCTTCAAGGATACGGCTACCAACATATCCTTACTCTCCACAACTTGGAAAAGTTTCAGATGTTTCTGTCCAGATCATCCCCATTGGCCTCTATGATACCCATGACAGGTTCTGCTGGAGCGACCGGCACCAAGACAAACTACACATACCTGCGAAAGCAGTTGCGTTTGATTGTCGACGAAGTCAACGAACACGACCCCAACGACATTGCCTACGTGTACAGCGGCTATGCCCCCTTGTCTATCCGTCTGGTCCAGTGCGTGTTGCAAAAGCAGTACTTACTCTCGATAACTCGAGGAAACGGTGCGACCAGTGCTGCTGGTCCAGCTGCCGGCGGAGGGCACGGATGGAGGGGCTTCGATGACGCCGTCAAGCACGCCAGAGGCCCGACATTTGATGAGGTGCAAAAAGGCGAGGATAGAGCGGTGAAGGCCCGGGCTCTTTTGTCAGGTGGCAATGATAAGAAGACGGTTTTTGTCGTTTTCGTGGGCGGTATCAGCTTCACGGAGATTGCGGCTCTGCGATTCCTTGCACAGCAAGAAGAAGGTACGTCTACCATCTTCCTTCATAATGAGACTTCCGGATGTTTCATGGCTAACTGGTCTCTTCTCGCACTATAGGACGACGGAAGATAGTAATCTGTACGACATCGATTATTAGCGGGAACAAGATGATGGAGGCAGCGATTGAGAAAGATATGTTTGGAAACCAGCCAGGGCAAAGCCCGGTTGCTCCCCAAACATGAGATACAGAAGAAACATGACTGTCACAGTTTCGACGGATGTTGGAGTTGCCAGGAACAGAAGCTGGTGGATTAAGCCTGGATTGAGATAGCAAAGAGGGATGGACTATAATCTGGCATTGGCTGTCTTTAATCCCAAGAGTCTTATTGAAACACCTTAAATTATGTGGTAGAGACCAAAGCCTTTGAATGCAACTTCTTAACCAGAAGTGCTACTGTTGTTGAAGTGGTGTTGAGGAGGTGTCTGTCGGCTGTTTGCTAAACGCACCTACCCTCACGTGACGTTGCAGTGGTGCCATTTGGGCGGGTGACTACCCCCTTGACTGCACTAGTTTTCAAGCGCTGAAATGACGGCTCAGGCGTTGCTTCGGCTGTGGGGAATTAACCAGCGGCAGAGGATCCCTCAACTGTATTCATATCAAACCACCATATCAACCTTAACAGAAAAGACAAGACGAAAACGAACCAGACCGAAACTGGGCGCCGGAAAACACCAATTGGGTCCTTTCCAGCCGAAGATCGACCTAAGAGAGCAGCTCATTGCGCTTGAGAATTCGCGAAAGGGCTGGCCCCAACATTGAAATGAATTTTGCAGGTACGAAAGGAATGAATGGCGCTTGGCTCTCTGGCATCTGCTGGTGTAGGGATACGGGATACACACGGAACTTCGAAGTCGATCCAATTCAATGCATCCCACAACTGCCTATCTGTCTACCTGTTCTTTGAAGCCTTTCCTTATGATCCGACAGCCCCAACATCCAGTTTCTTTTCAAACCACCTTCTACACTTGACTTAGCCAAGACAAGATACTGACATGTGCATACAGAGATTCGGGCCCTGCTTGTCTTATAGCGATAAGCACATCCCATATCCCAATATTCTCTTTCGGTCTGACGGGCTGGATTTCTGTTCAGTTTTGTGCCACGCCAGGCCTACACAC
>Ga0233366_1000463_pt1 | contig 13696 bp, 15 predicted proteins | sample ElkDunMinimDraft_23_FD_191536 | JGI IMG/M metagenome (GOLD analysis project Ga0233366, IMG submission 191536) | Fecal eukaryotic communites from dung pellets of Tule Elk in California, USA - Elk Dung C4 | ecosystem: Host-associated > Mammals > Digestive system > Large intestine > Fecal | place...
CGTCCTCGCCTCGCGTCCTAGCGCAACCATGTCACCCGGCAGGCCGGCCAGGTCAGCGAATGCCTCGTCGATGGTGTGCACCTCTAACCGTGGGAACATCCCTCAAGCGTGGCCATCACCCGCGCGCTCATCTGAGCCACCTCTGCGAAGGTTAAGTTCCACACCCCAAGCATGGCCGTGGCCGGCAGGTACAGGATGCATCAGAGGACCTTCGGGTTAGGCTTAACAGTTGGGTTTCTTCATCTGCCGGATACGCTATTGATTCATGCAGTCAAGAGCTTGCAGTGAATATGCCGCAGGCAGTCTTCTGCTTCGAAACGACTTAAGCTTATGCCGGAGGGAGAATAGCCATGTCAGCATTTGGGTTGGCGGTAACCTTCATATTATGTTTTTCGGTCGGGATGTGCTGGCTTGCCGCCGCGTTCGATGCGCGTCTTGCGCGCAACAATTTGGGACGGCAGAGCAAACGGGCTGAGAACGAGATGGGTTCCATCCAAGTTAGCCGAGCACAAGCAGGCTTGCGACCGGTCATAGCGGTCGTAGGACTCATGCAGGTCCTTTGTGGGGGGATAGGCGCCGCTATTCTTGGCAGGCTTGCAACGTTGAGAGCGGCCGATACCGCTGCCGTTTTCGAAACCTTCCCTCTAGCGCATGCGTCGTGGGGATGGATTCTGGGATGTGGTCCAACAGCCTGCGTCGTTTTGGCGCTGGTTGGAGCTTACTGCGTAAACATCGGTATCAATGCCGGAAAGGCATGAGCGACCAATACCTCCGCGTCCACCGTGGTGCGTCCATCAGCCTGTTGAGTCGAGTAAAAACTGTCGGATGCAAAGCGGGAAGATGGCTCAACTCAACGGAGGTGCCCTATGGCTTTCGACAGCTGCTCGGATCTCCGGAGCGGGCGATGGCGCAACGGTACGAGAGGGCATCTAGTATTTCTCGGCGCATTCCCAACCGCTTTGCGCGGTGCTTTGAATAGGCTTGGCGGGAGGGGCTGCGTGAAGCCCAGTAAGCGTACCGATTAGGAAGTCCACACCGACCAATTACGCGGTTTTTTCTGGTTGTGCGAGACGCTAGTTGCACCTCCTAGCCGAGGAGTCACCCATAGTCCTGTTCCGCGGGCGCAAAATCTAAACCTGAAGCCTGGGGCCGATATAAATTCCAGACAACCTAGCCCGATCAAAACTAAATACGTGGGCATGCGGACTTTCACCGCATCGGCCAACGAGAGGCATCTGGTGATCAGGCTTACCTTCTGCCAGCAAAATCCGGCCACCACAGAACGGACAGTCACTTGAGAAGCGCACGAACCGTGTCCAAGGCCTCTTCGCATCGTCACGGTACATTTCGAGCTCGGCAGAATCCTCTTTCAGTGAAAGCAATGCAGCCGGAGCCTTAACAACTCGATGTTCTACCAGCTGAAACCAGGGCTGGTACACATAGCACCACACGAACCAAGCCATTAAGGCTACGAAAGCACTGCTGGTCAGCTGGCGTAGCGTCAGCGCTTGGTCAAGGGCGGAGAGACTCCATACCGATGCGAGAACCCAAAGCGACAGGAACCCCACACCAAGCAATACAGCACTCAACATCATCACACCGCGCCAACTACGGTTCTCCAGAACCCCTTTGCGAAAAAATAGCCGTAAAAACAATACTGGCTGAACTTCGCCGCTTTCCGTCCTGGTGTAAATGATTTGCCGATGTGCCTGCCCTAGCAGTGAGTCGCCATCACTGGCTTCGACCGGCAGAGTTGTGAGCCAGTAAATTCGCTGATTGCCCGATCCGCCCTTCGCGTCGTTGCTTGCAATCGCCGGCAAACTCTTCAAGCCCATTTGCTCCGCACGCCGTCGGATCGAGTTCATCCGAGAGTCCAGAAATGTTTCTAGTGTGCCGTTTGGTAACCAACGAGCAGGATCGCGTCCGGCTGTCTTCACTTTGGGGTCGCATATATCTAGCAAGGTCGCGCGGTCGAAGGTCTGAGGATATTGATTGCCCTTTTCCAGGGCGTTAATGCTGGCGTCCAGTAGTACTCGGATCACCTTGTAGGCCTTTACATCCGGTGCAGGCGACTGCCGCAGCTCTTCATCCAGACAACGCATCACTTCTAGCACAATCCCTCCTGAAGCCCCGTAACCAAGGGGTCTACGCATCTCCATGAACACTCCCCGAACCCTTCATGGTGGGTTAGGGGGAGGTTTTGACCTGCCCGAATCATGACTCTTGAAGCCGTCTTAACACCAGAGGCTTACACCATGAGCATGTTCGTCGCACTCGATTCAAACGGCCAACTAATCAACATCAAAAGCGCCCTGCGCGGGCTTGCCTGCAATTGCACCTGCGCACGCTGCGGAGAGCCGGTAGTCGCACGTAAAGGTCTGATTCGTGAGCATCACTTCTCCCACCACTCGAACAAGGAAAGCTGCGTAATTCAGCGCGAAAGCCTGCTCCATCTATATGCCAAACAAGTGATACGCGATCACCTGGGCCTGCAACTGCCCCCCATGCCAGGCGCTTACCCGGCAAGTGAAGACCAAACCAGTTGGTGGGATTTCGAGCGGGTGGATGAAGAAGTGCCCCAGCCGGGGTTCCAACCAGACCTGGTCGCTCACCTAAGAGACGGCAGCCAGCTATTCCTAGAAATCGCAGTCACTTCGTTCATTGGCGAGGAAAAGCTGGAGCGGATCAAAACCATCGGCATCAACACAATCGAGATCGACCTGAGCGAGCTGCTTTTCAGCAAGCAGCCTATTCCCTCGGAAGAAGTCAAAACCCAGATCCTAGAGCAGACGCATAACAAATCATGGATCTACCCCGAACAGCGGCCAATGCCGTTGGCACTGGCGATTGATTGGCAATCGATCCCAGAACAGCTGCCCGTAGCTGAACCTAAGGCCAAATGCGTCGAACACCGATTCACGGTCATAGGCATGTGGGTGTCTGCCCGTGTACTACCTACGGGCTCAATTGCCGTGCGCTCCTGGTCATACAACCCGCAAATCATTGAAATCCTTAAGTCCTGGCGTAACGAGCTGGGCGGTGAGTACAACCCCAAATTCAGGAACTGGATCTACTACCCACGGCATTGCGAAGAGGTATTACACCGCCTACAGCAGTTGCATGAAGGTTTCTCAGCCGGCCAAATGCCATCTCACACACCCTTGGATGAGAATTTGTAGCCTATAGGCTACAAGCAGCTCTGATCAGCGCATTTTGTGGCCCCTGAGATACAAATCAATACCCGTAGCACTTGTTCAAATGTAGCTACAGCGCTACATTTTTGGCATTGAATCCAAATTTTGACGCCCAAGGGCTACAAATGACTTCTCTCTACGATGTTTCCGAGATGCTGAAACAGGCGCGTGGTGACGCGAAGCTGAGCCAGGAAGCGCTGGCCAGCCGTGCCGGGGTCTCGCGCACCACTGTGGCCCGCATGGAAACACTCGCCAAAGGCGACATGAGCGTTTCAGTGCTGGTTCGGCTGCTGGAAGCGGCCGGCTATGATCTGAAGCTGGTCAAGGCAGGACACCAGCGCACGGTTGAAGACATCCTCAGCGAGCAGCGGTCAGGGAGCGCTTGAGCATGATCCTCGATGTCCGCGTCAGCTCAAGGCTGGTGGCCAAGCTCTACCGGGAGCGCGATGAGTACGTGCTGAAATACCTGCCAGGCACCGCAGTGGAAGACTTTGTCAGCCTGACTATGCCGGTTCGCGAAGAAGCATGGCGCTGGCCCCGCGACCTGTTCCCGTTTTTTCGGCAGAACCTGCCCGAGGGATATTTGCTGGGCGTTATCCGCGAAGAGTTCGGCCCGCTGCTCGATGGCACCGACCTGTCGCTGCTGGGCGTGGTGGGAGGCACCGGCATCGGCAGAGTCTCGGTCACGCCTGAAGGCGTCCAGCCTGGCGTCGAGATGGCGCCCTTGGAGATAGAACACCTGCTCAAAGCGGAAAATACCAACGAACGGTTCGCCGCACTGGTGCGGCAATACGCTCGGGTAGCCGTGTCGGGGGTCGTGCCAAAATTCATTGCCACCGACGCTGCCGAACCTCGGGAGCCGCTTGGCAAACCGACCCTGCGCACCGGCTTTCACATCATCAAGGGCTCCGACGACACTACCCCATATCTGGGCTTCAACGAGTTCTACACCATGCGCGTATTGGCGCGGCTTGATGTTGTGCCAGTCGCAGCCTGTCGCATGTCTGAAGACGGCAAAGTCCTGGTAGTGGATCGCTTCGACGTGGATGAGCAAGGCATCCCCCGCTGCGGCGTCGAAGACGCCTGTGGGCTATTGGGTTTACCGCCCCATGAAAAGTACGTCCCCACCACCGAGCGGGTGTGGAATGCCACACGGCCCTACATTCCTGCTGACCGTCTGCAAACGCAACGCGAGCACCTGGGCTGGCAGCTGCTGACCAACTACGTGGTGCGCAATGCCGACTGCCACTCGAAGAACATCGCGCTGTTCTATACCTCCCGTGCTGACGTGGCCTTTACTCCGGTCTATGACTTGGTGACCACTCAGGCCTACCCGCGCTTCGCCAGCAACCCACCCGGCCTATCCGTAGGCGGAAGACAAACCTGGACACCGGGCCGCTCGCTGGAAACATTTTTCAAGGCCGTGCTGGGCATTTCCCCGCGCCAGTATGCGGCCATGGTCGATCAACTCTGCGAATCCGCCGTAGAGGTCGGCACAGAAGTGATTGAAGCCGCGAAAAACGAGCCTGCCTGGCGCGATGTGGCCAAACATATGGTGCATGCCTGGAACGAAGGCATGGAAACCTTGCGCAGCCCCAAAGCCGCCCCGCATTTTCGCGGCTTGGATACCGCCATCGAAGAAGCTGGCTTCTCAGGGCCGCGCAAACCAGAGCCAAGCCGAGAGGTGATCGGCCGTTCTGAGTTGCTGGCAAAGAAGCCCTGAAACCATAACGTGGGACCAACTGGTTCAGGTCACTCCCCCAGCAACCGTGCGCTGCGACACCATATGAGCCGATTAGCCGGCTATTCGGCTCACGAACTGATCCAAATACAGCTGTTAAATATCATCGTGCCATCACGCTAGATTTCGGTACTATCCGGTTAACTACGGATTACCGAAGGTTAGGAAATGGATTTCTCCCCTGTCATTGCACAGGTCTGGGGCATGCTGGCTTGGTTTATCCCGGCTGCATTGCTCATCGCCCTGCTCAAGTCGCCTTGGGCCAAAGGGCAGATCGGCGAACTGCTGGTACGGCTGTTCGCTCACTGGCAGCTGGACAAGCAAACCTACCGCCGCCTGCACAACGTCACCCTGAACACGCCAGACGGCACCACGCAGATCGACCACGTATTCCTCTCGCCCTACGGCATCTTCGTGCTGGAAACGAAGAACATGAGCGGCTGGATATTCGGCAGCGAGAAGCAGGCGCAGTGGACGCAGAAGCTCTACAAACGCACCTTCCAATTCCAGAACCCGCTGCGGCAGAACTACAAGCACCTCAAAGCCCTGGAAGCCACCCTTGGCGTTAACCCCGAGCACCTGCACTCGGTCATCACCTTTGTCGGCGGCAGCACTTTTAAAACCGAAGTCCCAGCCAACGTGACCCAGGGCATCGGCTTTATCCGCTATATCAAGTCATTCCAGCAGCCGCTATTCAGCGAGGCTGAAGTCGACGCCATGCTGCACGCCCTGCAAACCGGCCGCCGCGCACCGACGCTGGCCACCCATCGCGAGCACGTGCAAAACCTTAAGCGCCGTAGCGATCCAACAGCCGAGCGGCAATGTCCGAAATGCGGCAGCGCCTTGGTTATTCGTACCGTGAAATCTGGTGCGAAAGCGGGGCTGCAATTTTGGGGCTGCTCGGCTTTCCCCAAGTGCCGGACGATGCAAAGTCTTTGAGGAGTAGAGCAGTACGCTGGCGGCACAGTGTCCAGCTTTTACAGATTTCGCTCAATTACGCTTAACCTCTCTACGAGCGAATCGGCCTTAGCGGCTTCCGGGAGCACCATCGCCGTCCTTCACCCTTTGCGCTTTGATCGCCGCGCGGTAGGCCCGCTCGGCCCATTGTTGCAGCTGCTCCTGATCCTCTACCACATCGGCGGGCACTTCCCAGTAGGACTTCAGAGCATGCTCCTCGCCTTCGCTTATATAGCCCAGGGCATGGGAGCCGGCGACCTCGTAGTCCCTGCGCGAGTCGTCATCAACCTTGAAGTAAAGGGCCCCATGCCAAACCATGGCGAAGACATGATCGTGCCGATAGAGCGCAACGGCACCGAACAAAGGGCGCGTAGTGATCTTTGCCCAAGACGAGAGCTGACCCAGGTAATGCTCTGCGAGTGCTTGGATCTTGCGGGATTGCTCGGTCATCGTCTGGATCCTTCTTCTGGAGTTTTTCCGGCCTATGGTTTGAGGCGCCTTCGATGATCCGGCAGCCCGCAGGTCGGCCAGCTACCGGTCGTCCGGCTATCGGGCGGGAGTACCCATGGCAACGATGCGCCCCTTGGGTCGTCGACCGGGCCTACCAACAAGGTAGCCCGCATTGGCGATAACAGGCCATTCGCATGCTTGCCGCGCCGGGATGGCAGGTTCGCAGCAAGAAAGCAGCCGCTTGCCTTTATCAGTCAGCTTGCGGCCCAAGCTTTAATAACCAAATAATCTATAAACATCAAAAAAGGTTTCTAGACACTCTAAGTCATGCCCTCTATCGTGCGCCGCGGGTCGCTTCGCTGGCCCGGTTCTGTTGTAGCCACGCTAAGGAAAACCATGCTCCCTGAATCGCTGCAGCTTTATTTCGTCTGCGCCGTGCTGTTGTGGGTGTTGGTGTCTTTCGTACGGGAGAGCTGGAGCCCGGACATCGTGGTGGCGATTGCGGTGGCGGTGCTGCTGGCGGCGCAGTTGCTGGCGCCGGCCGAGGTGCTTGGGGTGCTGTCGAACTCGGCGCCGGTAACTATCGCCTGCATGTTCGTGATTTCCGCCGCGCTGGAGCGAACCGGTTGCGTCGATGCGCTTGGCAACTGGCTCGGAGATCTGGTGGGCACCAGTCCCACACGCGTTCTGGCCGGCCTGACCATCACCGCGCTGGTGATTTCCGCTTTCCTCAATAACACTCCGGTGGTGGCGATTCTCACGCCTGTCGCCATTTCGCTGGCCAGACGCGCCGGCACCACGCCGTCGAAACTGCTGATTCCGCTGTCCTACGCGACCATTCTGGGCGGCTCGCTGACGATGATCGGTACCTCCACCAACATTCTGGTGGATGGCGTCGCGCGCAAGGCGGGCTTGGAGCCTTTCGGCATGTTCGAGATCACCGGCGCAGGGGCAATTCTCGCCGTGGTCGGCATGGTCTACATGCTCACGCTGGGCAAGCGCCTGCTGCCCGAGCGCGACACGCTTTCCAAGCTGCTGGGTCCACGCCTGGATCGTACCTTCATGACCGAGCTGCGAGTGCCGCAGAGCTCGCCGGTAATTGGCAAAAGCATCAGCGACGCCAACCTCAACGGCGGCAGCGGTTTGCAGGTACTGCAGATCAACCGCGGCGCCACTCTGTTCAGCCGCCCTGAGCATGACTTTACCTTGCAGGCCGGCGATCTCCTGATCATCCACGGCCAGGTCAAGGATGTGGTGGAGCTGCGCGGCAGCGCCCAGCTGACCTTCAACCGCGGGGATGCCTTCGAAACCATCAGCAACGAAGACATGACCCTGGTCGAGGCCATCGTCGGTCGCGATTCGCGTTTCAGCCACCGACCGATGCGCGACCTCGACCTGTCCGCGCGCTATGGCATAAACGTACTTGCGGTGCATCGCCAGGACGAGAACATCCAGGGCAATTTCGACGACTTCGAGCTGCAGTTCGGTGACGTCATGCTGGTCGAGGGCTCGACCACACAGATAAAGCGCTTCGCCGACAACGGCGGGCTGATCAGTCTCAATACCGTACAGGAACGTGCCTACCGCCGTGACAAAGCGCCCATCGCAATCATCATCACCTCGGCGGTGATGCTGCTGGCGGCGATTGGTGTGATGCCCATCGAAGGGTTGGCGATCATCGGTGCGGCAGCGGTGCTGGCGACCGGCTGCCTGGACGTCGAGGACGCCTACAAGGCGGTGGACTGGAAGATTCTCAGCCTGATCTTCGGCATGCTGGCAATCAGCGTTGCCATGGACAAGGTCGGCCTGGTCGAGCTGATCGTTTCCAGCGTGGTCACCTTGACGCCCTGGGCGGGGCCGTTGTTCATGCTCTCCTTCATTTATCTGTTCACCTCGGTGCTGACGGAGGTGCTGTCGAACAACGCCGTAGCGGTGCTGGTCACGCCCATCGCCATCGGCCTGGCGCAGCAGCTGGGCGTCGATCCGCGGGCATTCGTGGTCGCGGTGATGTTCGCCGCCAGCGCCAGCTTCGCAACGCCCATCGGCTACCAGACCAACACCTTCGTATATACCGCTGGCGGCTATCGTTTCAGCGACTTCGTCAAAGTCGGAATGCCGCTGAACGTGCTGCTGTGGGGCGCTGCGACGGTGGTGATTCCATTGTTTTGGCCGCTGGCACCACTGTGATTAGGCTTGCCCTGAAGCATTGACCCCGCTGGCGTTTGATTCCATCCTCGCGGCATTTCAGCCAAGAACAAGGAATGCGCGATGAAACCGGAAACCCTGGCCATCCACGCCGGCTACAGCCCCGACCCGACCACCAAGGCTGTGGCGGTGCCGATCTACCAGACCAGCTCCTACGCCTTCGATGACACCCAGCATGGCGCCGACCTGTTCGACCTGAAGGTGCCCGGCAACATTTATACGCGCATCATGAACCCCACCAACGATGTGCTGGAACAGCGCATCGCGGCCCTGGAAGGCGGCGTAGCGGCGCTCGCCGTGGCGTCCGGGATGGCGGCCATTACCTACGCCATCCAGACGGTGGCCGGCGTAGGCGACAACATCGTCTCGGTGGCCAAGCTGTATGGCGGCACCTACAACCTCTTCGCCCACACTCTGCCGCGCTTCGGCATCGAGGTGCGCTTCGCCGCCCATGACGACATCGCCGCGCTGGAGAGGCTGATCGACGAAAACACCAAAGCGGTGTTCTGCGAATCCATAGGCAACCCAGCCGGCAACATCATCGACCTGCAGGCGCTGGCCGATGCCGCCCATCGCCACGGCGTTCCGCTGATCGTCGACAATACGGTGGCCACGCCGATTCTATGCCGACCGTTCGAGCACGGCGCGGATGTGGTGGTGCATTCGTTGACCAAATACATCGGCGGCCATGGCACCAGCATCGGCGGCATTGTCGTCGACTCCGGCAAATTCCCCTGGGCCGAGAACAAGGAACGCTTCGCGCTGCTCAACACGCCGGACCCCTCCTACCACGGCGTGACCTATACCGAGTCCTTCGGACCCGCAGCTTTCATCGGCCGTTGTCGTGTGGTGCCACTACGCAATACCGGCGCGGCGCTTTCGCCATTCAATGCCTTCCTGATTTTGCAGGGTTTGGAAACCCTCGCGCTGCGCATGGAACGCCACTGCGAAAACGCGCTGCAGGTGGCCAGCTATCTGCAGCGCCATCCACAGGTCGCCTGGGTGAAATATGCGGGTCTGCCGGATCATCCCGAGCATGGGCTGGCGCTGCGCTACATGAACGGCAAGCCGGCGTCGATCCTGTCATTCGGAATCAAGGGCGGTTTCGATGCCGGCGCGCGCTTCATCGACGCCCTCAAGCTGGTGGTCCGTCTGGTGAACATCGGCGATGCCAAATCCCTGGCCTGCCATCCCGCCTCCACCACGCACCGCCAGCTCAATGACGAGGAGCTGGAAAAGGCCGGCGTACCGCGGGACATGGTTCGGCTGTCGATCGGCATCGAGCACATCGACGATATCCTTGCCGACCTGGAGCAGGCGCTGGCGGCGTCCCAGGCCTGACGCCCGGCAAACCCAGCTTGACAGGGCTCCGCAGGCTGCGGCTGGAGCCCTTCTATCAGCAGCCTCCAGCTCTGAGGCGGCCGGGCCTTGATATCCAATTGCCTACCGCCACTTACAAAAGACCTCTCACTGGAGCACGCTCATGACCGATTCGCTCATCGTGCCCTGCGCCCATTGCGCCGGGCTCAACCGCATCCCCTCCGACCGCCTCAGGCAGAATCCGCGCTGCGGACGTTGCAAGACCGAGGTGCTGACAGCGAAACCCTTTCACCTCACCCAAACCAGCTTCGCCCAACAGATAAAAGGCGATCTGCCTCTGCTGCTGGACGTCTGGGCCAGCTGGTGTGGGCCATGCCGCAGCTTTGCGCCCACCTTCGAGCAGGCCACCACCCAATTGCAGGGGCGCTGCCGGCTGGCCAAGCTCGACAGCGAGGCCAACCCGCAGCTGTCCAGCCAATTGGGTATCCGTTCGATCCCAAGCCTGATTTTGTTCAAAAACGGTCGCGAAGTAGCCCGACAGAACGGCGCCATGCCGCTACCGCAGCTTCTCGCTTGGCTGGCACAGCAAGGCATCTGACGCCACCGCTACGAAAAAAGGCGCTAAGACAGGAGGTTCAGAGGGAAAGCTCCAGTAAAGATGGCAGCCTGCTATCAGTTTGCTCATGAGGCGTTTGCCTCTCGCGGGTGGCGATTGGATAATGCCCGTACCTTTTGTGGCCGAATTTACCCATAGAGCCGCTGTCATGGACCGATACCCAATAACAAAGGCTTCAGAAGAGGCGGTGATCCCACGTGATCCAGTTTGATATCGATCAATGGCGAGCCTGGGCACCGGGTCTGGAAAGCCCGAACGACTGGTCGGCCTGGGCAGCGGCGCCCGGCCCCCTTACCAGCGATGCCGAGCCTGACGTCAGCTTCCTACCAGCCATGCAGCGCCGTCGCCTGAGCCGTCTGGCGCGCATGGTATTCGCGGTGGCTACGCCGCTGGCTGAGGGTCAGCCGCCGATGCCGCTGGTTTATGCCTCCCGCCATGGCGAGACGCCGAGAAATTACGCGATCCTCAGCGACCTCGCGCACCAAGAGCCACTTTCCCCTACGCAATTCAGCCTGGCGGTGCACAACGCAATCGTCGGCCTCTGGTCGATCCAGCAGCGCGACCGCAGTGAAATGACGGCACTGGCTGCCGAAGGCGATGGTCTGGAGCACGCCGTGCTGGAAGCCGCGCTTTTGCTGGCCGAAGGCGCTCCAGCGGTACTCCTTGTGATCAGCGAGGATCAACCGCCGGTCACCTATCAGCCCTGGATCAGTGACGTGAGTTTCCCTTATGCCGTCGCACTCCTGCTCAAGCCGGGCCACCGCTGGCGATTGAGCCTGGAAGCGGCGACAGACAACGGCACCAGGCCCACCGAGGTGCCCCACGCCCTGGAATTGATACGCGCACTGCTCACCGGCCGATCCCGCTGGCAGCACCAATGGAAGAGACGTCAATGGAACTGGCAGCAAACTCCGTGAACACGCGCCCCAACGCGCCCTGGCTGTGGCGCCTTTTTGCCACCGGCCTTTCGTTCGCGCTGTTCGGACTCGGCGGCTTGTGCCTGCGGCTGATCGTATTCCCGGTGGTAAACCGCCTTCCCGGAGATGCGTCAGCCCGGCGCCGCCGTGCCCGCCTGACCAACAGCAGGCTGTTCTGGCTATTCGTTCAATTCATGTATCGCAGTGGCGTACTGACCTACGAAGTTGAGGGTGCGCAGCGCCTAGGCCGCCCCGGACAACTGGTGATCGCCAACCACCCCTCGCTGATCGACGTGGTGGTGCTGATCTCGCTGATTCGCGACGCCAACTGCGTGGTCAAGCAGAGCCTCTGGGAAAATCCTTTCACCCGAGGCCCGATTCGCGCAGCGCAATACATCAGCAATAACGGCAGCGCCGAAATGCTCGACGAAGCCGCCGATGCCTTGCAGCAGGGCCAGACGCTGATCATCTTTCCCGAGGGCACCCGCACCACGCCGGGGCAGCCGCCACAGTTCCACCGTGGTGCGGCGGCGATCGCCCTGCGCGGCGCCAAGCTGGTGACGCCGGTGGCAATCAGCGTCACGCCCACCACCTTGACCAAGGCTGAGCCCTGGTACCGCATTCCATCACGACGTTTCCATTTTCATCTGCGGGTCGGCGATGATATCGACCCTCAGGCATTTGCCAGCCAGGGCGCGGCGCCTATCGCCTCGCGGCGGCTCAACGACCATCTGCACCAACACTTCATAAAGGAGCTCGCACTCGATGAGCCAATTACAGCTTGAGATCAAGCATCTGATCATTGATGCGCTGGGTCTGGAAGACCTCACACCGGAAGATATCGCCGCCGACCAACCGCTGTTTGGCGAAGGCCTGGGCCTGGACTCGGTAGACGCATTGGAGCTGGGCCTAGCGATCCAGAAGCGTTTCGGCATCAAGATCGACGCCGACGCCAAGGACACCCGCAAGCACTTCGCCAGCGTGGATAGCCTGGCTGACTATGTCAGCGCCAACCGTGCCGTCGCCTGAGGAGGATCATCACGTGAACAGCCGCGACGAAATCTTTCTGACCCTGCGCGACGCGCTGGTCGAACTGTTCGAGCTTGCGCCCGAGCGCATCAATCTGGAAGCCAACCTGTATCAGGATCTGGAGATCGACAGCATCGACGCTGTCGACCTGATCGACCACATCAAGCGCCAGACCGGCAAGAAAATCGCCGCCGAGGAATTCAGGTCGGTGCGCACCGTGGGCGATGTGGTCGAGGCCGTATTCCGCCTGGTCAACGTCGAAACGGCCTGAACCCCACTAGCGCCATCCCCGCTCTCGGAAGCACGCCATGCAAGCAACGCCTGACAGAGGCAAAGCAGCCATCGGCCGGCTGATAGGCCTCGGCCTGCTGGTGGTCGGCCTGGCCTATCCATTTGCCGTATACCTCGGCATGGAGCATCTGACGCCGCGCATGTTTGCCTTGCTGCTGGGCTCGTTATGGCTGGCTCGCCTGTTCAGCGGCAGACAAACTACGCTGGTGCGGACCACCGGCGTGATTGCACTGGCGTTCTGCCTGCTGCTCGGCCTGGCGGACAGCGCCGCGCTGCTGCGCTGGTATCCGGTGCTGATCAGCCTGGCGCTGCTGGGGCTGTTCGGTAGCAGTCTGTTGTCCGGCATGCCGATGATCGAGCGCCTGGCTCGCCTGACCGAACCCGAGCTGCCACCGGCAGCCGTGCGCTACACACGCCAGGTGACCTGGCTGTGGGTAGGTTTCTTTATCTTCAACGCCACCATCGCCGCTGCGCTGGCCCTCTGGGCACCGTTGACATGGTGGACCCTTTACACCGGCCTGATCGCCTATCTGCTGATGGGTATGCTGTTCGCCGGTGAATGGCTGGTGCGCCAGCGAATCAGGAGCCGTACATGAAATGGATCGCGCTGGAGCAGTTACTCCACCCGTCTTCCGACCCGCGCCCTGTAGCGCTGGAGCCTCTGCTAGAACACCAGGCGCTGCGCCAGCAGGCCCTGTGCCTGGCCGGTGGGCTGCGCAGCCGCAACATCACCCGGTTGGCGCTGCACCTGGAAGATGCCGGCCACTTGGCCATAGCCCTGCTGGGCGCCTGGCGTGCAGGGGTCACGGTGCTGTTGCCGGCGGACCTGCAGCCAGCCACCCGTCAACGACTGGCTGACCAGGTGGATCTCTGGCTGACCGACCAGAACGGCGATAGCGCATTGCGCGAGTTGCTGGGTGAAGCGTTGCCGGCCGCGTCGCTGGATCTCGACCAGTGCCGCCTGCTGCTCTGCACC
>Ga0233366_1000464_pt1 | contig 13676 bp, 11 predicted proteins | sample ElkDunMinimDraft_23_FD_191536 | JGI IMG/M metagenome (GOLD analysis project Ga0233366, IMG submission 191536) | Fecal eukaryotic communites from dung pellets of Tule Elk in California, USA - Elk Dung C4 | ecosystem: Host-associated > Mammals > Digestive system > Large intestine > Fecal | place...
CGCATACCAAAACCGTTGGTTTGGTGTTTAGAGGTAGGATACCGTTGTTCTTGAGCAATACCGCAGACTCCTCCGCAGCGCGTTGTGCTGCCTGTAAAGACTCGGCATTGTAGTACTCTGGATGCTCTACCGCGCAATATGGGTTATCAAACAAGCCCAAACGGAATTTCATGCGCAAAATGTCGCGCACACATTGGTCTATCAATTCTTCTTTTACCAAGCCCTCGTTGACCAATTCCTTCAAGTGGGGTATATAACTACGATTTTCCATATCCATCTCCATCTGAGCATTGATACTGAGCGAGGTGGCCTCTTTGAGGTTGGCACAGTTGCCGTGATTGATCATATTCTCCGAAGATGCATAATCAGAAACCAGCAATCCAGTATAGTGCCACTCATCGCGGAGAATATCTTTCATAAGATGCTTATTAGCAGACATCGGCACACCATTGAGGTCGTTGAAAGCACACATAAGAGAAAGGGCACCCGCATCAACAGCCGCCTTGAAAGGAGGAAGATAAGTTTCGCGGAGTTGCACCTCTGGAATCCAAGTCGTATTATAATCGCGTCCACCTTCGGAGGCGCCATATCCGACAAAATGCTTGACACAAGCTGCGAGTCGGATGATCGAATCTTGTCCTTGGTAGCCGCGTACCGTAGCAGCACCCATTTGAGCTGCAAGATAGGTATCTTCGCCATACCCCTCCGCAATGCGTCCCCAGCGCGGATCACGAGCTATGTCCACCATAGGAGAAAAAGTCCAACGGATACCTGCTTGGATGGCTTCGTTAGCAGTGAGACGGGCAGCCTCTTCCACCAAAGCAAGATCAAAAGTGGCAGCTTGCCCCAATGGAATAGGATAAATAGTTCGATAGCCATGGATGACATCACGCGCAAAAACCATAGGGATACCCAATCGGCTCTCCTCCACCGCAATACGCTGGTAATGATTGATCTCATTGCCCACGTTATTGAGCATCGAACCAAGTCCTGCACGAACGAGATTTTCATAATCTTCAGTGATCTGTCCACCTGCTAATTGGGTCATCTGAGCCACTTTTTCGTCAAGCGTCATCTGCGAGATGAGTTGATCAATCTTTTGCTCTACTGGGTCTTTAGTCTGGCATGCTATCAGCATCAGCAATGCAAGGATAGGAAGGATTTTTTTCATAGTATTGAGTGTATTGTGTTAGTGTATTGACTTAGTGAGAAGCGTTCGCCTGCTTCACGATATTGTTATTGACACTGCAAAAGTAATAAAAAAAACTAATAATACAAACTCTAAATGACATTTTTTGCAAAAAATTTTATGTCCCTTGAAAATTGGGGAGAAATCCTAGAAAAGAAAGAGAGAAGAAACTGAGTACGCTGATTGGAGGCATTAGAAATCATTATCATCATACGAGTCAAATCCCGACATGCCATCGTCGTCATAATCGCCACAGTCCCAGTCTTCACGCGATGTCCAGTTACCAGAACCGCTTGCGTGATGGCGACGGTCTTCATGAATACTGCGGTAATCTTCGATGTCAAACAATCCATTGGTTGAGCTCTCATCGGAGCCAAAAAGAAAATCAAATAGTCCCATAGTAGTAATTTTGAAAATTCGCTTGCGAATAATCGTTCGAACGAATGCGAGATAAGAATTAAGAATTATAAATTTTGAGTTAGTAATTCTGTCGAATTCGATAGAATTAGTTAATTGCGTTGATTAATTAAGTTGACAACTACCTTTACCATCACATCTTTCTCTTCTGTTTTGCTTTCCGCAATCATCAGCGTCAAAGCAACTAGCGTGCTATCTGCAATGCGTTTGCTACCATCGGAGTTGTAAAGTATTTTGTTGTTATTTAAAAACCACAAGAACAATGTGGCAGCTATGCGTTTGTTGCCATCGCTGAAAGAGTGGTTCTTCGTTACCAGATACAGCAGCATGGCAGCTTTTTCCTCTACGCTGGGATATAACTCATCACCACCGAAAGTTTGGTAGATCTGACCAATACTGCTTTTGAAAGAGTCATCTTTCTCATTGCCAAACAATACTGATGCACCAAACTTATCGCGTAAGCGCTGAATCTGCTCCATAGCATTTTCATAAGTGGCATGAAACGCGGCTACTTTCGTAGTTTTGTCAATCGTCAAGCGTTCGTAGTCATAGTTATCGAGTGTATCAAGTGCATAGGTATAATCGACTACTACGTCAAGAAGATCTTGCGTCTCGATAGTGTTTTCCTGTTCTCGGTGTTGTAGCGTGCGACCAACCACTTGTACTAATTGGCGCAATTCGCTGATTTGCTCATGGCGCAAGCGTTCGTTGATAGCATATCCCTGGATGAGATACTGCTTCAATACACGGTTTGCCCATTGGCGAAATTTGACACCTCGTTTAGAATTTACTCTATATCCAACGGAGATAATCATGTCCAAATTAAAATATGGAATGCTACGCCGTACTGTACGCTGGCCCTCTTTTTGAACTTGTGCAATTTTTGCACAGGTTGAATCTCTGTCAAGTTCATCGTCCGCGTAAATTTTGTTAATGTGACGAACAATTGATGTACGATCCGTTTGAAATAGTTCCGCCATCTGTGCTTGTGTTAGCCATACTGTTTCATTCTCCAAACGTACATCAATTTGTGTTTGGTCATCGTCAGTTTGATAGATAATGATTTGATTGTTGTTGTCCATAATTTTGCTTGATTTTTTAATTTCGCTGCAAAGGTACTACATCAAACTGCTAAAACTTGTCAGTATGTCAAAGAAAATTACAAAAAAGTGCATTTTTTTTATTTTTTCGAGTAATGCGGGGATGAAGTATGTTTAGCTTGCTCCTTTTTTGTAGAATTGATGTGAGGAAGGAATGGTTATGACTGTTCAATACTTTCTTCTAATAATTTTTTCAAAGCATCAACATCAGGAAGGATATGTTGCATCTCCTTAGGCATGTCGGCAAACGTTTTATAGGTAGCAATGCCCATTGGTTTGTTGTAGTCGCGTACCGCGTATTCTGCATACGCTTGGTTTGCCATTTTACAAAGAACAATCCCTATGCTCGGATTTTCATGTGATTTACGCACTTTATCATCTAGTACTTGTAAATAAGCATATAATTGGCCTAAATACGCTGGTTTAAACTTTCCTATCTTTAACTCTATCGCCACAAGAGCATTTAATTCTCGATTAAAGAATAATAGATCGCTCCACATGTCTTCCCCATAGATTTCTAAATGATATTGATTGCCCACAAATGCAAAATCTTTTCCAAGGGTCATAATAAATCGCTTAATATTATGAATAATGCGTTGTTCTACCAATCGTTCATCCACGTCTTCCTCTTGCGCATCTATATCCTCTACATTTATATAATCTAGTAAATATTCATCTTTAAACATTCTGATTGCTTTCATGGCATGTTGTGATGAAGATATAGTTTGAGCAAAGTTGTTGGGTGCGATATTTTCAGGTTGAGGTATACCGATTTTCAATACGTCTCGTAATGTGTATTTGTCCCATTGATGAATTACAGTTTCGTGTATACAGTGTAGCACCTCATCTATTTTCTTTGTTTTATGTAGTATCTCCATATGATGAGAGAAACTTATACCAAGGAACTCATCGCGATTTATTTCGCTCGCCATTGGCGACCATTTTGCTAAGGAGAATCTATCATACTCTATTTCATGTTGTAAATCAGCAACTTCCATTTTGCTCGCCATTGGCGAGTAAATTAAATATGTTTGCCAAAATTCAGCAAATTGGCGCATATTTCTTATATTTTGAGCCGAAAATCCCTTCAGTCCAGGAAGTTCTCTTCTCAACTGATTGCTAATATCTTCTATAGCTCCAGTTCCCCATGTTCCTTTTCTTGAGTTGGATGAAACATAAAGCCCCACCCCAAAATAGAGTGAAAGTTGGGTCCCGCTAATCAATCGAGCTGCACGACTCTGGCTTTTTAATATTGCAGTTTTAATAGTGTGAACCGCTTGTTGTAATTCGGTTGCTGTAGTTAGATTGTAAGTGTCCATAATTTTGCTTGATTTTTTAATTACGCTGCAAAGGTACTACATCAAACTGCTAAAACTTGTCAGTATGTCAAAGAAATTTGCAAAAAAAATGCATTTTTTTCATTTTTTTGCATACTAGTGGATGAGCAAGTTGGATATGGATAGGATGGATGATGAAAAAGATTCTTAGGCGGCAAAGATAGTATGTGCTTGTCCAAGATGTGTTCGAGGTCAGGGAAATGCACAAAAAAGAGCGACACGCAAGCGTGCCACTCTGAATGTTTACACAACGGAATAATCCTTATTGTGTATATCCTTCAAATTTGTTGCTGCAAAGATAATGATTTTTTATGAAATACGCAAGAGTTATACTAAATTCTTTCGGCTGTTAGGGGGAACGATTACACGATAGGATGCCTTTACAGTTTCACGGTAATACAAAATACACACGTACCCATGTGCGCGTGTATTATTATATGGTCTCAGCAAATCCCTTTCTGGCTCTACGACATCATCCTAATTATATCCCTTGAAAATTGGGGAGAAATCCTAGAAAAAAAGAGAAGTTACCTAATAGGCAACTTCTCAAATATGTACATTTCATCTATTCTACACACGATTCGCTGATTCTTGTTCGAATAATCTTGATAAAATAAAGCCGGAGCGAACACCGTATTGGGGAGAAAAAAGAATGAAACGTGTATATTATTCTACGCTGGTAAATAGTTTGAAGACTTTGGCGAGTGAGCATGTTAATCGCCTTTGTCGAAAAATTTGCCTTAAAACAACAACATAATTGGATCTATTACGAATGCAATGGATAGAGTTATGGTAGATTTGTTTGCACATGTCGGAAAAATGTAGTACCTTTGTCGGCGGAATGAGAATTTCGATAGCATATATATTCAGTCAAGCATGCAGAATGGTCTGTCTGCTGGGGTTGGTGTGTGGTGCGATGTGTGGACTAAGTTCTTGTCACTGGCACGAAGCGAAGGAGGTGATTGCTACGGCAGAGAGGATGGATAAGACGGAGCATGTGGTGTATGACGATACGGCAGCGATAGCGGGAGTGATACGCACATTGGATAATCCTGTTGGTTGGTTGTTCTGTAGAAATACCCTCGGTAAGGCGTATTACTATATGGGGCGGAACTATAGTCTATCTAATCAGATTGCAGAAGCGGCAGGGTGCTATATCGAGGCTGACCGATTGCAGATTGATGACCCTATTTATCGAGGACGTGTGAACTCGTGTATGGCACATATCTGCAAGCAGAATAACAATAGCGATAGTTTGGCACTTATTTTCTTTGAACGAGCAAACCAAGCTTTCAAAGAAAGTAACAATGAATGGTACTATGCCCATACCTTATTGGATGTCATAGAGTTCAATAGTTACCTTCAACACTATTCAAAAGCAGACACTCTATTTCAAGCAGCTCAATCCTATTTGATGGATGATGCATACTACTATGCTCGCTTTCTTGAAACTAAAGGACTATATTTCTATTCTAAACAGGAGTATGATTCCGCTTTAGTATATTTCAAACAAGGATTATCGCATTGGAAAACAGAAGAAGATAAAGCTTATACTTATCTGAAATTGGTTCAAGTCTATTGCGATATGGAGGATTTGGCAAGTGCTTTGCCCTATGCCGAAAAGATTGTTCAATATTCCCAAAACCCAAATTATCTTGTAAATGCTTACTATTGTTTGCTTTGGGACGCAACAGTAAAAGATGATGCCAAACGATTAGCTGAAATTGCCCATACTCGTGCAGATATACAACAAACATTAGATAGAGGTATCTCCAAATATGCTAAAGCGATTCCGTTGTTAAAAGAATATCTATCTAACCCTTATCCTTGGCGTTGGGGATGGATTTCGTTGGTTGCTGTTGCCTTTGTATGTTTGGTGGCTGTGATAGGTGTAGTAGTTTTTCGTAAGCGTTCACTAAATGCACATAAGCAGATAGACGACTTGTCTAATCGTTTGGAAAAACAAGAAGCAGTGCAATCAGAACAACAGCGTCAATACGATGCCGATATGTGTTTGGCTGATATTCGTACTAAGTTCCCTAAGCCACGCAAACAATGGAATGACTACAATCGCTTGAAAAAAGATCTTGATGCGCCATTACAGCAATTGTTATGTACATTGGATAATTCGGATTTGGGAAATAAAGAAAAGGTCTTTTGTGTGTTTCTTGTAGTTTATTCACATTGTTCATTGATAGAGTTAGCGGATTATATCAACTATTCCGAGAAAGGTATACGAAATTACAAGCAGCGTATAGCTCAGAAGCTGCATATATCTTCAGCAGAGTTGTATGATTTCTTGCAAAATCAGCTGAGAAGTTGATTTGTACAGTTTTTTGTCAGCGTACACAAGTTAGAGTGCATTTGTCTGTTAATCAGTCAAATGCACTTTTTGTACGTACACAAATGAAATGGCCTATTGACCGAGTCGTATTTTCGTAGTACCTTTGCAGTAGATTTAGTTTACTGCAAGTATGCAACAGCGACACAAAAATAGAATGATTTACTTTCGAGAACAAGCGGAATGTACTCGAAAATATGTGATTCCATACATAGAGCAAGTGGTGTCCATCTCACCTGAGTTTCGTGTGTTGGAGATAGGGTGTGGCGAGGGTGGAAACATTGAGCCATTTTTGGATTTAGGTTGTCAATGTGTAGGCATTGATATTGATGTTGTGCAATTGGAAAATGCCAAAAAGTATCTCTCCTCTCATCCTGGTTTCGAAAGAGTAACTTTCATTGCAAACGATATAAATAAGGTATCATCAGAGGAGATTGGATATTTTGATTTGATCATTCTTCGCGATGTGATAGAGCATATCCCTAACCAAGAACAGTTTATGCATCATCTTAAGAACTTTATGCATGATGATACGATAGTTTTCTTTGGTTTTCCCGTTTGGTGTAATCCTTTTGGCGGTCATCATCAGATATGCTGTAACAAACTGCTTTCGCATATGCCGTGGTTGCACCTATTACCCAATGCGTTGTATAAGAAAGTGTTGCAATGGGGCGGAGAGACACAAGGTAAGATACAAGCTCTTTTGGAGATTAAGGCAACAGGTATCAGTTTGCATCGATTTGAGCGAATTATACAGAAAGAACAATACAAGGTGTTGCAGCATACTCATTATCTCATCAATCCTAACTACGAGATAAAGTTCGGTTTGCGTCCGTGTGTATTGCCCAAGTGGTTGCAGATTCCATATTTATCGGATTTTTATACCACCGCCATGTATTATTTAATCAAAAAATAACAATATGGGTTGCAAATGTGTAGAAATTATACTACCTTTGCAATCGAAAGTAAAACCCAATAAAATTTCATGCCTATGAAACGAGCATTACTTTTGGTATTTTGTGCGCTGATAAGTGTGCAGATATTTTCTATGGTTGACATTCCCGCAAAGTTGTTTCCGACTTTAGCAGGCTTGCAGCGAACCAGTTGCAGTGAATACACTGACTGCCAAGAAAACAAAACTTACCTGATGCAATTTGATGAGATCAAAGAAATCAATGGGAAGCAATACCTTAAATATGGCGGTGTGTTTTTGCGTGAAGAAGATTCTAAGGTGCTGATATATAGTTTTCCTTATGAGAAGGATCTCGTTTTGTACGATTGGACATTGGAAATAGGCGATTCTCTGCAAGAACTTGGTATTGATCCATACTCTTTCCCTGAACTCGAATATATTGCTGTCGTGGACTATGTCGCCTTTGAGGAATATGATGAAAATGGGAATAGAATGATTGTCAAAGAGCCTTTAGGAAAGAAACGAGTGAAAGATATTTCTACTATGAGATTATTAGATGGGAATGAATATAAAGCGTGGTTATTTGGATATGATTGGGAGAGAGGAGATTACTACATAGAAGGTATTGGCAATGCCAGCAAATATGGTGGTGATTATGTAGATTTGGCACATCCTTTTGGTGTCCCCACTTGCTATTATGGCGAACGATTGGTATGTGTTAGCCGTGATGATGTGTTGCTCTATCAAATGGATACGGATGAGATGATACGTCTTGGAACGCAATGCCTATCTATGGATGAAATAGGACCCACAGATAATCCAAACAAAGGAGATTTAGGAGGACGACCAACTCCTACACAATGGAATCTACTTTCATATAGCACACAGAACGATGAACTCAACCAAGCAGAAACATTTATATACAAAATAGGGGACAACGTGCAATATGTAAATAATAAAAAGTATTTAGATCTTACACGTTTTTCAAGCAAAGATTCCACCGCCGAAACAACTGTTATTGGTGCTTTGCATTTTGGTTATGATGGCGATGTTAATTTCCTATATAACAAGACAGAATACCTGTTATATGATTTTGGAGCGGAAGTAGGCGACACACTAAATCTTTTTTCGGGAATAGACAATTACACTTCTGATTGCCAAACATATACACATGTTGTTAAGAAGAAAGAAATATTGGAGGATGGTCGAACGAAAATGCTATTAGATGTTATCTTATATGAAGAAATTGATGGTACAATATTTGAACGAAAATGGGAGAAGATTTGGATTGCAGGACTTGGATCTCTTGATGGAATAGTGCATAATAGTGCAAGCTTACAAAGCGATAATAGAGGTGAAGTGATACTTTGCGCATATTGCAATAATGAATGTTGCTATATGACCGACTTGCCTTTGTATGAAGAATTAGGATGTATTTATAACGAAGATCCAACTGCTGTGGAAAACATAAAAATATCCTCGTCTTCTGCCCACAAGTTTGTCCGTGATGACCAATTGCTGATTCTCCGTGACGGCAAGACCTATAATATCATGGGAGTAGAAGTGGGAGAATAATCCTACTTTGAAAACGCCCTTTGCTCTTGCACGAATCAAAAAAATATACTACCTTTGCAGCGTATTTGTATAACCTTATTATATATAGCCTTATGAAAAAGACATTTTCTCTATTTCTGTTAGCCATTGGAGTAACTCTTGTATCCTGTGAACATCAGCCCGTAGAAATTGGTTTCAATGCTTCAAATTTTATGTTAATGAACGGTGATAGTGCCGTTTTTGAAGTACATCATGCCAAAAGTGTAGAATACTCATACAGCGATTTCAGAGATGAGGAAACACCTGTTTTTGAAATATCTAAATTTACAGGAGAAAGCACCACTATTTACGCACGAAATGTAGGTACGGATACCTTGTGGGTTGGCTATAATTGGAATCAAGGCATATATGCTTATGGAAACCTAGCCCCAGTTGTGATAACTGTATTGGAAAAATAATAGAATAAAACCCTATTATATCCCTCGCCCAGACCTATAATGTCATGGGAGTAGAAATAACAAAATAACCTCATAAATACTTACACCTATGAAACGAGCATTACTTTTTCTCTTTTGCGCTGTGATGAGCGTTCAGATCTTTTCTACGGTTGACATTTCCGCAGAGTTATTTCCGACTTTGGCAGGCTTGCAGCGAACAGTTTGCTATGAGTATTGTGGAGAAACCGAGGAGGATAATTCTGCCAATTTTACCGACAAGCAGACTTTTGATAGCATATTCTTTGAGAATGACAAACCCTATATCCTTTGCAATGATTATCTCCTGCGCGAAGAAGATAATAAGATATTGATATACAGCCAACTACTTAATAAAGATCTTGTGTTATATGACTTCACGTTGGAAGTAGGCGACTCACTGCCAACTTACATTAAAGACTTCGACGGAACGATGTACTCTGATGATACATTGGTGGTTACAGGTATTTCTTCTGTCACACTCCTTGATGGTAAGAAATACAAGAAATGGACATTCAACAATGGTATGGAGTATGTAGAGGCTATTGGCATGTATGGAGGTCGTCGCAACGGCAATTTCTTCGGATTGATTCAAGAAGACGTTGTTCCATGTCACATTGGCACACACCTCGTCTGCGTAAGCAAAAACGGCAAACTCCTCTACCAGATGGACGATGCCGAATTGGAGCGTTTGAATACAGAGTGTTTGTGTGATGGCTACCAATCTTCCTACAAAGACCAATGGTGCGACCAATGGAATGTGTTATCGCACGGTTATTTAGGGCCTGACGAGCCTTTATATAATGCACATACGATTATTCATTCATTGAAGGGTGATACAATAATCAATGATTTAGTATATCAAAAACTTGTTGGCCATTTGGCAATATCCCCCCCTACTCCTAATGTTTATATTGGAGCCATGCGTTTTGCGGAAGATAAGAAGGTTTTTGTTTATTACGATAATAATGAATACTTGTTATATGATTTTAATGTACAAATTGGAGATACATTAAATATCTTTGGTGGTATAGAGTATTATATAGACAATAAAACGCTACCTCATATTGTCGTAAACATAGACACATTGGATGATGGTAGAATAAAAATAATATCAGATGCGATTCTTCAAGAAGAAATAAACGGAATAATCCATGAAGAAAAAAGACAAAAAATCTGGATAGAAGGAATAGGTTCTCTTGATGGTATTGTGTACAACACTGCAACAACAATGTATGGTAGTGGAAAAAAAGTCTTGTTGTGTGCCTATCACAACAATGATTGCTGTTATACCACAGATTATACAAGTTATGCTTCATTAGGTTGTGTTTACAATGATTCATTCTTTACTGCTACGGAAGAAGTTAATTCATACGCACCATCAGCCCAAAAGATAATATCTAATGGTCAACTCCTGATTATTCACGATGGCAAGACCTATAATGTAACGGGAGTAGAGGTGGGAAAATAATCCAGCTTTGAAATTCTATGATTCTCGCTCAGTTCTTCGGAACTGGGCGAGTTTTTTATACCTTTCGGCAAATAAAGTATGCAGAATTGGACAAATCGTCCAATTCTGCTGTTTTTTCTGGACAAATTGTCCATATTTATGTCACATAAAAGCACTACCTTTGCAGCATGAAAAATCACATCAAATCCGAACTAATCAAAGAGCGAATAAACCATTTGCTCAGTACACAAGCAACCACCAAAACTGCGTTGGCACATGCCATCGGAATGGATGTGTCGCAACTGAGCAAACTGCTCAATAAGCAAGGTACAATACCCGTGGATTACATCGAGCCGTGGGCTGAATGTCTTGGGATTGATGTCAATGAGCTAATCAACTCCCAACAGACAATAAGCAAAAAATGGGTGCGACCACATGCACACATACATCTGGATATAGATGTGGATATAGAATATGTAGAATCAATATTAAATATCGTGAAGAACTTATGACTAAACAAGAAGCTGCGATCAAGTACATAACGGAGAATTACTTGGATTATAGGCGATTGAGACATGACATTGTTGCAGATAAGCTGCAAATCCGCATGGCGGATAGTTTAAGTGCACCCCATAACACCACGAGCGTTATCGGGGACCCCGCAGAGGACGCTTCGCTACAGGACGCCCCAGAGGGGCTACAGTTTAGAGGCTCAGAATATTGGCGAGAGATGACGAAGCATGACATAAACTCTATCGTGTGTCATTGTGCGCAGGAGTACGATGCGAATATAACGAGTAGAGAGGTGATGACAGCTCTGCAGTCGGATCTTATACCCGATGTACACCCGCTGAGGGAGTATGTGTTGTCGTGTGGAGAATGGACGGAGGAGCAGCCTGATTGGATTGATTGGGTCGCCTCTCAGGTGAGGGTGAAAACCTCACCTGAGAGTGCGACAGATCGCCCTAAAGGGCTGTCAGAACGCACTGCGTGCTGTCAGACCACGATGTTGTTAGACCGCCCCTATGGGGCTGATAGACCAATGAATCTAACAAGCGAAGCTGATCTAACAGTAAGCGAAGCGCACGGTCTAACTTCTAACAGCTCGCAAAGCGAGCGGTCTAAAGCAGACCGCTTGTGGCGTGGATGTTTTAAGAAATGGTTTGTGGCGATGGTGGCGAGTTGGATGAAGGATGAGGTGGTGAATCATCAGGTGCTGGTGCTAATCGGTAAACAAGGTATCTTCAAGACTACTTGGCTCGAACATCTCATACCGCCACATCTGCGTGCATATGCGTGTAAGTTGGCGAATAGCAACGATTTGAACAAAGATGAACGGCTGCGTATTGCGGAGTTTGGGCTTATCTCCCTTGATGAGATTGACTCCATGAACAACCGTGAACTCAACCAGCTGAAGTCGGTCATCACCGCCACGGATGTGAACGAGCGCGCTGCGTATGCTTACACCAAGGAGCGCAGGGTGCGGTTGGCGAGTTTTTGCGCCAGTGGCAATAGGCGAGATTTCCTGACGGATATCACGGGCAATAGGCGTTGGTTGCCGTTTGAGGTGGAGAGCATACAGAATCCGTTTTACACTATTCTGCCCTATGAGCGGATGTATGCGCAAGCATGGGCATTAGCACAGGATCCGTTGTTTAGTTACTGGTTTGACTTGGACGAGATAGAGGTGCTGGAGGAGCATAATCAGCATTTTAGGGATGAGAGTAATGAGGAGCAGTTGCTGCCGATACTCTTTGATGTGCCTGCCGAGGGCAAAGGAGAGTTTATGACGACGGCACAGATAAGTGAGCGGTTGGTGACATACGGCAACATCAAAAAGCCGATGGCGTTGAGCCGACTGGGCATGGTGCTCGGTGCTGCTGGATACCAATCAACACGACCTAAAATAAGAGGGCGATTGATACGCGGATGGCTTGTATATCAGAGAGATACGGATGAAATAGCAAGTCTCAAGCGACTATTGAAGGAGTAAGGAGGTATCCAGCATATCCAGCAGAATATATAAACTCGTCCGCGCGTGTACGGGGACGAGGAAGAGAAAACAGGTGGATATGCTGGATATGGTGGATACCTATCAAGAACTACTTTTTCAAACAAAAATACGCCTCTATGAGGGCTACAAAAATAATTAAAAATCAAGGAGAAGATATTTTGTTGTTTGGACAGAAGAATATAGCACGCTATATTAGTGCCCAACAACAAAATAATGAGATTGATAATGACCAATATATAAATCCTATAAAAAAAGTAACCGAAATACAGTTTAAGACTATGGCAAGAGTAACATTTATGGACGGGATTGCATCCGTCAGTGGGAGAATTGGTGATGTGGTTTTTCGTAAGTCACCATCGGGAAAGACATACGCATATCAAATGCGCAAGAAACCGAAACGGATACCCAGCGAAAAAGAACAGAAACAAAGGCAACGATTCTCGATCATTACTAAAATGGTGTCAGCCATCATGGCAGACCCTACACAACGCGCTGCATACGAGCAACTACAGAAAGATACATACGGGGCGCGGAAAATGACATTGCGGAAATTTGTGTTTCAAAAAGTGGCTGCCACATTGCTGCCAGTAACAGCCACAGAAAGCCCACAGATGTCCTAGAGATGTCCTATGGTGGTCGCGAAATGCCTGCGCATTTCGCGACAGTTTAGAGAACGCCCTGCGGGCTACAGTTTAGAGTTTAGAGGTATGAAAATATGATAGTGACATTTAAGAAACCAGTGGAAGGGGTGAGGGGAAAAATACGGTTGGAGGATGGGTTTTATATCCGAAAACTGCATGGGAAATATGTAGTGCAACGATGCCCAAATCGGAAAGGGCATGTAGCTACAGAGAAGGAAAGGGAAAATCAACAACGATTTATTCAGCA
>Ga0233366_1000465_pt1 | contig 13672 bp, 16 predicted proteins | sample ElkDunMinimDraft_23_FD_191536 | JGI IMG/M metagenome (GOLD analysis project Ga0233366, IMG submission 191536) | Fecal eukaryotic communites from dung pellets of Tule Elk in California, USA - Elk Dung C4 | ecosystem: Host-associated > Mammals > Digestive system > Large intestine > Fecal | place...
CTCTGATATCTTGGTTATTCAAAGAAGTAATAGTATTACTGATAGCCTGTAATGACTTAAAGATAGGATACTTAATAGCATTGTTCTGATTTACAAACTTGCTAACTTTTACAACTATATTATTCTTATTTGTTCTATCATATTCAATGTCAATAGGGTCACCTTTTACTTCTGCGGATGTACTACTATTTGGTTTGAAAATAAATTCAGAATCAGGTACTTCTGTCATACGAGTGTCTGTAGGGTTTTGACAGTCAGTATTGTAAGGTTGTGCTATATCAATATCATTACTTGCAATTACTGTGTCTTTATCACGACCACCAACGAGTTTCTTTAACATATACCAAATTTCGTCAATAGTTGCACTGATAATACGACCACCTACATACAAGTTACCGTCTTTTGGTAAAATAGATGGAAACTTACCCATATGTAAATAATATTCATCACCCTTTCTACTTTCTGGGTCAAACCATCCTGGTGGTACCAAATTATCTGGGGAAGTCTTAGTTATGTCGCCTCTGTTTATAGGGGCAATTGGTATAGCTTTTACTACACTATTATTACCGTCTACAAATTCTTGAATGAAATTATCAATATATTTATCAGTTTCTGCGTCCCAATCTTCAAGTTTTGAAGAATATCCTACACTATCCTTTTTAATAGAAGGTAAAAAAGACTCCAAGAAGTCATTTGTGAAAAAGTCAACGGTAGGACTGGTAACAGGTATATAGAAATCAGAAGTTTCAGAACGTTCTTCTGGTTCACTATCTTCTGGCCCAATAGGAGTATTTGCAGTATTTTGGTCGTCTGTATTTACCTCATTACCCAACTGTTTTAAGTATCTATCATACCTATTAAAGTCCGCAGTACCTGACAACATAAGTTCATTGTGTACAACTTTTGAGTTAGGAGTCAAGTCCTGATTAAAACTTTCAGGTTTAATATAGTCAGCATAAAATGGAGCACGAACCCAAACAAAAGTATTTTTAAGAATATAGAAGTATTCTGTACTACCGATTGCGTCTGCAATACTATCACTATTTGCATCAGAAGTACCACTGGTAAGTTGGAAGTGACTGTTTGTAGCTTGGAACTCATTATAAAGACCTCTATTTTCTTCAGTTAAATTTTTACATATGATTTCAGGATTTATACCTATTGCTCTTGCAATCAAGAACTTACCAAAAGTACTATTTGGGTTAACAAATATACTGTTATAGGCATAATAATTGGCACTTGAAACCAAAGTTCCCTTGAAAACAATATCCTCAGAAGACAATAAGATATCAGAGTCTATAGAACTACTATCTGAGGTAATAGGTAAAATTTTTGGTGGTTGATAATTCTGTAATGTAGGGTCTTGTGCCAAAGAGTGTTGATTACGTCTAACACCACCTGCACAGAATTGTGCAAGGTTAGAAGGTGCAATTGCAGCGTCTTTATCATAAATAGTGTATGTTCCGTTTGTAAATAACTGTTTTCCTTGGAAAGTCTTAGTATTTACAACTTTTTTTGCTCTTGCACGAGGGTCATATTGTACTAAGGAAATATCAATACCATTTGTCCACCAAATAGGTGACTCACTTAACGGTCCACTGTTAAGGTTAAGTTCACCAGACGTTTTATTCAAGTTTGAGTTGAAACAAATAATATCGTGGCTTAGTCTAGTACCTGCCTTAGAAAGAGTATCATTATTTATCCAAAGTTCACCCTCTTCATCATACAAGAGGTCATACAAACTAACGAGAACATTATGTGTCTTTAATGGTCTAGCGGAAAGTGAAAGTTTCCATTCATATGAAGTTAATTCAGTTGTATTTTCTGCCATTGTGTATTTCCCTTAAAATTAAATAGATTTCGATATTCAATTAGTAAGGAAACACACTCACACTATGAATTAAAAAACCCTCGGAAGAGCCGAGGGTTTTAATTTATTTCTTAAAGTTTAGACTGTTAACGTACTCTGATATTGTACGTTCTTTTTGATTTCTAGCCCAATTTTTATAATTTTCTTTTGTATCTTCTTCTGAACTTGAAGAGTCTATTTCAATCTCGTCTAGTCTTTTTGCTAAATTGGACTTATTTGGATACCTATGAACTTGTTTCTTCTTAGCTTGTTGTTTCCAAGCTAATTTTGCTAATTTTTCTCTTCGTTCTCTTTTAATATCTTTAATTGTGTCTACTGTTATGGCAACGGTTATTATGCTGATTGCTGCCATCATAAGGCCAAGAAAGATAAATAGACCCCCAAGGGGTAATTCATTTTTAATAAATGAATCTACTGCAAAATATCCAAGAGTTATTGTACAACCAACACATACCAAATCTAATATAAAGTATACAATAGTAATACATATTGTAGATATATCTGGGGCATATTTAGAGTTAATAGGCATAGGTAAAATAATCATTTTACCCCCTAGTTGATATTATCAATAACTCTATCAATATAGTTTTGGTCCATATAGTCAGATAAATCCCCATAAAAACCATTTCTACATTTTTGATAAAGTTCCTTAAAATTATCGGATAAGGATAACCAAGCCTCCAAGTCTGGAATGGCTTTATTGTCTTTAATTTTATTACCTTTATTAATAATACAGATATTTCCAATATATGGAATTGTTAATCTAACTGGACCGTCATCTTTTTCTGCAACTTTCATTAACATTGAAAATAAAGTATATTCCCACGCTGCCTTTACAATATCTTGTTTAGTACCCATTGCAGAAGAAATGGACTGTAATGCCTCTTTTGTGTCAGAATCTACTGAAAATAATTTATTTGCCATTATTTTATTACCTCTTTTAACGTTAAAGATAATTATATATTAACACGGTTAAAAAATTGCTAATTTCTTATGAAGAAAATAAAAGACTACATTGTTATTACTCATAAAGTTCCTCTTATACTAGACGACCCTAATCAAGACGACGAGGAATTAAAATTTATGAAACAACGTCCCAACTCTTCCTATAAAGTAGAGAACAAGGAGCTTGATAACTTTGAAAGGTCTTTTGATGAAGTATACAATTTTGACTCTGAACTTAAAAGTAATACTGCTACTCGTGGCCCACAGGGTCATAAAGGGACTTATGACTCTATTAAGTTTGATAGTGTATGGGAGTACGCATACTATAGATGGTCAAAAGAAATACACGGTAATGTAATCGAACGTAATAGAACTGAATACTTTATTTATTATGATGAAACAAATAAAAAAAGAAAGTTCTTTTACGACTTTAATGAAAATGGTCTGCCAGTCGAAGTTAAAGGTATTCTTCGACCGTCAGACACATGTAAACAAGACCAATGTCCTCAAGTAAGATTTGTTTTTGGTGAAGAAGTTAAAGATATAATGAAAGAACTAAACAAAAAATGCCCTGGGTGGAGAAATGACTACGTTGAACTTTAGTTTTCATTTTTGGTCTTTCCAATAACAATACATACAATTATGTATACAAGGACTTTTACGATTTAGTAATTCGTGTTTTATTCCAAAACAAGCACAGGTAGGTCTCTGAAATCCTGCCTTTATTTCTTCCTCTAAGTTTATACCAAATGTATCCAAGTCTTTTTTAGACAAACAACCTGTACAAGGTAAACCGGGTTCACCACAGATTTCTATTTGTGCATTATATTTATCTGCGTATTTTTGAATAATACTTAAAAAACTTTTTCTTGTGTCTAATGATAAATGAAATGACGTTTGAATTTCATTTAAGTCTTTTATATATTCATTTACATTTTCTTTATTAATAAATAATTGATAATAATTACCATCATAATGTATCTCTTGAGTTCTTACCCTAACATGAGGGTAATAATCGAAAAACGAAGTCCTATATCTTAAACCATTTTCAAATGCAAATGTCCAAATATCTCTGACATGATAACCATAGTGGTTAATTCTTTTATCAGTAATGATAAAAGTAGGAAACAAAGGGTCTTGACGGATTACAAGTCTTTCTTTACAAAAGTTTTTATCTTTAAGAAACTCTTTAATTCCGTCAAGTTGTTCATTATAAGGTATAACATTTGGTTCAAAAGGGGTACCACCCAAACCTGTAATAGTTGCATGTAAAATTACATTTCCTTTTAAATCTCCATTATTATCTTTAATAAATAATTCTGGAAATTCTTTAAGAATGCCTATAGGATTTTTGGTAATAAGTATTGCAGGTTTTTGTTCTTCAAAAACCCATTTCTGCCAGCCATACTTATCTATATATGCGTCTCCTCTTTCTGTTATACCTATTTGTGTCATTAGTCTTCCTCTGAATTTTCTTCATGGATAAGTTTAGACAAATAGTTATATGCGTCTGCAGACATCAATGAGTTGACAATATTCTGCTGTACTTTATCATTAACGTCTTTACCTTCCTTAATTTTTTCATAAGTACTAAGAACATTGTTAAATGCACTTTTTGTAGTAAATCCGATATCTTCAGACTTTTGTGCGTTTTCTTCTTTAATACGTTTTGTCAATTCATCTACATTTGTTTGATATCCACTTGCAGTTTCAATAGTTTTCTTAATATCTTCAAGAGACTCTTTAGTATCAGGAGTCTTTGCGTCAAGTTCAATCTTAATCCCATATGGAAGAAGTGCGTCAATATATGGCTGCAAGAAGTCAGTGTCACCTACTGCCTCAAGGTCTTGAAAAATACTTAACAATTTGATAAAAGTAGGAGAAATCTTGTCCTTATAATCAGCATCGGGATTTTTCTTCAAAGGGTTTCCGTCTTGCCAGTTTGCACCCTTATAGTGATAATAGTCCTTAACGTGACCAAGTACCTTTTTATCAATCCCATTAATCATCCCACAATTCTTGAGAATATCTTTCATATTTTTTGAGAATTGTTTTTTATCCGAAACATTGTCTAATGCGTCGTCCAAGAGTTCTTCAACTTTTGAAATCATATCTGTTGTCATATTATATAAACCTCCAAAATATACAACATTTAATTATTTTAAAAATAAAAGCCCTCGGCAGATACCACAGTATACTTCTAAGGGCAGACTACACAAATAAGAAAGCATTATCTCCACCGAGATAGTTTCTCTACTTGCCAGGTAGTCATACAGATATATTAACAAATTTAAAAATACCCCACCTTTTTGAATTTAAAACAACTAATTACTTACAAATTCATTCTCTCAAAGTTTTTGAGATTTTGGATTTTTGACTAAATATTAAGGTTCTTGAGAACCTTACAGAGTGAAAATCAAAAGCAACTGCAAAATGATTTAAGTTGGATATAAAATGCCAATTCATAAGAGTAATTAAATGTCTTACTAAAAACAAACAAGTTGAAAAGATTTTCTTCAAAAATTTTATTATAGATTTAATACCTATTAAAAGGTATAAAGGAAGAAAAATGGCTTTAACAAATCAAATGAATAATGGAAACGATAATAAAAGAGTTTTCCAAGAAAATGAAAGAAGTTTCCGTCTTAAAAAACGTGTAGATTACTGGTCACAAATCCCAGAAATTGGTGCTGGTTTTGCTAACTTTGATGAAGCAACACAGTACAACTTGGCTTGTAACTTGGATAACCAGGCTGGTCACATGGCTCGCCTTTCAGAAAACCAAGTTTCAACATCTTTCAATGGTTTTACACCAGAAAATATGTTAAGACTTGTACGTCTTGCAATGCCAAACGTAGTTCGTTCAAAAATCTTTACAGAGTTTGCTATGGAAACAGCAAGAGACTCTATCAAATACGTTCGTCCAGTTTATTCAAAAACTCAGAACGGTAAATCTTTGGTAGACAAAACTGATGATTTCAACAGACTTTACGAAGATGCTGATGAATTCAACGATATTAACAACCCTAACTACAGAAAGGCTATTTATGAGTCTACTGAAGATAGAATTCCTCAGGAATTAGCTAATATCGATGCTACTGCAAAAGATGGTAAAGTATCATTTACTTTCAAAGCTCTCGACTTAGAAGCTGCAAAAAAAGCTGTTGCTGATGCAACTACTCCAGCTGACATTAAAGCTGCAAAAGAAAAACTTGAAAAAGCAATCGCTTCTCAAAAATGGGCTGACGGTTCAAAATATATCGACGGTTATGGTGCTGTTTACTATGACGTAGAAAAGAACGTAGTTGCACAACAAGACAAGAGAACTAAAAAATTCTTCTTGAACCCAGACTATGCTGAATTTGTAAAGAGTGTTGCAGTTAAAGAAGATAACGGAGTTTACTCTATCGTTGTTGAATTAACAGACGCTGCTGACTCTGCAACTGGTTCAGATGCTGCTAAGTTTGATTCTGCTAAATTGAAAGCTTTTGCTCGTTATGACTCAGAAATGGACTATAACGGTGACTACCTTGGTGAAATCGAAATTAAGATGTCTGACTACGAATTTAGACCACGTCCAACTACAATTGGTGTAACATGGTCACAATTGTCAGAAATCGTTCTTGATACTTCTTTCAGTGTTTCTGCACAAGAATATTTGGTTACTTACGCTTCTCAAGCTATCAAAATGGCTCTTGACTATCGTGCAATCAAAACAGCTTATGCTGCTGCAGTAACTAACCCTAAAGCATATCACGTAACTTTCGACGCTGCTTACAACACAACAAACATCGGTACAAACGGTGGTACAAAAGAAGGATACACTGCAAATGCTCAGACATTCTTGTCTGCAATTGCAACTGTAGGTGATAACATGTTAAATGATATCAACCGTGGTGGTGTTAGCCGCCTTGTAGCTGGTCCTTCTGCTGGTACATACATGACTTTGTCTATGGCATTTACTACAACAGGTGCTACTACTGCTGAAGGTGCTCACCAAATTGGTGAAATTTCTGGTATCCCAGTATTCAAAGTACCTTCTTCTATCATCCCTTCTAACGAAGTATTGACTGTATGGAAGAATCCTCAAAATGAGGCGGACATTTCTATCGCTTTTGGTACTTTGGTTCCTTTCTTCTCAACTGGTGTTATTCAACGTCAGAACTTCTACAAAGAAGCTGGTCTTGCAACTTACGGAGATTGGGCTATTATCAATAAGAGATACTTGGCTATCATTACTATTGATAACCTTAAAGACTCTACAGTTGCTTAATTGTAGCCTCTTTAGAAGTTACTAGAAAGTAATATAAAACCCCCACTTAACTAAAAAGTGGGGGTTTAATTTTTTTAAAGTCCTAAACTTTGTAAATATTTATATTCATCAGGAGATAAATATTTAATACTATTCATCATAGTTTGAATTTGTTCAGGTGCTATACTTAAAAAGTCTTTAGCCATCCTATTAAGACCAGATAAACAAAAACAATTTGGTTGAAAATTTTCATTGAAAGGTGAGATATCTTTATCAAAGAAAGTTTGAGTTAATTTTAAATCAAACATTTTATTAATTACTTTCGTAGTGAGATTAATATACAATGGAATCCTAATAACCTTATACCCCTCACTTTCATATTTTTTTGTTTTTTCAATATCTTTAAGATATATGTCTCTAGAAGTAAAATGAGGAAGACCATCAAATTCTACAATTAACTTTAATGTATCACTTCTGTAGTCAGGTCTAATCCTCATATTAGGAAATGCTTTATCATGTACCCAATCAGACGTTTGAGGGAAAATATATTTTAAGTATGTGTCTAATCCTGTCTTAATTATTCTTGTTTCAGTGTCTTCATTTAACACCTGCTTTTCTGTTTCTCTTACAAATCCAAACTCCATATTCATCCTCACATATCAAATCCTATTCTACCAGAAACGTATCCCATACATTTTTCATTATTACACATTTCTTTAATTTCATTAAAGTTTGGTTTATTACCGTCAATTATTTCTGTAATGGCAATTTTTCTTGAGATATTATCAATCTGACCACCTGAAAAGTCATATTCTTTTGCAAGAGTAGTAATATCAGACTCGTTCATCCAAGGTATTTTATCAGACCAAATACTTCTCTTTGCGTCAAAAGACGGATTATCGAACTTTATTTTGAATAAGAATCTTCTTTCAAATGCAGAGTCCAAATTATCTAAAAGGTTAGTTGTTGCAATCATAATACCTTTCATATTCTCCATTTCCTCCAAGAGAATATTCTGTATATTATTTTCTACCTTTGCAGTAGGACCTGCTCCTACATCTACACGTTTTGACAGAATTGCGTCTGCCTCATTAAACAAAAGAATTGGAACTTTTTTACCAAGTTCTTTATATGTTTCACAAATTTCTGTATATCTTGAGAAGACTTTTTTTACAATTTTTTCACTGTCACCATACCAGCAACTACGAAGTTCACTGTTATCAATATGAATAACATCACGACCTGTAGCTTTTGCAATTTGCAATACTGACTCAGTTTTTCCAGTTCCAGGCAAACCATACAAAAGAATATTTATTCCAATAGGAAGACCGTCTTTTTTGAGACGACTTTGAATACTTTTAAGACTTTTTTCCTGTAATGCAAGAGTCAGTTTTGAAATTTCTTTATCATTCTTTTCACTATAGAATAATTTTTTCTTAAAGATATCTTTATACTTGATAATATCTTTTTCATTAAATGAGTCTGAATACAATACTGCGTCTTCACCTAAAAGTAATTTCTTGCCTTTCCAAGTAAGACCGATTTCAGCATCAGCAAAATTACCTTTCACAGTAAATTTAAGATACTCTTTTTTGAACAAAAGATATTTATTATCTATCATGTCCCTATAAAATTTATGTTTACTAGACAAGTCAAATGAACTATCAGCTTTATAATAACAATTTATTACACCTTCTAATGAAACGGAGGACTCCCCGTCCTTACATAGAGCAGTCATAACTCCGTATAAAATCCATCTTTCTATTAAAGGAACTTCGTGTTCAACAAGCCTTTTAACAGTAGGATTATCGTCTACAATACTTTCTTCTAATTCTATTATGTTATTAAGTTCTGATATAAAATATGAATCATCTTGTCTAAGGTCTCTAATTTTTTCAGAGATATAAAATATTTGACCTATATAGTCATTTTTATTGGGTTCATCAGTGTTTATTGGCATAACAAATTTTGTATTATTAGTAATAGAATCTTGCATATTTTTTGATATATCAAAAGTTGTGTTTTTATTTATTTTATTAGCAGGAATACCTTTATTACTAATCAATAGAGACCAATTTTTATATGAGATATATTTCTTTTCAAGATATAGAAATTTAATATCATCAACCCATCTTAAAATTTTAAGAGTACTTACCTTTATATATTCAGATATCTTCTCTAGTTTTTCAATTCCAAGAGAATCAAAGTAACTTACGGCAAAAAGACTGAGTATCCAAGCTTGTCTTTCATTTATATCATAAAAGTCTGTGATATGTTTTATAGCGTCTTTATATTCGTCAGTTTTTTCAATTTCTAATTTTGAATCTTTCAATGCCAATGCAATTGTTCCAAAAGAGTCACTAACGTATTTAATATCTTCAGTTGTCTTTTTACCCATATTTTCACCTATTATTTAAAAATAATACACTTTTTTAAATTAAATATTTTTAATTATCTGTCGAGGTATTCGAGTTCTTTACCGTTAACAAGTGTAAATAACTTACTAAGGTTCTTAACTTCAATCCAAACTATATTTGTGGTAGTTGAAACTTCTTTACCTACTAAACCTGTAACGTCAGCTACTGCAACTTCATTTTTTTCTTTGTTAAATGCCAAGATAGGAAGAAATACCTCATAGTCTTTTGTTTTGAGGATATTTCTCTGGTGTGAAGGTACAGTATTAAATAATCTTAAAAGACCATCAACTGTAGTAATATTTCTATATACGGCTTTTTCTACCCTATAGAAAAATCTGAAATGATTTACGTAATTACGAAAAGCGTAGTCATTTCGGTCATCTGTTTCTTCAATATCAAGAACTACAGACGTGTGTAGTCTATCATCTGAAACCTGAAGTCTTAATGAAGCAAGGTCGTCACCGAAATAACCTACGTCTCCAACTCTAACTTTATCTTTTGAATCTGCACAGAACAACTGTTTAGTATTAAGTTTCATAATTTCCTCCGTTCTATACAGATATATTAACAGAAAAGTTAGAATTTACAAAAAATTATCGACCTGTATTATAGTCCTTAATAATTGGATAAAATTTAAATAAATTATCATTAAAAAAGTCTGCTCTTGTTGTAGCATAGTTTGCGTTAATATACTCTTCTTTTTCTTTTTCAGAGAGTTCTTCCCCTTTATACTCCTCTACGAATTCTGGCATTACACCAATCCATCTTGAGATGAAAGTGTAATAGTTTGTAGTAGAAGATGGTAGCATTTTTCCAAAAATTTTGAAGTAATAAGGGAACTTTTTACCTTTAATAACAAAAGGAGTATGAGGCTCTTTAAGTTTTTTAAGTTCTTGGTCTATTTCTTTACTTACGTATATAATACTTTTTTTATTTTTATCATATACTAGTATATACTTATCAATTAATCCCTCTTCAATCAATGTTATTACTAAATGTTTGTAATTCTTTTCTATTCTAACAAACTTATCCAAATCTGATTTTTTAACAAAACATTTTATGTAGTAATTATCCCCATTGTCTTCCCATTTTACATAATCTTTCTTTGACCTGCACCACTCATAAGGTATGAGTTTATAAGTTTCTATACCCTTTGCATTAGATGACAAATGAGGGACCCATTTGATTGTATCTGGTGTATTAGACGAATTGCCATACCTATCTTCTCTCCATATGATAATATAGTCCTTAGAATCAAAATCCTTAGGATTATCAAATGTCTGAACAGCTTCATTGTTAGAGTTAACAAGTCTATAGATTATCTTTTTCATTTTTTTCCTCCAATATAAGTTTCACTGATATTTTTCCATTTAATCCATTTGCATCAATTAATATTTCATCACCATTAAAAAATCTATCAATTGTATTATCTTTTTCGTCATTATTAAAACTGATTGTAAGATTATTTGACTGCAGAACTTGTTCTTTAAAGTCTAAACATTTCCATTTCCTTTGTCTTTTTTTAACAATATTGTTTGCTATTGAACTACTTATGAAAAGGATAAGTGCAGCACAGATAAGACTAATCCCAAGAACCTTGTCAGATATAATCACTTTCTCACCAATGGTGATAAATACTAATCCCACATTAAGTATCATGAGAAAGATACTAATAAATACATCGAACTTTAATGCTCTTCTATATCTCTCATATTTATTTAATATTTTTTTATTCATATTTACAACTCCATACCATGAATTACTTTCATACCACATTTTTCTGCAACTTCTCTTTCAAAAGTTGCCCCTCTACTAGATTCCCAACCCGGAATCATATAGATACTGTCACATTGAAGTAATGCCTTAATATCTTCCTTAAGGAAGAATCCACGCATTTCCTCAGTCCAAGCAGTTTTTTCATCAATATGATGACTTGTGATAAGATAATCTGATAGGTAGACAGGATTAAACACTTCATTACCTAATGAAACTAATGCGTCCTCGTGTTTTTTGAAAATCTCACGGTAGTTTGGTTCACCAGTCATTTTCCCAGAAATATAAACCACTTTTTCCTCCATTTTAATTATAATACTATATTAACAAAAAAATCGACTATTATAGTCGGTCTTAAAAAATATTAAATATAGTCTCGTACTTCTTCTAAAAAGTCAAATGCCTCTTTAGGTGTCATTTCTTTAGTAGGTTTGAAATTAACTAAAGTAATGTTATTTTCTCTATGTTCAATAGATACTTCATATTCTTTAATTTTTTCTTTAACATCTTCACTATTCATATTATTTACACTCCATATTCATTACATTTTCATCATAAAATCCCTGCAAAATTGCATTTGCAAAAAAGTCTACATCTTCCTGACTCATTGGTGCATATAAATGACCGTCTACTCCAACGTCAATACCATTGGTTTTAACAAGTGTACGACCATGAATATGACCATATAAGCATAACATATCTTTAGGAATTTTTTTCCCAATAACTGGCTCGTGTCTAAGAATATAATGGAACTCTCCACTATCTACTGTACACTCGTCGTTATCATAAATATTAACGTCGTTTCTTTTTTTAAGGTCTTTCATTATTTCAGGGATTTTATCTTTCTCATAATTACCTTTTACAAAGTTCAAAGTTTTAAAATTAAGACAATTTAAGTAATCAAAAGACTCACCAAAATCCCCAAGGGGGATATACTATATCATTAGGTCTTACTCTTTTATTCCAATTTGAGATAAGTTCCAAGTCCATTTCTCTTACAGTTTTAAAAGGTCTTTTAGAAAAGTTAAGAGTTCTTTCCTGACCAAAATGAGTGTCAGAAGTGTACCAAACTTTTCCAGGACTATTTAAATCCCTAACAACTGCTGCATAACAATCTTCCAAAGTATTATAAATAGGGATACCTTTTTCTTCACAATGAATCCTAATATACTTATTTGGGGTCATTTTATTATCATCTGGCATATATACATAAATACCTGGATTATTCCAATATGTTGCAATTTCTACACAAGTTGTCATACCTGGATGTTCTTCATTTCTATCCAAATTAAAGATAATTGCAGAGGCTTTGTGCATTGCCTCATATTCCCAATCAGTCTGTTTCTTTAATGCGTCAGGGTCTTTTTCATTGTAATTTTCATTTGTAGGATTAATAACATACCCATCAAAACAAAGGTTCTCTAAAATCCCATAAGTTTTTTCTCTCCAGTCTGTTGCCCTATAATTACTTCTTGGACAAGGACCAGCAAGGAAAATAGAGTTTTTTACATTATCCAATGATGTAAAAGGTGAAGTTTTACTTTCCTGTGGATAAATAACCTTTACCTTACTTTTCTTTTTATTTGCCTCATTATAAATTGAGCAAAATATGTCTTTCTTCTCCATTGATTATTCTCCTATATAACTATATTAACACTACTACCTATATCATTTTTCTTTTACAATTACTTTAATAGACGGATTATCAATATCATAATCCTCTTTCAACTTGTCCATAAGTTGGTCATATATTTTTTGTTCTTTATAATTTTCGACCAACTTCATTGCGTCTTCTAATGTTTTGCAATAGATAGGTGGTGTTACAGGATTAGGAGTTCCTTTAGAAAATACTACTGTCCATCTTAGTAAATTTCCATTACCTACAAATGCAGGCTCAATAAAAGCTACCCAGTCATAATATGAAAAACTGATTTTATTATCAGACACCCACCAATTGTTTCCACTAATGTTCAATGTTATGATTCTCCTGGGTGAGTTCCCATACGGCTATACTTACAAGTTTCTCTACCTGTAAGTCAGAAAGACCTGCCTTTTCAATCAAGTCTTTAATTCTGTCTGACATAAGTTTAATTGCAGTATTCCAACCTGCACTATAATAATCATAAGCAGCATTATAAGGTTGAACTTCTAAACATTCATAGTCTTCGTCAAACTTTTTATATTCGTCTGTACATTTACTCATCGTCTATCTCCACTTTAGGGTATGTTAAAATAGGGTCATACCCATTATTAAAGTTTACAGCATCAATAATTATAAGGACTAATGCAGTAGTAAATGTAACTATAAAAAGTATCCAAAATATTGCGAACGCTGCAGTAAAAAGCTGAATATCCTTGAGACCTGCAAGTTTACATAATGAGTTTATTATACTTCCCACAACTGATAGTGATGTA
>Ga0233366_1000467_pt1 | contig 13660 bp, 14 predicted proteins | sample ElkDunMinimDraft_23_FD_191536 | JGI IMG/M metagenome (GOLD analysis project Ga0233366, IMG submission 191536) | Fecal eukaryotic communites from dung pellets of Tule Elk in California, USA - Elk Dung C4 | ecosystem: Host-associated > Mammals > Digestive system > Large intestine > Fecal | place...
ATGCTATATAACATTTTTGAATATTAGTAAAAAAGGACGAGAAAGAAAAATTTTTATACGAATATTAAGCCAGCTACAAAGATCAAAATATAGGGCTATCTTTTAGAGAGAAGCAGCACTGTTCAATTACTGGAAGAAGGATATTAACAGTTTGCTAAGGAAGATAACATGTTCAGAACTGGAAATGTGTGATGTGACCAGCTTTTTTCTGTTTATTTTATGATTACCTTTATGTGTAGTTAGATGTATCATAAAGAAATCTCTAGAGAAAAAAATAACAAAAATGGCAATAAATGATTGAAATATTCAGATGATTCTCTATAATAAAAAGTGAGAGGTGATTCAGGTGTCAGAAAAAATGGCAATAGAGGATAAAGGATTAACACCAAAGGGATTGGAGACAAGACAAAAAATTATGTGTGCAGCGGAGGAAGTGTTTGGACAGAAGGGATATTATGAGACTTCCATTGTCAATATTGCGCAAGCGGCAAAGGTGGCTCAAGGGACGTTTTATAATTATTTTCCCTCAAAGAAGGATATCTTTGATGAATTGATTCGCATGTATAGCAGGGAATTGAGGACAGCGATTAAAGAAGAGATGAGCCATGCCAGTACATTTGAGGAAGCACAGCGGGCAGGGTTCCGTGCTTTTTTTAGCTGGGTAGAAAATCATCGAAATTTGTACAGTATCGTGCAACAAGCCGTTGTCGTCGACAGGGATCTGTATCGATGGTATTACAATAAGCTGGCCAATGGGTTTTTGAAAAGCCTTTCAGCTGGGATGGAGGCTGGCGAGTTTAAGCTATTAGACCACGAAACGGTTGCTTATTGCCTTATGTCAATTGGACAATTCCTAGGGATGAGATGGGTGTATTGGGAGCAGGATGCTGTCCCAGAGGAAGCCTTTGAAGCAGCTATGACATTAATCTTTGATGGTTTGAAACAAAATGAGAAAGGGTGATAAACAAGTATGAGGGGGATAGCCCATTGGATAGAAAAACGAGCATCTATTACGCCAAGGCGTATGGCTATTATTACCGAAGAAGAACAAATCACATACAAGGAATTACATGAGAAAATCACAGATGCGGCAGCTTTCCTGAAGCAGTCTTTTGAGGTTGAAAAGGGCGACAGGGTCGCCATCCTTTCTCAAAACCGGCTTGAATATTTAGTGTTAATCTTTGCGATTGCCAAATTAGAAGCGATTGTCGTTCCGCTCAATATCAGGTTGACAGCGAATGAATTACGCTATCAGCTTAATGATAGTGAGACATCTGTGCTTGTTGCGGAGGAACCATTTATTGAGCTGGCACAGTCCTTGCTGCAAGAGACAGGAATTAAGCATTTAGGGAGAATCGATGCCTTCACGACTATTGAAGATCCTTTGAATCATATTTCCATAGAGATAAATGAAAGCGCTCCCTTTATTATTTGTTATACATCTGGTACAACCGGGAAGCCAAAGGGAGCAGTACTGACTCAAGCAAATATGTTTTGGAATGCCGTTAATAACATCCTTGCCATTGACCTATCATCAAAGGATCGGTCAATTGTCCTCTTGCCGCTCTTTCATATTGGAGGGATTGGACTTTTTGCTCTCCCCACTTTATTCGCAGGCGGTACAGTAATAATTCCGGGCAAATTTGAGCCGCAAAAGGCAATTGCCATGATTGAGAGATATGAGGCTACGATTGTCATGGGGGTACCGGCGATTCATAAAGCCCTGATTGAATGTCCGAGTTTTAATAGCGAGAGAATGCAATCGGTTCGCTGGTTTTATAATGGCGGAGCACCATGCCCCCATGAACTCATTCACCTGTTTTTTGAACAAGGATTCTTATTTGGCCAGGGGTTTGGCATGACGGAAACCTCTCCGACCCTATTTATGCTTTCAAGGGAAGATGCCCGAAAGAAGATTGGTTCGATTGGTAAGCCAGTCATGTTCAGTGACTACAAGCTTGTAAATGAAAAAGGGAATGTCTCTCGAGCCGAGGAGGTTGGTGAATTGGTGGTCAAGGGCCCAAACGTTATGTCCGGTTACTGGGGGAGACCTGAGGCGACAAGTGAAACAATGGTCGACGGCTGGCTTTATACGGGTGATTTAGCAAGAGTGGATGAGGATGGATTCCTTTATATCATAGGCAGGAAGAAGGAAATGATTATCTCTGGCGGTGAAAATATTTATCCTCTTGAAATAGAACAGGTCATCATCCAGCTAGAGGATGTGAGTGAAGTAGCAATTACTGGAGTGACCGATCCTATTTGGGGAGAAGTTCCAGCAGCTTTTGTTGTAAAAAGGCCATCGAGTGAACTGACTGCTCAGGAGATTATCGAGTTTTGCCGTGATAAGCTAGCAAAATATAAACTTCCAAAGGATATCATCTTCATAGATGAACTTCCAAAAAATGCAACCGGCAAAATCCAAAAAAACAAACTGGTAAGACCAATTCATGATTAAGAAAGGAGAGCAATGATATGGCTAATTATACAGTCGGTCAGCAGGCAGAATGCAGCAAGACAATAACGGAAACAGATATAGTGATGTTTGCGGGGCTAAGCGGTGATTTTAATCCCATTCATATGAATAGTGAGTATGCGAAGCAGACGAGATTTAACGAACGAATTGCCCATGGCTTATTGACATCGAGTATACTATCACAGCTCTTAGGAGTGCATTTGCCTGGTAAAGGTTCCGTTTATATGGAACAAACGATCCAATTTAAAGCGCCGGTCTTTATTGGAGACACGATTACGGCAAAGGCGACTGTTCAGGAATTCATCGAAGAGAAGCGAATATTAAAGCTTTTGACTGAATGCCAAAATCAAAAAGAGGAAACTGTCCTAACGGGAACGGCTGTCATGATGGTTCCAAAGGAGGGAGCCAAGATATGAAGATTGGAATCGAAGCAACTGGTACCTTTTTTCCGGAAGGGATTGAATCAGCTAGCTTGCTTGCGGAAAAAACTGGCATTCCCGAAAATATTATCAGAGATAAATTCGGTTTATACGAAAAACATGTGGCTGATCAAAGTATGCATGCATCTGACATGGCGATAGAGGCAGCAAGGCCGATTGTTGACCTATATGGTCCAGACTCTATTGATGTCGTCATCTATTTTGGAAGTCCTCATAAAGACTATTATGTATGGACATGTGCCTCGAAGATTCAGCATGAGCTAGGGCTGAAGAAAGCCTATGCATTTGAAATTATGAATGTCAGCTCGGGTTTCCCTGTTGCCTTAAAGGTTGCAAAGGACATGATAAAGGCTGATAACACCATTCAGTCGATTCTATTAGTGGGAGGGTGCAAGGAATCTCAAATAGTTGATTATACGAATCCGCGATCCCGCTTTATGTTCAATTTCGGTGATGGTGGATGTGCGGCTTTAATCAAGCGTGATTCACTTGTCAGTGAAATTTTGGAAAGCGCTATCATAACGGACGGTTCTTTTCATCAAGACGTTCGCATTCCCGCAGGGGGATCGAAAAACTTCGCTAGCCATGAAACGGTAGAACAGCGCCAGCATTATATTGATGTCTACAATCCCGCAGATATGAAAGAAAGGCTTGACCCTGTATCCATCCCTAATTTTGAAAAGGTCATTCGCCAATCATTGCAAAAAAGCAGCTTATCTTCAGAAAATCTCTCACTACTACTTCCACTTCATACGAAACGTTCGATGTTTAACCAACTACTCTCAAGCTTAGACCTCCCAGAAGAAAAAGCGATTTACCTAGATCATCATGGACATATGTCTTCACTCGACCCCTGTGTCGGCCTTCATTTAGCCCAAGAGCAGGGCAGGTTGAAGCCCGGAGATATAGCGGTTGCCGTTAGTGCGGGTACTGGGTATACATGGGCTGCAACGGTCATCCAATGGATGGGAACAAAATGAAAGAAATCATTCGTTTTCATTCACTATTAGTCTTCTTCTTGGTTCTTATTTTCTTCAGTGTAGGAATAAGCCATGCAAATGTGTATGAAAAATCATTTGGAGCGGGTGAGGATTCGCGGAACTCCTTTCGTTCACCGGTTGCTATGGCCAAGGATAGCGCTGGATATATTTACATGGCGGATATGGGCAATCACCGCATCCTCAAGATGAATCCCTCTGGAAATGTTATCGGTGAATACGGAACGTTAGGAAGCGGACCTGGACAATTTGACATGCCATTTGGCGTTGCGATAGATAAGGAAGGCAATATTCTAGTGGCCGATACAGGTAATTATCGCGTACAAAAATTCACGCCAAACTTCCAGTTCATCAAAAGCTGGGGAACGAAGGGAAAGGGGAATGGTCAATTCGGCTTTCCAAGGGAAATCGCGATAGATACCCATAACAATTACTATATTACCGATGAATTCAATCACCGTGTCCAGAAATTCACTTCGAATGGACAATATTTAAAGACAATTGGAAAGTATGGTAAGGCAAATGGAGAGCTGGCATTACCACAGGGCATCGCCATTAATAGCAAGAATGAACTCTATATTGCGGATACCTACAATAATCGGATTCAAGTATTTGATTCGAATGGACAATATAAAAGAAAGATAGGGAATCTTGAACACGGGATTGGCCCATATCAATTCTTTCATCCACGAGGTCTCAATTTTGACTTGGCAACAGATACTCTTTATGTGGCAGATACGTCTAATAATCGCATTATGAAGTTCAATAAATTTGATCAATTTGTGTTCAACTCAGGAGTTTTCCCTGTATTGGCTTTTCCTAATCAGGTTCTGCCAGACGGGAGAGGCAATTTATATATCACCGATACAGGAAATAATAGAATTCAAGTGTTTCAGGACTTAGGGGCAACAGCCGGTTATGTAAAAGCAATTGGGAATGCGAGAAACGGCGGGAAAGACTATGCAGGTCCTTTCGATGTCCAAAGTGATTCAAACGGGAATATTTTCGTATCGGATTCCTTCAACCATCGGATATTAAAATACAATGCGGCTGGGGATTTGGTCAGTAAGTGGGGAAGTATGGGTGGAGCGGGCGGTCCGCTAGGCTATGGCAGCATGGCAGGACAGTTCTTCGTCCCGAGGCAGATTGCTGTAGATTCTTTTAATAATATTTACGTTGCCGACTCTGTTAATCATAGAATACAGAAGTTCTCAAACTCAGGTGTATTTTTAGGGACATTTGGAGCGTATGGTACGCTTCCAGGATATATGCAATTGCCGTCTGGAGTGGCGGTTGACAGTAAGGGTAATATCTTTGTCGCTGATTCCGAAAATAATCGGATTCAAAAGTTTAATAGCTTCTTTGTCTATATAAAAGAATGGGGAACTAAGGGGACTGGGAATGGACAGTTCTCCCAGCCAATGCAGCTGGCAATCGACGCTGACGATAATGTCTATGTTACAGATCGCGTGAACAACCGAATTCAGAAGTTTGATAATAACGGAAAATTCCTCATCAAGTGGGGGACGAACAACGGAGCAGGGAATATAGACCCGCTTGAAAACTGGGGAGAAGAACCTGGAGACTTATTTTTGCCGACTGGTATGGCTATTGATAAGGAGAACCGCGTGTACGTCACGGATACATCAAATAACCGCATGAATGTCTATGATGCAAATGGGAACTTTATAAGGCAATTCGGCCGTTTTAGCGGGAGTGCAGGAAACTTCTTCTCGCCTCAAGGACTTGATATCGGAAAAGACGGCAGGATCGTGATTGCAGATGGCTTATTGCACCGCATTCAATTTTATAAATAAGAAGGATTCAGGGAGGAATGAAAATGCCGGTAAAGTTAAGGATGTGTTTATCCATTGTCTTATTGGGTTCCATACTTATTGCTGCAGGCTGTTCGGATAATGAAGCAAGTTTAAGTGAGGATACAATCAAAGTCGGTTTGCTTGCATCCATGACAGGACCGCTCGAGGTTTATGGGAAGCAAACGGTTCAGGGATTTGAGCTTGGTCTTGATTATGCGACAGACGGGAAGTTGGAGGTGGGCGGTAAGAAAATTGAATTTATTGTTGAAGATACTGAAACGAAGCCTGATATAGCAGTCAAACAAGCAACGAAATTACTTGAGGAAGATGAAGTTGACTTCCTGGTCGGGTCATCAAGTTCAGGTGACACACTTGCGGTCTTGCCGCTTGCTGAAGAGTACGAAAAAATCATGGTTGTCGAACCAGCTGTCGCCGATAGCATCACTGGTGAGAACTGGAACCGCTATATTTTCAGAACCGGCCGTAATTCATCCCAGGATTCGGTGGCAGCAGCTGCTTCCATTGCAAAGGATGGGGTGAAAATCGCGACACTTGCCCAAGATAGCGCTTATGGAAGAGAGGGCGTTCAAGCCTTTAAAGAAGGGGCAAAGAAACTGGGTGCTGAAGTCATTAATGAACAATATGCTGACGCGAATGCAACGGATTTCACTTCGAATATCCAAAATATCATAAGCTCTAAGCCAGATTATTTATACATCGTATGGGCAGGGTCGAATTCCCCGTGGAAGCAGCTGAAGGATATGAAGGTGGCAGAACAAGGCATTAAGCTTTCAGCCGCTGCCCAAGATATTGCCTCGCTAAAGACGATGGATGCTCTCTTAGGGATGAGCGGATTCTCGATTTATTACCACACCCTTCCTGACAATGAGGTGAATGATTGGCTAGTGGAAGAACATAAGAAAAAATTTGACGGTCAGGTCCCAGACCTCTTTACGGCAGGTGGGATGTCTTCAGCCATCGCCATTGTAGAAGCATTGAAGAATACAGAAGGTGACACAGACAGTGAGACACTTATTGAGGCAATGGAAGGAATGGAGTTTGACTCGCCAAAAGGGACAATGAAATTTAGAGCGGAGGATCACCAGGCATTGCAGTCCTTATATGCGATTACCCTAGAAAAGGAAGAAGGGGTAGACTATCCGGTGCCAGTACTGGTAAGAGAACTGACGATGGATGAGACTGAACCCCCGATTCGAAATAAATAAAATGCGGGTAGAAGGAGGGGATGGGAATAGATTCCCCTTTCTTCTATATAAAAGGAGGAAAGCTTTTTGCCAAATCTATTATCGACTGAAAAACTTTCCGTATCATTTGGCCAGCATGATGTAATCAAAAATCTCAATCTATCCATACCTGAAAAGAAACTGATTTCCATCATTGGTCCGAACGGAGCGGGGAAAACAACGCTGTTCAATTTATTGAGCGGGCAGCTTAAGCCAACAAGGGGGGAGATTTATTTCAAAGGGGAAAATGTGACAAGCTATTCCATCCCTGAGCGAACGAGACTCGGAATAGGACGATCGTTCCAGTTGACAAATATATTCCCGGAGTTATCTGTGCTCGAGAATATCAGGTTAGCCGTCCAAGCTGAGCAAAAGGACTTCTTCCGCTTCATTCCAACAAAGAAGAAGTACCACGGGCAACAGCAGGAAGCGAGGTCGCTCTTGAATGAAGTCATGCTTGAAGGGAAGGAAGCTTCTCTTGCTAAAGACCTTGCCCATGGCGAAAAAAGAAAATTAGAGCTGGCGATGCTGATGGCTCTTAAAACGGAATTGCTTCTCCTCGATGAGCCAACGGCCGGAATTTCGCTTGAGGAAGTGCCAGCAATATTAAAAGTCATCGAGAAGATCAAAATGAACGGTTCGAGTACGATTATTTTGATTGAACACAAAATGGACATGGTCATGCATTTATCTGATCAAATAGCTGTCTTATTTCATGGGGAACTATTAGCTGAAGGAAGCCCAAGCGAAATCATGCAGGATGACCGTGTCCAGAATGCATATTTAGGGGGATTGTATGATGACTCTCTTAAAAGTGGATAAGATGGAAACCTATATTGGACAATTTCATATTTTGCAAGGTGTTTCCTTTGAAATTCGAGCGGGCAATATTACGGTTTTGTTTGGAAGGAATGGAGCGGGGAAGACAACCACCTTACGGTCAATCATGGGCTTTCATCAAATCACGAAAGGAAATGTCACTTTCAAGGGTGAACAGTTGAATGGGCTGCCAACACACGCAATATCGAGAAAGGGAATAGGCTATGTTCCAGAAAACCAGGGGATATTTCACCATTTAACGGTGGAAGAAAACTTTTCCCTCGCCCAAGCAACGAAATCGGATACACAGGGGGGAAAGGCGGAATGGATGCTCGAACTCTTTCCTGATTTAAAGAAATTTTGGCGAAAGAAGAGCGGGCTCTTAAGCGGGGGGCAAAAGCAAATGCTGGCGATTGCCCGTGCCTATATCAATAGCGAGCAGTTATTGCTGATTGATGAACCAAGCAAGGGATTATCGCCCATAATGGTCGAAAAGCTGATGGAATCCATTCTGGAAATGAAGAGCAAGACAACGGTGTTATTGGTTGAACAAAATTTTATTATGGCAAGCCAGATTGGAGACGAGTACGCCATCATGGATGATGGGAAAATCGTCCATAACGGACGAATGGAGAGCTTAAAGGATGATGCAGACACATGTAGAAAATACCTAGGAATCGCTTAACCGTTGAAGGGAGACTATGACGATGGACATTTTAGTCAATTTATTTGTAAATGGCATATCGACCGGAATGCTAATCTTTCTGCTCGCCTCTGGCCTTACGCTCATCTTCGGGTTAATGAGTGTTTTGAACTTTGCCCATGGAGGACTGTTCGCCTGGGGAGCCTTTTCTGGGGTGTGGATATTTGCTGAAACGGGAAGCTTCCTGGTATCGATGCTAGGTGCTGTGGTTATTGGGATGGCATTAGGCTTAATATTGGAGAGATTCCTGATAAGGCCTGTCTATGGAAACCATGTGCGGCAGCTTCTTATTACGCTTGGAGGCATGCTAGTCTTGAGCGAGATGCTCAAGGTCATTTGGGGACCAAATCCGATTAGGGCTAATCTCCCTGAATGGCTGTCCGGCAGCTATCAATTAGGCGGAATCATTTTGATTAAATACCGGCTTTTTGTTATCCTGATTGGCATTTTGGTTTACATTCTTCTTATACTGCTTTTGAATAAAACAAAGCTTGGACTCATGATTAGGGCGGGAGTGATGGATAAAGAAATGGTCCAAGCACTTGGTATCAATGTCAAATCACTATTTTCCTTTGTATTTTTGCTCGGAGCGGGTGTTGCGGCGCTGGGCGGAGTCTTGCTAGCACCTTATTCAGGTGTCGTATTTGCTGAAATGGGCATGCAATATGCCATATTGGCCTTTGTCGTCGTAATCATCGGAGGTATGGGCAGCTTGAAGGGGTCAGCGGTCGCTTCCTTGATAGTTGGTTTGGCAGGGGCATTTATGGCCTATTATCTTCCTGACTTTTCACTGGCGCTAAATATGCTGTTGCTCGCTTTTGTCTTATTAGTGAAGCCTTCAGGATTGTTCGGAGAGGAGGGGGAGGTGTAGATGCAGGTGCTTTCTAATAACCGTCGCTTTTTGATTGGTTTCGCTGTCGTTGCCTTCTTAGCAGTTATTCCATTTGTAAATGATTCTCGCAGCATGCTCATCTTACTGACACAGGTCTTTATTTTTGCGATTTTCGCGATGAGCTTTGATATTTTATTGGGATACACAGGAATCGTATCATTTGGACACTGCCTATTTTTTGGTATCGGGGCCTATAGCGTGGCCTTATTATTGAATAGGCAGGGAGGAGAACTTCCATCCTTTGCGGCCGGGATGGCTATCGCTCTCGTGTTGGCGGTCATCATAAGCTATATCATCGGCATGCTCTCACTTAGATTGAAAAGCCATTTCTATGCGATGCTGACATTGGCCTTCTCTCAGTTATTCCTTGTCCTTGCTGAGAAATGGCGGTCACTAACCCATGGCGGAGACGGATTTACCTTTATGGTCCCAGATCTTTTCAGAGACCGTCTCTCTTTCTATTACATTACCTTCACGTGTCTGATTGCTCTATTTATCTTATTAAAACTATTCACCGAATCCTCAGCAGGAAAGGTTCTAAAGGCAATATCCCAAAATGAGCAAAGAGCAGAAGCACTAGGATACAAAACTTTGCACTATAAAGTCATCGCCAGCATAGTTGCCGGTACGACAGCAGCAGTGAGCGGGGGACTTTATGTGGTCACCTTACGTTTTGTCAACACGACTGTTTTCTCCATCGATGTCACATTAGATGCCCTCCTGATGACAATGATTGGCGGAGTAGGAACGCTAGTCGGAGCCATAGCTGGGGCCGGCATCATCGAATATCTGCAGCATTATTTATCAGAATTAGCCTCAACCTATCCAATCTTCGAGCGTTGGACCATTCTGCTCGGGTTGCTGTACATCTTTGTTATCATGGGATTCCCAAGCGGATTGGCTGGATTGTTTAAGAAGGTATCGGCAAGAGGAGAAAGAGAGAAATCAAAGGATAAAAACAGGAGAGGATCAGAGAAGACAGCATAATTTGATGAGGTTAGAGCTATGGTATTTAAAGAGACAGCAGGAGAAAATCATTCTCTTGCTGCCTTATTCAAATCCTCTATTCTATTGCCCTGCTTTCAAAGCACGGTTTCAAGCTCTTTTTTTAATACCTTCTTCACCTCAGGCGATGCCGTCTCTGTAATGGCAACCGCTAAATTTCTGACTTCTACTTTTTCATGCATAGGCGGTTCGCTTTTATCTATTAGTAAACACATAAAATTATAGCTAGAATAATACTGGTTTTAACCTTACTTGGTTAGTCTGTGTGCGCGACGGCACGTATTTCAATCAGCTGGTGAGGAAAAGCTAGACCAGACACGCCGATGAGAGTGCCAGCTGGCCGATGGTCGCCCACATATTCCTTAAATAGAGTGACGCACTGCTCGAAATGCTCTTGGGGGTTTGTCAGAAATATTTCCATCTCAGCAATATTGGATTTCGTGACTCCGAATCCGGCCAGCACGGCATCAAGATTCTTCAGCGTCTGCCTAGTCTGTGTTTCAAAATCATCCTCACCTACGAATGTTCCCTCCATGTTGTGTGAAAATTGCCCTGATATATAGATAGTACCGTTGACACTGTATCCTTGGCTAAGTCCATACTCTTCTTCCCATGAAACACCGTGATTGTATATTTTCTTCATTTTGATTTCCCCTTTTCTTTAAAGTACATTCAGTATAAACTGGAAACAAATAGAAAGGTAGTACGCACTTTTTTGTAAGGTGCTACCCGAAAGGATAGTGTGGAGATGGGGATGGAGGAGTATAAAGGGAAAGTTAAGAACATCCAAGATACACCTTTTGGCTATACAATATCTGTCATTGGCGGCAAGTGGAAAATGGTGATTATTTATCTTTTGGCAGAAAATCAGCCGGTCCGCTTTAATGATCTGAAAAGACAAATAGGTTCCATAACTTATAAAATATTGAGCTCGCACTTAAAGGAATTAGAAGCGGATGGCTTGGTGGAGCGTAAAGAATATCCTCAAATTCCGCCGAAGGTTGAGTATAGCCTGACAGACAAGGCTCAAACATTGCTGCCAATACTAGAGGAATTATGTGAGTGGGGAGTGAAGAATCAGGATATGTGAATGATGAAGATAATTTTACGTTCGCTGTCCTGTTTTTATGAGCGAGCCTGAATGAAAAGAAGCAGAATGATTAAAACGTTCAAGATAGTAAGAACGCCTATATAGTATGCCTCAAGAGGGAAGAGATAGATATTCAGTAATAGAAGAATTAAGCATTCTACTCCATATGCCATAATGACGATGCTGATTCTTTTGGCTAAGCCTTTTTCATCTTGAATAGAACCTTCCTGATATCCCGCAATAAAATTGACGATGCCCTTTCGCCAAACATAGAGACCTGTAAGGATGAAGGATAAACTAAAAGCGATTCCAACCGGTACGGCCAAATAAGTTCACCTGCCTTCTTTAGTATTAAATGAGAAATTCAATGTCTTAATGTTAATTCTATTATACTATATATTGGAAGTTTTGGTTGGTGTCTTTAAGTAAGGTTGTAAGGGTTGGTCATGAGATTACTTCTTTTTTCTGAGTTGAACAAAAAAGGATTGAATCCCATCAGAGGATTCAATCCTTTTAGTTATTTAAACTTGATTATTCAACGACGACAGTACCTGTGAAAGGTGTATCTTCACTGGAAGTACCAACATATACAGTGTACTCGCCAGATCTTACAACGAAGTCATGCTCGTAGTAATCCCATACACCCATTGGGTGGTTTGTCGCAGCTGGGTCAATCGTGATGGTGACTTCGCGAGACTCATTAGGCTCAAGGTGAACTTTTTGGAAGCCAACTAGACGTTTAGGCGGCTGTCCTTGAACAGGAATACCAAGATATACTTGGACAACCTCAGCTCCCGCTACTTTTCCTGTATTTTTTACAGTCACCTTAACCGTGATAGGGGATGTACCATCTGTTTTTTCTGGTGTTACTGAGAATCCAGAAAGCTCAAAGGATGTGTAAGATAGACCATATCCAAATGGGAATAATGGTTTAATTCCTTGAGATTGGAACCAGCGATAGCCCATGTTAAGGCCTTCGGAATAACGGATAACCGGGAAGCCGTTGCCTTCATCAGTACCAGGGTAGCGCTCTGGTCTTCCTGCATACAATAGGTCGTCCTCAGAAGCAGCGTATGTCGTAGGTACTTTACCAGATGGGTTCACAACGCCAAAGAGCAAGTCAGCAACAACGTGACCATCTTCAGTACCTTGGTTCCAAGCCTCTAGAACGGCTTTAGCCTTAGAGATCCATGGCATCATAACCGGGCTGCTGCTTTTCATCACGACAACGGTTTGCGGATTGATATCCAATAGTTCATCAATCATGCGATTTTGGTCGTTCAGCATGTTCGGGCTTGGTAAATCAAAGCCTTCAGAGGCAACCAAGCCAGCCATTAGAATGACCATGTCCGCTTTCTTCGCAGCTTCTTTTGCTTCTTCAAGGTTTGAAAGATCGTTCGCTACAGTTAGCTTGCTGACTTGCGAATCTGAACCAAGTTCTTTAAGAACATTTTGCATACCTTCTACTGGCGGTACCGTATAGAGTGGCGTGACCTTTGAACTGCCCCCTCCGCCGTTACATGCATCATCAACAAATTCAGATTGACCGATGATCACGATATTAGCATAGGCTTTCGGGTCAAGCGGTAGTATATCGCCTTCATTTTTGAGAAGAACCGCGGCTTGAGAACCGATTTTGCGAGATCTAGCTCCATGAGCTTTCGCATCAATCTCACCTGGATTATAAGGACGCTCGAATTGATTGAAACGGAACATTTGTGTATAACGGCGAACCAACGCACGGTCAACTGTTTGAATTTCAAGGCTAGTGTCTTGAAGGGCATTCTTGACATTCGTTTCGTTCAACCATTTAGCATCCGGCATTTCGTGGTCCATACCGGCATTCAATGAAGCGGCTGCGGAGCGGCAAGACCAGAAGTCAGATTGTACATAGCCTTGGAAGCCCCACTCATCACGAAGAATATCGTTCAAAAGGTAGCGGCTTTCCGTTGCGTACACACCGCGAACACGGTTGTAGGCACTCATCATTGCTGCGATATCGCCGTCTTTAACTAACATTTCGAAAGGAAGAAGGTATAATTCGCGTAATACATGCTCATCCAATTCTACACTTGTACGGAAGCGCTCGTACTCTTGATCATTAACGGCATAATGCTTACCCATAGCGATGACATCGTGGTCTTGAATCGCTTTCGTAACCTCAACGCCCATTACG
>Ga0233366_1000472_pt1 | contig 13551 bp, 12 predicted proteins | sample ElkDunMinimDraft_23_FD_191536 | JGI IMG/M metagenome (GOLD analysis project Ga0233366, IMG submission 191536) | Fecal eukaryotic communites from dung pellets of Tule Elk in California, USA - Elk Dung C4 | ecosystem: Host-associated > Mammals > Digestive system > Large intestine > Fecal | place...
CGGGTGTCCCGGCCCCGCCCGAGGCGATCGCAGCGGATGATGTGCGTTTCGACTATTTCCCCCCCGCAAAGATCGGGATCGGATGTGTCCCCGCAAATTAATCACATCTGACATCTCACATTTCACTTTTGGCCTGACCCCATGCTGACTCTCTTTTCTTTTTCTTTGACTAAAGCACGCCAACGACAACGCAGATGCGGATTCAGCCTATGAGGTGAGCTCTCTTTTGAAGACATTTCCTGATTAGTATACACGTTCTGCATGGCGCATCATGACACAACGCTATCGAGAAGTCACTTGTCGCTTGTCAACATCCAATGTCGGCCTTGTCACCCGAGATTGCATATTACAAACCTCAGCCCGTTGGGGACAGAAGAAAAAGGGATGCTGACTCACGTTCTAATGTAGTCCATCACCAGCGATTCCACCTCGCTCACTTCCTCCATCGCCAAGTACAGACAAGAAAACGGTCGGACGTATCACTCGTACAAGGAAGGCAGTAAGTGCAACTTCCAGTCGCAAAGGATCATAACGGTCACTAACTTCAACGCGTTTCACCAGAATATGTTTTCCCCAACGATGAGGTATGCCGCACTATGCCCAGCCACTTGATGCCCACCCTCCCTGGGACTTCAAGCCCGGAATCTCTCAATGCGGAACTGGAAGCTGACACAGTATCCAATCTAGACTGAGAACGACCGATTGGGTATGTTGCAGGACGCCACCGTGAAGCCATACCGTTCACGTAGGGCTTGTTTACTAATCTTGCTCTAGACCTCCAACATCATCTGTTCACTCTTACGCTAGACGGGAAACTGCACGCTTGCCCCGCCGGTGAGGGAAAGCCACTGAGACGTGTCCTTGATGCCGGTACAGGTACCGGAATCTGGGCTCTGGACATTGGTATGCTCCCTTTTCAGATGCTGATATCGGTCTGTCGCTAACTCTCTTCACTCGCAGCCGATGAGCATCCCGAGACTCACGTATGAAGCCATTGATAGTCCAGAACTGTGTTTGCGCCAGAGACTAACCCCTTTCCAGGTCATTGGAGTTGATTTGAGCCCCATTCAGCCCAAGTTGTATGTGCATTGGCTCCTGGGCTCTCACATTGCCCCTTTAATGTCCTGTTCTCTCAACTGACACATCAAACAGCTCCCCTCCCAATGTATCCTTCTACGTCGACGACCTCGAGGAGCCGTGGACGTACACGGACAAGTTCGACCTCATCTACGGCCGCATGCTGGTCGGCTCGCTCGCCAACTGGCCCAAGTTCATGGAGAACGCGTTCGAGAACCTGAACCCGGGCGGCTGGGTCGAGCTGGCCGACATCCACGTCAAGGCAACCTGCGACGACGGCACCCTGCCCAAGGACTCGGCCCTGTACAAGTGGTCCGAGCTGTTCAACGACGCGGCCGCCGCCTACGGCCGCCCGGCCGACTGCGCCAAGCTGTACAAGGAGCAGATGGAGGCGGCCGGCTTCGTCAACGTCACCCAGCGCGTCTACAAGTGGCCCATGAACACGTGGCCGCGCGACAAGAAGTACAAGGAGCTCGGCATGTGGGCGGAGCAGAACCTGCTCAACGGCCTCTACGCCTTCAGCGCCGCCCTCTTCACCCGCGCCCTCGGCTGGTCGCCCGAGGAGCTCGAGCTCTTCCTTGTGGACGTGCGCAAGAACGTTCGCGACCGGTCTATTCACTCTTACTGGCCTATGTAAGCATGCAATTTTCCATCCTCTCAGTTTTCGGTTTGCAAAAGAGTCACTCTAACATTTTTGTCAAACAGCTATGTTGTCTATGGACAGAAACCCGAATGAGTTTGGTCATTGTAGGGTAAAAAGGAAATTAAATCCTTGGATGAGCTTGTCTCAACCTTTCACAGCGAAGTTTGACCTTGGATCACATGGTTTGTCTTGACGGTTCATAAACCCTACAACTGAGTGATAATTAATACAGCTCTTTATTCGTCGTCGTCCCATTCGCCTCAGTGCCCGTTTTAGTAGTCCTTGTTGTGTGTGCCAGTAGACGGATCCTTCCCACCGTCATATATGCCCTGCTAATGAACGACGAAGGCTGCAAAAAGTAGGTTGTATTGTAGAGAAAAGGCAGGAAAAGGATCTGTGGAAGGCTGGCTTTTATAGACGCGGTGGCAACCGGGCCCCACTCCGGTGAATTCAGGAATGTCCAGCGCGGGGCACACCCCCTCCAGCCGAACCAACAACCACAGGCCAGTCAAAACCTGTAAAAGTACCTAAAAAGGAAATAGTGAAGTCATCGCCATGTAATCCATCCCCAACCTTTCTCTCAAATCCCAGGGTTTTCCACGCTCCAGCTTTCCTTTCTTTCTCAGATTGAGTGGCACTCCCGGCTCTCTTTTCGTCTTCCTGACTGCCTCAAAGGCTTGCTCTTGCTGGTCTTGCGATATGATGAGTATGGTGGGCGTGTTCCACGACATACTCCAACTGGATCTGGAAGTTGTGCTGGAAATCGCCACTAGTATCAATCTCGGGGCTTATCCTGAGAGCGCCCAACTGACCAGCCTCCACCTCGTTCCAGACATAAAAGTTCAATGTCCCGTAATCGTTCAGAATATATGTATCGCCCAAGCACCCGTGATCGTTATTAACCAGCACCGGAATGAGGTTGGGCATGTCAAAGCTTTCGCCGATGTTAGGGACCTCTGATGATTGTGAGCTTGTCAGTTTTCTATGGCACTTTTCGTTGCCTGCTTGAATACTTAGTGGAGGTAACATACGCGGATTTCGGTTGAAGTAGGTTGCGAACGACATAGCATTCGGGTTGTTTGTCCAGCCACAAGCTAGGAATTCCAAATCTTCTTCTTCAATTTTGATGTACTCAGGAATTTCCTCTGCTTGGGCTGCTGCTTGGTCGGCTGCTGCTTGGTCGGCCGCTGCTTGGTCGGCTGCTGCTTGGTCAGTTGCTGCTTGGTTGGCCTCTGCTTGGTCGGTTGCTGCTTGGTCGGTTGCTGCTTGGTTGGCCGCTGCTTGGGCGGCCTCTGCTTGGTGGCGATGGAAGGCGGCAAGATCTATGAAACCGGCATCGCGGTAGGCAGCAAGTTCTTGGCTAGCAAAATCGGGACCTAGGCTAGCAAGTTTGGCATCGCGGGCATTGCGGCGGGCAAAATCGGGATCGTGGTGGTACTGCTTGAATTTCTTAGGGAGCGGAGTCCATTGCGAGTCGAGTTGTTCGACCTCTTCGTCCCTTTCCCAGTTCGAGATTGGGTCCAGCGGATCGGTCAATTCAGACTCCATATTTGATATGTTCAATGATGGACGCTCCTGGAGTAAGCTGAGATGTGGTAATTATGTTGAAGAAAAGTGCAATTCTTTTTTTTGGGACGCGAGTGAAAGCACTTTTATAAATACGCATAGTTCCAGGCGCAGCGTGCGAGCAGTTTCCTTGCAAAACCTTGTTACAAAACCTTGTGATTTGGGGCGTCGGTGCTTGCCAGTCATGCCCTACTTCTTTGTATGTTTCGCCAAATTGGGTTTTCTACGTAGGTCCCAAATGGTGTACATTGATTGGGTGCATCAAGCCCGGAGGCGATCGCACTTGGACACTTAGGGAGGATAAGCTGCAAGTGAATTCGTACAAAGACATCCATACGCTGGTGCTTAAAGGCAAAAGGACACAGAAATTACGTACTTTCATATACTTGCCGCGGAATGTTCATCGTATCGCGCCTAATTACAGTTTCGGCGAAGAGTTACGAACTCAATACGGGCTATTATGGTTCGTTGTGCCCAACGAATTGACACGCCAGTCAACAGTTCGGTGAAAGGTTAGGAACATTGGTCCTTATACCGTTTGCTGGTTCATTAACTCTTCCACGGAGTGATACAAGACTTTGCATGTTGCCAGGCCATTAACATCAGTGCCCCTCAACTTCTCCTAGTGGTCACAAAAACAACTGCAGACAAGCAAGCGCAGCAGAAACCAGTGTTCTTTCCCCTCACTCGATCGTTGACTAAACTTTAGTCACTAGCATCAATACATGTAGTTCGACGTCTCAAGGACATCTCCATGTTTTTCCAGGAACAGCCAAGAGAGACGGGCTGAAAGCAGCGCGTCTGTGCTGGCCACACATTGCATCTGCCGACATCGCAGCGTCTATCTTATCACGCGCTAGTAAGCAATAGGTAATTGTTCCCCTCTCGAGACGTCACCGACTTTTGAACGCCAGCACACATGGCATGAACCACGTGGTTCGCCGCTGCGGCATCGCCTTTTATACTCGACCTTAATTGCATCTCGTCTTCCAATGTTGTTAGGGAAGAACTGAAACACCAATGCTGCACGAATGGCCCTTGTTCTGTCAAGGTGTGGAAAAGAAAAGAATAATGGCACACACCATCTCAGCACTTCTTGCACTGGCCTTGCTGGTGGCCATTGCTGTACGACACATCAAGTCTGGCATCCATAAACGACAACCCTATATCGAAGATTCTCATTCAGCTGCCGAACATGACGAAAAGCCACAGTTGGCCGCTACAAACATCAAGGTCGGCGATGCACTCAACGACAAGAGACTGGTATCCGCACGGAGTGACGACGTCGACGACATCAACAAAACACCGTTAATTGAGCCTCTACCAGACTTCGACTGGAAGACCACAGAACCGATCAAGTTTCGGCCTTTTAAACCAACATATCACATCACAATGGGTCAGTAAATATTGACCCCTTTTTTTTCGTCCGGTCACTTACACACAAACACCTGGACCCACTCTTACCCCTAGGTTTTCCACCACCACCTGTATGTTTCATCCAACCACCCACTAACAAACAACCTCCAATCTTTATCAACAACAAAACAGCCCTCCAAACAAGCACCCCCTCAGATCTCATCACAATAGACCGCACCTACCTCTCCCGCGTCACCGCCCGACGCGAAATCATCGCCAACCACCCCACAACAGTAATGGGCACAACACCAGAAGGCCACGCCGCCATCAGGGAATTCTACACCTACCTCCTGGGCACCTACCTACCAACTCGCTACCCAACCATGTTTGAACTGGTCACCACCACCACCTCACCCAACGGCACCCCAACAACAACATTCCACAACAAAGCAACAAACCACTCCACCCCCCTATCCCCGGCCACCCCAGAGTCAGACCCCCTCTCAATGCTCCACACCCTCGCCACAACAATCGAACAAGACCTCTTCTTCCTCACCCTCGACCCATCCACCAAAACCCACAGATCCACCGCCTTTTTGTGCTGCCACCCCTCCGGGTTCGACCCGTCGCAAAAAGGCCTCGGCCAATCCCTCGGCGAGATCCACGGTCCCGTGCCGTCCTACGACAAAATCGGACCGAGCATGGAGAGGTTTTTCAGCAGGTTGGACGTCGGGAGGCCTGTGAAGCGGCTTAACGTATGTTCTCCTTTAAATTTCCCCTGGGGTAAAGAAAATGATGTTGTTAATGCAAGGATGGTAATCAGTGGGGAATCCAAACGCACACAGAGCTCTTCGCGCCCAGCGGGAACCACGTTCATGTTGGGGAGGAGGTTGAAGAGGTCACTTATGTGTCTGACGAGGACGCGGGGGAGAGAGTAATGCTGCGTGTGGAGCTGCAGACGCTTACTCGCTTGCCGCAAACAGGCGCGCTTGTGTTCAGCTTCAAGACGTACCTGTACCCGCTCGCGGAGATCAAGAGCGAGGGGCTTGGGATGGAGCTGGCGGAGGCGATTGAAGGGTTGAAGAAGGGGAATGCGCCGGGTATGTGGGTTTATAAGGGGAGTGTGCAGTGGGGAAAAGCTGTTTGTGAATATTTGAGGAGACCTTAAAATCTTATTCGCTTGGTAGTAGTGTGTGGGATGAAGTTTCTGTTAATATAGTTGTTGACATGCGAAAGAGAATTGCGGTTATATGACATGTAACCATATCCAGGACTGACCACCTACAAATCACCATCCACTGCCTATACTTCCATCACTCGGAGCTGGACTGTAGCTCCTGCTATTATTATCAATATCATACTCTTCCTCTTCAGAATTATCATCTTCTTCTTCATGTTCTTCTTCCTCTTCCTCTTCTTCCTCCTCCTTGTTCTCCTCCTCCTCCTCTTCTTCTTCTTCCTCTTCATCTTCTTCTTCATCGTTATCTTCCTCGTCGTCGTCGTTTACTTCCTCTTTATCATCTTCGTCTTCTTCCTCTTCATTCTCGTCATCTTCGTCACCATCGTCATCGTTATCGTCATCATCTTCATCTTCGCCACCGTCTTCATCACTATCTTCTTCATCATCTTCGTTGCCATTCTTGTCACTATCTTCGTCACCATCTTCATCATCATCGCCATCATCATCGCCATCGTCAGTATCATCGTCAAGATTATCGTCAGTGTCGTCGTCAGTATCATCGTCAGAATTACCGTCAGTATCATCGCCATCGTTAGATTCATCGTCGGCCTCGTCGTCATCGTCAGTATCACCGTCATCGTCAGTATCATCATCTTCATCGTTTTCCTCTTCCCCCTCTTCCTCTTCCTCTTCTTCTTCCCATGGTTTGGACTGGCTCGACTGGCTCGACTGGGCACTCTCCATATCTCCCTCCTCTTCTTCCTGCCATTGCTTCGACTGGCCACCATCCATATCTTCCACCTCAACTAGATAACAATTATCATGATATCCTCTTGTAGCCTCTTCCTCCGACCACTCGTATTGCTCGTTTTTGCTCATGTATTCTTCCGACACCTCGTAAGATCTCAGTCTCTCAGAAGTTTGATGGCGTGATTGCTCACTAGGCGGCCACTCATGCCGATAATAGACCGGCCGTTGGTGATATGAGGAGCGGTAATCTCGTTCCCACACCTCTTCTCGAGACCCAGTCTCGGACCAGTCCACAGCCTCTGTCCTTGCTCTTCTGTCAAATTCCACCCCTGAATCCAAGTAGTCCGAGTAGGCTTCTACTCCTCCTCTTTCGTTGCGATGGCCGTACCTCGAGTTTCCCCCATATCCCTCGCTCACGTCTCTCGACGTGATGTGTTCCTCGCGCATGCCATACCTCTCATCCGAATGTGGTTCCTCGGTACGTTGGTCATCCATATAATCCTTGGGATATTCCGTTTCCATGTCGCTGCCCCCTTCAGTACCCCCTTCGGTCTTCCACCCACTTCTAGCATCTTCTTTTTGCACGTCGCTTCCCCCTTCAGAACCCGCTTCTGTCTCCCACTCGCTCCCATTATCTTCCCCTTGTTCCTCGCCCCTTTCCGACCTAGTGACCAACCCCATATCCTCCTCCACAGCCACCAAAAGCCTCTCCACCTGCACCGTATCAGGATGCGACTCACCCAACAAGTCGGCCCTCAGAAACCAGGCCTTCTCGAACAAATCCCTCGCCTCGTCCAATCTTTCCTTGGCCCTTTCCAACTCGGCAAGATGGATAATTGTCCGGATTGTGTCATCGTGGTCACGCCCCAGAACTTTCCGCCTTTCACTCAACAGCCGTCGAACAAGGCCCTCTGCTTCTTCCTTGTTGTTCTGCATCTCTAGCACGCGAGCCAGATTCTCAACGCTCTCAAGCGTCCGTGGGTCATCCGGTTTCCATCTTCTCTTACAAGAAGCGACTACCTTGCGATGGACGGCTTCAGCACCCTGATAATCGCCTAGCCCCTCAAGCGACTCGGCTAGTGCACGCCTGCTCGCAATGGTGTCCGGGTGATATTCTCCAAGGGCTTTCTCCTTTGCGCGAAGGACTCGGCGTCGAAGACACTCGGCTTCTTCTTCTGCTCTCCTTGCCTCTTTCTGCTCCTTTTCCTCCTCTTTCCTACTCTTGTTGTCAACCCTATCGGCATTTCTCTTTCTCCTATCAGCCGTTTTTTTGTTGTTGTACCTACCGCCACTACCACCGCCCATTTTGTTGTTCCTCTTCTTGGCACCACAACTCAGCGCAGTTGCAAGCCCGCTAAGACAAGAAAGCGTAGCGGCGCTTTTGCTCCCTAATAGCGACTGGTTTACATCAGCCGCCTGCCTCAGCAGCTGCTCGGCCTCTCCGAATCTGCCCAACCCGATCCTGAATTTTCCCACGTTCTGGAACAGCTTTGCCCGCTTCAGTGCATCCATGCCACTGCCGGTTCCATCACCGGGCTTTCTTGCCGAGGGGTCGATGATTGTTCTCTCGATATGCGGCTCCAGTTCCCGGCATTTCGCCGTCCAGGCTGCCTCGTCCATCTGCGGCCACACAGACCGGCTGTTTGCGAACTTTCGGTTTATCATGCCTGACTGACACAAGTCATAGGATGTATCTGAGTGAGAATCCGGTTGCTCGGGATACTCGCTCACCATGACGTCAATGAACTGGCTTTTCCACTTATTGCCAATATCGTGGACCGTCAACCACGCCTGTGTGCAAGCTTGCACAAGAGGGTGCATCTCGTAAACATCCCTCTGCACAGTGGGCGTCACGAGGGTGTATCGTCGCAATACAGCCATGTCATACTCAAACCTGTCGATGGAAGACAAGCGGTTGCTGCCGTTATCTGGTCTCAGGCAGGCAGAAGATGATCCGCGGGTGTTGGAACTGCGTTTTCCATCTCTTCGGCTCTGGTCCCTGTCGTTGTAAATGTACATAGGGCCTCCACCTGATCTTGCGACTTCGGTTTGTGAGAAGCTGCCTCGTCCTGGATCACCGAAACGCATGTCGCGGTATTCGACTGAGTAGCTGTAATAGTCCTGGACATTACCGACTCTCCTGGCTCCATTAGGCGTCCGCTCGAGGATGCTTGTGGCAGGACCACTTGCACGATAGCCGTCTTCCTCTTCTTGGCGACGATAGTAACTTTTAAGTATCCATTCCTGTATGCCCTGTGGGTTCAAGAAGCTCATAAACAGTAGCAAATCGGCTGCCGAGCGATCCTCTCGCCGAACCTGTTCAAATGTAATGTCCCAGGCTCTGCCTACAGCTCGAGCAATCTTCCGCTGGCGTTGGACATCGTTCATGGGGCCAACTTCTGGACGCACACCCTCGCTCTTATCACCCCTTTCGACCCTGTCTTGTTCTTGTTGAAGCATTTGTAGGTAATCAAAAGGCGTGATTTGTTTTCTGGTTGCTGTCCGCCGAGCCATGAGTGTAGCTGCTTGTGCAACTGCAAAAGGGTTATACGCGAGAGCTTTAGCCAAGTAATGTGCGCCCTTGTCGTCGACAATGTCTCGGCGACTTCCAAGTTGCTTGCGGAGCAGCTTGCGTGCTTCGTCGTCGTCCAACGGGTCAACTTCCCAGAGTGTAGGTCCTGCCAAGAGCTCTGCCGTACTTTGATTACGAGAGGTGACCAGCAGCATGCCGTTTCCATTCCTTGGAAGAAAAGGTGCTAGAGGAGAGGGCTGCGCTCGTCGTTGCGCTGGTGCTATTAACGATGCACCGCGGGGCACAAAGATGTCGGCGTTATCCGCATTGTCAAGAACCATCATCGATTGCCCATGGTTGTCGTCTCGCAACCAGCTCGAAACCAGCCGTAAGATATCAGTGTTGGGGATGGCGTGGCCTGCGAGCTGTAGCTTTTCTGCAATCCCGCGATACGACTCCTCAAACGCCGCTCTGCTGCCGCTGTGCACCCAGAATACGTGCGTCTCTGGGAAAAGCTGCCGCACTTGATGTGCATAGTCCAAAGCCAGCTGCGACTTTCTGTTTCAATTCTGTCAGTAACACAAGCCTTGAAAGAAGGTTGGCTTCAATACATACCCTATGCCTCCAGGCCCTATCAACCCAGCGCTCCTCACCGTCCTCGGCCCCTGACTTTGACTTTGACTCTGACCCAAATCCGGCGTCAGCTTTCTCCGCAGCCAGTCCGTGACTTCTGGCCGTTCTACAAAGTGAGGGTTCGGCCCGAATGGGATAGTCGACACGGCAGGTCGGCGGAACTGTTGGTGCTGCATCATTGACGGCCTTCTGATTCTCTTCCCTCGCATCACACCCGTGTACCGGTCCAGTAGGGCCTTAGCCGCCGCGGCTGCAGAGGCAGATGCGTAGTGTTGCCAGTTCTTGTTCTTGTGGCTGTCAGCGTAGTCGCAGACGCCCTTGACCACCAGACACGGCCCTTCGTCCCAGACTCCGGCGGCTTCCATCTCGAAGGCGATGATTTCATACTGCTTGGCCATCCGATCACGGTCCTCCCCTGACTTGAGCACCGTGTCACCGGACCCGACACGCCCGACGAAGACACGGGGTACGTGTTGTGTGGGAAGTGATGAGGCTGTCGGCCGTAGCAGTCGACGCCTCTTGACCAGATATCCTTCGTCGCAGCCCACTTCGGCACAGGACATCAGCCGTGATGGCTCACAGACGGGATCCGAGTGGTTACGGCATCGGGCGCAGAGGTCGCATCGAAGGTGTGAGAGATGGTGCTTGTGTCGGTAACTGGATGCGAAGAGCCTGTCATTGGCGGCTCCGGGGTATTGGTAGCTTGCACCCGTTCGGCGACGCCGACGGCTCCTTGCCTCGTGTTTTCTCTGCAGTCCTTCAAGATTCAACATAATCTGCCGCTCAAACTTCTCCTCGCCGTCATGTGTCTTAAGTCCGGTGAGCAAGGCGCGGACTCTCTTGGAGGGACCGCCGAGACGCTCCTCGGGAGCATCTTTGACAGCGAACCCATCCGGGTACTGCCTCCGGAGGTCATACTGAATGACGGCCTGACTCACAACAACATCTCCCAGCAGGATCTCGTTCTCCTCACCCTTCCCTTTTCCCTTTCCTCCCTCTCCCCCACCGCCTATAAAAGGCACACCGCCGCAGATGCCCGTAACGAGGACGAGTTCGAGCCCGGGATAGCTTGACCGCAGACTGGCAGACGCACTTGCCGCACTGACCTTGCCCATCGAAGGCAACAAAACCAAGACGACAGCATAATCGCCTATGCGGCCAGTCTTGTATGTGTTTGGATCTCCAGTCGCCCTTCCGTATCTGTCTGCGCCATTGTTGTCGTCATAGGACTCGTCGATGAGGAGCGATACGGCATCGAACTCGATCGGAAGTGCGCAGACGATGGCGACTTCAAACTCATCGCGGGAAGTCGGACGCGATCGTCCAGCCATATTCTCTTCTTCGGCTAGTTTACTGGTGCAGGTTTGGACGGTGCTGGACAGATCTGGTGTTTGGATATTTGGAATCTCGGAGTAATCGAGGGTGCTTTGCGGGTTTGTTGCGCCTTAAAGGGGTGGAAGGCAGACGGTTGTTGGCCCCGGACGAACCGAAACCCGAGGCGGACCCATCATGTCTCGGCTGTCTATGAGCGGCCGCGACCCATCGTGGTTGCGTTGTCCGTACGCCGTATGTGTGATTGTTCCACACTACATGTGGAGGTGCGGACAAGATGCAGTGTAGAAAATGGCGGGTGTGACCGACGTAGATGTCGTGAACTCTTGATTTGTCGCCTTCTCGCGGCCTCTCCAAGCCCAAGCCTTTTTTGGGCTGCATTGTTGCAATCATGTCTTGTCCAAGTTGTTCTTCCAGCCACCTAATCTCTGGGGATCCTCTCGTGTTGCTACCCCGGGAGATTTGTAGGTCTCGATCCGTCCATGAGCCTCGTGTACCTTATCTTGCTGGCTTGACGCACCTCCGTTCGGGGTTGCACAGCTTTGATGCGCTGGAAATGAACGGGATCGTTGGACTGGACTTCGTGTGATGTTATCTGTCGGAACATGCTTGGCGCGTTACCGGTATCAACACAGAGAAGAGAAGTGGGCGGTCGGAGGTCATTTTTGAAGGACGAACGAGATTGATTAATGTTGATTGCGGAAGGTCGAATTGGAGCTGGCGATATGCCCTCGAAATTCCCACTGCGTCCTCATTAATCAGGAAGTTAGGAACTGAAGAAGGCTCGCACCTTCCCAGGCACCCTCCCCTTCCCAGGCACCCTCCCCTTCCCAACGCAAACCTAAGTCGCATGTCAAAGGCGGGGACCCACACCCAAACAACACACTTAGCCAGATATTTGGCACCTTTTCTTGCAAGTAGGTAAATCCCATCTTAAATGATTGACGCAGCAAGCAAATGCAAGAGCTAGGTATCTTTAGATAAATCACAAACTCATTTCGGTAATAACCAAAATGGTAAAAGTAGGTACCCTTCCAAATCCACTCCAACCCTTCAACTGCACATGAGTCTGCTGTCCTTTCCAGACTTGATCACTGATCCGAACATCCCAAAATTATTCCAAAACATCAAACATTAACCCATCCCACGCACATCTGACCAATCTTGCCGCCCTTTCACCAGCAACGCGGTCTGCCACCAACTCAACCCATTTCATGTCCTCGGAACGTTGCCGGCAGCACCATCATCTGCCGAAAGCTTCTCCTTGACCAGAGCGCTCTGCCGACCCGGAGCTTCCGGCTGGTCAAAGTGGTAGAGCGGCTTGAGCGTGGCGTCCTTCCGGAACAGCACCCAGCGCTTGAACCACCAGGGAAGCGCGTGCCTGAGCTGGTAGGATGCAAACTTCTTGACCGGCACCGCAAACACGTAGTCGAGCTCCTCCAGCGTCCGCTGCTTGGTCTCGGGAACGAAGAAGAAGATCATGACGAGGGCGACGACGTTGAAGCCTGCGTAGAGACCGAATGCGCCGACTGTGTGGAGTTCCTTAAGCAGGAAAGGGAACGTCATTCCGAGGACGGCGGCCCAGAACAAGCAGGTGGCAACCGAAAAGCCCATACCAACTTCACGATGTGAGAGCGGGAACACCTCGGCACTGTATGTGAACGGCACAGGACCCTCGCCGGGTGAGTAGAAGGCGCAGAACAGATAGACAAACAGCGAAACGAGCGCTGTTCTGGCCGTGCTCGTCTCGGGTTGTATCAAGGTACATAGGCCGGCGGCAAGCAATGTCCAAAACATTTGTGGGAAGGTGAAGAGAAGAAGCGAACGTCTTCCGAACGTATCGATGGTCCAGAAGGCGGGGAAGGCGAATAGCCAGTTGACGAGGCCAAAACCAAACGATGACAAGAGTGCTTCGAAGTCGCCAAAGCCGGCATCCTTGAACACGGTCGAGCTATAGAAGGCAATGATGTTGATACCTGTACGCGATTGTTAGCCAAAAGCTAGAGTTACCTCTTGGGTTGCACGAGTCCCAGTCTGTACTTACCACACATCTGCTGCGCCAGCATCACAGTAAAGGCGGCAAGGGTAGCTCGTCGAATACGGGGAACGGTGAAAAGCTCAACGAAGCGCTGGGCGTAGTTGGTCTCCTTCAAGATCTGGTGCTCAATCTCCAGCTGAGAATGAATGTAGAAAATGTCTCGGGCCACCTGAAGATCACAGTGTCGAAGGCGCCGCATAGACTTCCATGCTTCTGGGTAACGGTTTTTCTTCATGTACCAACGAGGCGACTCGGGGCAAAGGTAGATGAGCAACAACAACGGAACGGCAGGGAGGAAGGGGGCACCTGGAATCCCATCCTGCAAGTCAGCAACAGTTCTTCTGGTAAAGAAAGGGAGAGGGACCGCTAAGAAATCACATACCAAGCATCAATCTCCAGTTGAGGGGTTCCGGCACGTAAAACACGGCGAGGTTAAATGCTGTACCCAGGAAGATACCGAATGC
>Ga0233366_1000474_pt1 | contig 13533 bp, 17 predicted proteins | sample ElkDunMinimDraft_23_FD_191536 | JGI IMG/M metagenome (GOLD analysis project Ga0233366, IMG submission 191536) | Fecal eukaryotic communites from dung pellets of Tule Elk in California, USA - Elk Dung C4 | ecosystem: Host-associated > Mammals > Digestive system > Large intestine > Fecal | place...
CGGGGACAGGATTTGAACCTGCGACCTTCGGGTTATGAGCCCGACGAGCTACCAGACTGCTCCACCCCGCGACGATAAAAACGCACTGCTTGAAAATCCTGTGTATTCAATGGTGACCCCTACGGGATTCGAACCCGTGTTACCGCCGTGAAAGGGCGGTGTCTTAACCGCTTGACCAAGGGGCCGTATATTATATAAGTTTAACCGCTTTGTTCTGGCGGAGAAGGAGGGATTTGAACCCTCGCGCCGGTTACCCGACCTACACCCTTAGCAGGGGCGCCTCTTCAGCCTCTTGAGTACTTCCCCGTGTCTCTTCAGGAAACTTAAGTGCTTCAGTCGACTTTTTCTATTATAAAGACTGTTTGTTTCGATGTCAACACTTTTTTAAAAAAGTTTTTTCATCAACATTCTCTCTTTGTTTCGGCTTTTTTAACGCCGCTCAAATAAATTACCATGCTTATATAGGTTATGTCAACGACTTTTTTAAAATTATTTTCCCGCGGCATTTTCCGCATACATATTTCTTTGTGTCCATGCGTCTTTTCCTCTTGTATTCCACGCGGCAGGATTGGCATTCGTACACCCATTTAACCGCTTGGACAGCAGCTTTCGTGCTGTTGAGGACAGAACAATAACGCGGAGAATTAGTCTCAAGAAGCAATCTTTTAAAATCAGCGTCTCCATGCTTATATCCTCTTCCAAGCATGTGAAGATGATAATGGCAAAGCTCATGCTTGATGATTCCTACAAGCTCTTGCATCCCAATCTCATCAAGATATTTACGGTTAATTTCAATATTATGGCTAGAAAGCAAATAACGCCCTCCCGTAGTGCGAAGTCTAGAGTTGAAGCTTGCTTTATGTAAGAACGGTCTATGAAATTGATTGATCGATATGTCTTCGACTAGCAATTGTAACTCTTCATCCGTCAACCCGGCCTTCCCCTTCCTCAAGTAGTATCAAACAAACCTAGTATAACATACACTAAACTATCTAAACGGCAAAGGAGGGTTTATTCATGCCCCTTTGGCTGCAAAATCAAATCCAGCGTGCTTTTTTGGAAAAGGACAGTAAGCAAATCTTATTATTGAATCAATGTTGGTTTTTCTATAAGAAAAGCATTGCCGAACAGAGCTGACGGCAATGCTTCTTTCACATCAGGAATTCGGGGCAATCATCGTCAAGGCGATACGTTCTTTTGGAACATCCACCTTTTCTACCCATACCGTCACAACATCGCCTACTGCAACAACATCCATTGGATGCTTTACATAGCTATTTCTTAGTTTAGAAATGTGCACAAGACCAGCTTGCTTTACGCCAATATCTACGAAGGCGCCAAAATCGACGACATTGCGGACGGTTCCTTGCAACTCCATCCCAGCCTTTAAGTCTTCAAGCTTGAGAACATCCTTCTTCAAAAGCGGGGCAGACAATTCATCACGCGGATCCCTCGCAGGACGTATAAGTGAGTCCAGAATATCTCGGAGCGTGATTTCCCCTACCCCCAATTCCTCAGACATGGCATGAACATCTACATTTGACAGAGCATTTCTGAGCTTTTCACTTCCTAGATCATCTGTTGACAATCCTTGACGTCGAAGCAGTGAGCGGACGGCTTCATAATTTTCAGGATGAATCGCTGTCCGATCAAGTGGCTCTGCCCCATCTGGCACGCGAAGGAAGCCAATCGCTTGCTCATAGGTTTTAGCCCCTAAACGCGGAATGGCTTTCAGCTCTTTCCGGTTCTTGAATGCTCCCTCCTCCTCCCGCTTCTTCACAATATTTTGAGCAACCGTCTTTGAGAGGCCTGCTACATATTGAAGAAGGGATGGCGATGCTGTGTTGACATTGACACCGACTTGGTTTACAGCAGTCTCCACAACAAAGGATAAGGATTCATTCAACTTCTTCTCTGAGACGTCATGCTGGTATTGGCCCACCCCGACAGATTTCGGATCAATTTTGACCAGTTCCGCAAGCGGGTCTTGAAGCCGGCGTGCGATTGAGACTGCACTTCGCTCTTCTACCTGGAGCGTCGGGAATTCCTCTCTTGCAATATCTGATGCTGAATAGACACTAGCGCCCGCTTCATTGACGATTAAGTAATATATCTCCTTTGTCTGTTCCTTTAACGCGTCTACGATAAATTGCTCCGTTTCACGGGATGCCGTCCCATTACCGATCGCCACAAGCTCGATAGCATACTTTTCTATAATCTGAAGAATTTTCTGTGTGGCTTCCTTCCTTTTTGAGACTGGCGGATGCGGATATACGACCCCAATCTCAAGCATCTTTCCGGTTTGGTCGACCACAGCAAATTTACAGCCCGTTCGATAAGCCGGGTCGACTCCGAGCACTATCTTCCCTTTAAGAGGCGGCTGGAGCAACAGATTTCGAAGATTCTCTGAGAATATATGAATTGCTTGATCCTCAGCCTTATCCGTTAGCTCGTTACGAATCTCTCGTTCAATAGAAGGCTGGATAAGCCGTTTATATCCATCCTCAACAGCTTCCTTCAAGATAGCTTCACACACGGTTGTACCTTTAATGACTTGGCGTTCCATATACCCGAGAATACGCTCAGCATCCGCTTTAACACTTACCCTTAAGACTCCCTCTTTCTCTCCGCGATTAAGGGCAAGGATACGGTGAGGAACAATTTTCTCTACCGCTTCTTCAAATTCATAATACATCTCGAAAATATTCTTCTCGTCTTTCTCTTCATCCTTTACAACGGATTTAACCATTCCCCGCTTATATGTATCATCCCGAATCCACTTTCGGAAGGCAGGATTGTCCGCAATGATCTCCGCAATAATATCCTTTGCGCCTTCCAATGCCTCTTCCGCACTCTGAACTCCTTTATCGCTATTCACATAGAACTCCGCCTCTTCATGAGGTAATCCGGATACAGGGCACCCAATGATCCATTCAGCAAGAGGTTCAAGTCCCTTCTCCTTGGCAACAGTCGCCTTTGTTCGGCGCTTTTGTTTATAGGGGCGGTATAAGTCTTCAACCCTTTGCAATTTTGTCGCTTGTACAATTTCCTTACGCAGTTCAAGAGTAAGCTTACCCTGCTCTTCAATAATGCGCAGGACCTCTTCCTTGCGCTTCTCAAGGTTGTCCAGATAATTCCATTTCTCAGAGATTGTCTTTATTTCTACCTCATCAAGCGAGCCCGTCATTTCTTTTCGGTAACGCGCGATGAACGGAATGGTGTTCCCCTCTTCTAAAAGGGCCAACACATTCGCAACCTGCTTATCTTTGACAGAAGTCTCCTTGGCAATAAGGCGAATTAGTTCCTCTTTGGATTTCATGCAATCCAACCTTTCTTTTATGACTTTCCTCTTAATAGTACCACATACCTTTTAATGGAAGAATGGACGCTCGCTCGAGCACAAAAAAGAAGCCTCTTGTTTTTATTCTAGGAGACTTCCAAATATAAAAGTTATATCATCTGAGGCGGCAGAATTTGTGTGTTCCAGCTGATTAGCTGATACTTCAAGCGAGCTTGAAAGCCCGAAAAAATCCTTTGTTCCTCTCATCTCAAATCCATCAGAGTGAATCAAGAACCTCGAATTGGGCACATAGGAAAATTCCTGTGTATGAAAACGCTGCTTCCGCCCAGACATATAGCCCGTAACCGGAAGAGGATAAACCAATTTGCCATTAGGCGGATATAGATAGAATCGAATGTTGCCCACGCAGCTGTAGCGAAACCTTTGTTCCTTGAAATAGACTTTAAAGATAGCAACTGCCGCTCCCCTCTTCTGAAGAAGCACTCGATTACAAAGCTCCATCAATGAGTCCACATCTTTTCCATGTGACTCGCGGACTACATTTGTTACCGCACGAGAGGATTCATGTGCAAATTCACCTGACCCCAGGCCATCCGCCAATACGCATACAAAATAATCATCCGTGGCGAGGAAAAAGTAATCATCTCCACATAAGGCTTTTCCGTTCTTAGAAGACTGAGCGGCAATCGCCTCTACCTTTCTATCCCGAAGGATTTCATGTTTCACTGGATATACTCCGAATTCTCAGCATTAATGGCTTCCTGAAGCTTCTTTATAGCTCGCCTCTGCAAGCGCGAAACATGCATTTGCGAAATGCCGAGCCGGTCTCCCGCTTCTTTTTGGCTTAAGTTTTCAAGGTATGTGTAATGGATGATTTTCTTCTCTCGGTCACTAAGAACATGCAAAACCTTCTCAAGGACTAAGCGCTGGTTTACCTTTTCATACCCGTCATCTACATTGCCGAAGATATCTAACAGCGTAACAGTGCCTCCATCTGAATCTGCCTCTATGGAATGGTCTACAGATAGTGCTTGGTAGCTCTTGCCCATCTCCATTGCCTCTAGCACCTCTTCTTCGGAAACATCCAAATATCTGGCTATTTCTTCTATCTTAGGAGAACGGTGTAAGGTTGAGGTTAGCTCCTCCACTGTTGTCTTGATTTTCGGGCCAAGCTCTTTAATTCGCCGCGGCACATGAACACTCCATGTCTTGTCACGGAGAAAACGCTTGATTTCCCCTATGATTGTCGGAACAGCGAATGCTTCAAAGCTCTTGCCAAAGGAGTCGTCATAACGGCGTATCGCACCCAGCAAGCCAATCATACCCACCTGGATGATATCCTCATGGTATGACTTTCCCTTTGAATATTTCCTCGCAATCGTCTCAACCAATCCTTGATAGTGAAGGACAAGCTGGTTTTGTGCTTCCTGGTCGTCATTCTCCTGGTAAGCTTTTATCCACTTCATGACTTGTTCTTTTGATTGAGCTCTCATTTCATCGTTAGTTTGAGACTGTCTCTGCATCACTTTCCACCTGCTCTCCCTCAAGAAACTTCGTCATGAAAACCGTCACACCCTCATTCTGGTGTATTTTGACCTCATCCATGAGCGTCTCAATCAGATATAGACCCAAGCCTCCTTCTCTCAGAAATTCCACGGACTGGTCTCTCTCATACGGACCCAATCCTTGTCTTACTTCATCAAAATTGCAGCTCTGTCCATTATCTACCACCATGACCTCTAAGCGATCATCATAAAGGCCGAAGCCAATGACAACCTCCCCTTCATTCTTGCCTTTATACGCATGTTGGACAGCATTTGTACAAGCTTCGCTAGTCGCAATCTTTAAATCTTCTATACTATCATAGGAAAAGCCCATTCGACTGGCGATGCCTGACAGCGTCAATCGCATAATCCCAATAAACTCTGGTTTAGCCGGTAATTTCATTTCAATGTATTCATACGTTTCATTCATTGTGCTCCACCCTCTGCATGGCTTTTTATATGGATAATATCAGCAAGTCCTGTGATTTCAAACAATCTGTGCAGCCGCTCTGACAAACCAATAATTTTAAAATCACCATTATGTGCCCGTACGTTCTTAAATAGACCGACAAATACGCCCAGCCCGGTGCTGTCCATATAAGATACTTCTGATAAATCCACAACCATTACTACTTTGTCCTTATCAGAGAACGGGAAAAGCTTCTCTCTTAAGCGAGGTGCCGTATAGGCATCAATCTCACCCTTCACATACACATGAACCTCTGAATTTATATCTTGTACATCGATAGATATATTCATTAATTGACCCACTCCTCAACAATATGTCTTTAGCGTTCTTTTAAATACCCGTTTTTCTCCAATCTAAAACTTACGTCGGATAATGATTAAGGTAAAATCGTCGCGCAACTGGAAATGCTGCATTTTTTCAAGCTTCTTAAATAGATTATTAACAATACTCTGAGCGTCGAGATGGATGGATTTTTGGATAAATTCAACCAATGTATCCCGCTCAATGAACCCTTCGTTTGTCCGGCACTCCGTCACACCATCCGAGAGCAGAACAATCATGTCTCCCACCTCGATTTTTCGTTCATATTGTTTATATGTTGTCCGCTTATCTACTCCAAGCAAGAGGCCTCTGGCCGTCAATTCAGAAAACCTATTCTCTTTGTAATCATAGAAAAAACCCGGTTCATGTCCTGCAGAAGCATATGTAAAGATATGATCAGTTGGGTCATACAACCCATAAAACATCGTTATAAACATACTTGGGTCAACATTTTGTTCAACGACTCTATTGATGCTTTCCAGAACACTCGCCGGCGATGTTCGGTGCTCGGGGAGAGAATCCATTGCATACTTGATCATGGACATACATAACGCTGCTGGAATCCCTTTTCCGATTATGTCCGCGATGGCTACAGCGACCCGGTTATGCTCATCCTCCACAAAGTGAAAATAATCGCCGCTCATGTGCTTGGCCGGCACGCTGATTGCCCCGATATCGAGATTATCGATAACAGGGATGTTTGTGCCGAGCAAGGTTTGCTGAACATTCGTCGCAATTTCCATTTCACTTTTCAGCTCACGCTGCTGATGCCTTAAACTTTGCAGCTCACGAAATGCCACCCCGTATTCAAGCATCACCTCAAGCAGGAAATCAAGCGAATGTATCGCATCTTTTGAGAGGTCAGGATAGATTTGCTGCAGTGCGTTTTGATGCATACTGATAATTTCTTCTGGTGATATATCATTTTCCATGGCTGACTTGCTGATTTTTTGCCCTAAATATAAGGCTTGTTCCGTTTGCTCTGCTAAGTACCTCGAGAGAGCATCCCGATAATCTTTTTCTAAATACTCTCTTTTCGCCACGCATCTCCCCCCTAACGAATCCATTTGGTTGCAGTAATCTTCGTCCCAACTCCAACCTCTGAGTCAATTTCAAACTCATCCATTAATCGCTTTACTCCAGGCAATCCAGCCCCCAGTCCGCCTGAAGTCGTATAGCCATCCTCCATCACTCTCCTGATATCACTAATACCCGGTCCTTTATCTTCCGCTATAATGCGCAGACCTGTTCTCCCGTTATCCCAAAGCTTCTCGATACCGATTTCGCCTTGCCCTGCATATAAATAGATGTTCCTCGCTAATTCACTAATTGTCGTGGTGATTCTCGCCTGGTCCACTGTGCCAAAACCTAATTCCTTGGCCACATTTCTCCCTACTTGTCGGGCAGCAACAATATCCCACTCATTTAATATTTTTACGTAGGATTGGGTACTCATCATGCTAGTCCCCCAGTTCCTTCTGTAATTTCTCCAATCCTTTTTCAAGGTCTATAGCCGTCATGACATCGGATAACGTGATACCTAATTCAACCAGCGTGATAGCGACGGCTGGCTGTATGCCAGTAATCACCACTTTAGCGCCCATCAGTTTTGACATATTGATTACATCGCCTAAAACCTTCGCGATGAACGAATCAATAATCTCAATTGAAGTAAGATCAATCACGACCCCATTAGCATTCGTTTCATGGATTTTATGTAATAAATCTTCCTGGAATTGAAGAGCTGTCGCATCATCTAATTCCCATTGAATTGAGATTAGCAGACAATCATGCAATTTCAATATTGGAATTCTCATTTTCACTCCTCCGTAACCTCTATAATTTTCTTATTCGTAATCTGGAGGGCAGCTTCCACACCCTTTTTCAGTGTATTTTTTGTTATAATCTCATCTAAATTAATGCCTAAATTAACAATGGTTTGGGCGATTTCCGGGCGTATTCCGACCAGCATACATTTTGCACCAACTAAACGCACTGCTTCCGCCGCTTGTATGATGTGATGCGCCACCATCGTGTCAACAACAGGTACACCAGTAATATCAATCAAAACAACCTCAGAGCGATGTCTCACTGCCCCGCTCAGGAGATTCTCCATGATTTGTTTGGCACGCTCTGTATCTATCGTTCCAATAAGAGGCATAACCGTAATTCCGTCAAATACAGGTATAAGAGGCGCAGAGAGTTCCTGGAGAGCAATACGCTGAAGAGAAACCGTTCTTTCCCAAGTTGATGTATAGACATTGATGATTTCATTATTTAAAGGCGTGATCCACTCATCAAAGTCCAGGACAATTTCCAACTGGTTCTCCTTCGTCATGATCCCCTCTTTCACCATGCCTTCAGTCACCACGATGTTAAATAATTTCATGCCTTCGTTCACAAAGGTGAGCGGCCAGCCAAGACGGATAATCTTCTCGGCAAAGTCACCAAGCTTAGATTGGAATTCTTCGTTAGAGTCCGTGATGTTTGAAATAAGAACCTCAATAAACTCATTGCTTGTCCGAACAAATACTTGATCAGATACAACGTTGATTACGCGTTCATCTGCATTTTCTTTCATTTTGTCAACCCAGCTCTGAAGGATATCTCCTTTGTGATCCTGTATATAATTTTGCACAAACTTATTCATCAGTTCCTCCTTAAAGTGATCTAATGCCTAATCTCTATGCCGACAACTTAAAAATAATTTAATAATTAAAAATTATATATATAACAACATTATAAACACTCCATTGTAAAATGGGAAACCAGAAACCAGAAGATGGTATCTAATCAGAAATTTATCATATACCCTTATTTTCAAACTACATGCTTTTATTCCCGTTTTTTTTCAAATTACTCAAAACATCTGGATTTTACATAGAACCGTAATATTTCATCCAATTTTATGGAAATAAAAAAAGCTACCAAGATCATTTTCTTGATAGCTTTTGCTTGCAGCACATCATCGTCTGCTGAATATTTACTTTATAAGTCCACTAGACCAAGACTAATTTGAAGAGCATACACGACCTTTTTCATCATTTCATCGTCTAGCTGTGTAATCTTGTCAGTTAATCTTTGCTTATCAATTGTCCGAATTTGTTCGAGCAGAATAACAGAATCTCGTTCGAATCCATACTTCTCGGCATCAATTTCTACGTGGGTCGGCAGTTTCGCTTTTTGTATTTGAGCCGTAATTGCCGCAATGATTACGGTTGGGCTGAATCGATTTCCTATGTCATTTTGGATGACTAGGACAGGCCTGACTCCGCCTTGCTCAGATCCTACCACAGGAGACAAATCAGCAAAATAGACGTCACCACGTTTAACATTTAAACCCTTATTCACCGCTGACTAAACGCTCCACGGCATGTTCAGCTTCATATTCGGCCTGAAAGGCTTCAGCTGCCATAGTCAAGTTGATATTAGCCATCTCCATATATCCACGGCGCATAGATTCACGAAATTCCTTCTTTTTACGTTCTTGCAGGTACATCTTAGTTGCTTGGTAAATAAATTCGCTTCGATTCACATTTTCTTCTCGCACGTATCCATCCAACTCACTTAGCAAATTTTGGGGCAAGCGTATTAGAATTTCCGTAGTTGCACTGGACTCCGACACAGGCAAACACCTCCACCATCACTACAAACCACTTTAGTCTTTTTTCTATCTTACCATCAATACGACCTCAAAAGAAAGGTGTCTAATACATTTCTTTCTTATTATGAAGCAATTTCCTCGTATTTTATACTAATTTTATTTAAAAATGTGTTGAAAAATCATCTACGAAATAACATATTGACGATGTCAACTATCTTTCCGCCCGCTTTATAGACCCTTGGAATGCGATAGGACAGCTGGCATGTTATTTCATAATTGATGGTTTCAAGCTTTTCTGCAAGCTCATCCGCTGTAATGGCTTCTTGACCGTCAGTTCCAATCAATGTAACAATCGTATCTTCTTGAATCGGTTCGTCCACCCTCACCATGCATTGGTCCATGCAAACCCTTCCTACAATTGGTGTTCTCTTACCTTTAATTAATACATTTTGCCCTGAAAGCTTGCGAATCCACCCATCTGCATAGCCTATCGGCAAAGTAACAATCCACTCAGGACCCTTTGCTTCATAGGTGCCTCCGTAGCTGACCGTATCACCTGCATGAATCTGTTTCACTTGCTTGACCCTTGTATATAGAGACAGAGCAGGCTTCAGGTTTACAGGGAGCTCATTCTTGATTTCCGGTGAAGGGCTTAATCCATACATTGCAATGCCAACCCGTACCATATTGAAATATGCATCAGGTAACCTCATTGCAGCTGCACTGTTACTCGTATGAATCATCGGCGGGAGGGAGTTCATACTATGAAGTATGGAGAGAAATTTCATTAGCTGGTTCTTTGAATGGCTAAGATCCTCTTCATCCGCTTTGGCAAAATGCGTAAAAACACCTTCTACCTGTATTTTATTTTGTTTCTGCAAAATATATTCAATATCTTTCATTTCTTCTTCTGTACGGATGCCGAGCCTGCTCATCCCTGTATCGATTTTGATATGAATATGTAAATGTTGTTCACTCTCTTTTAAATGCTTGAGCGCTTCCTCTATATAGGACTTGCCATGAACCGTAACACTGATTCCATACTCTGCCGCAACAGGCGCATCAGAGCTCCTGGTTGAGCCTAGGACAAGGATGGGCGCCTCTATACCGTGTTCGCGAAGACGAATTCCTTCATCCAATAAGGCAACAGCCAAAGAAGTCGCACCTGCATCAAGCGCAGCCTTAGCCACTTGAATATCTCCATGCCCATAGGCATTTGCCTTTACGACAGCCATGACCGCTGTATCCTTCGGCAATAATTCCTTGATTGCTTTTAAGTTCTCTTGAATATGGTCTAAATTCACTTCAGCCCATGTATCGCGGTAAAATTGGTTGCTCATCATGATTGCTGTACCTTCCTTTTGACGTTTGTGTTTTCATTATTCTCCTAATTCTATTGTTAGTCAATCATCAGCAAAACAAAAAGGCCCGCACCTGCGGACCTATTCATTAAATTTATTATTTTTCCCCCACTGGTGCCACTGATTTAGCCACCATCAGCAGCTCATCCATTGTTAAGTTCTTGCCCGCAAGCATGAAGTCCGTTCCTTCGTAAGACCAAGAAATTGAATTATCAGTCATATAGCCAACTGTAAAGCCTAAATCAATCGGTTCTCCAGTCACTGTTGTCACCGCTGCTTCCGTGACGACCTTGGAGTTATTTTCAATTAATGTATATTCCTTGTCCGCTCCGGCATAGGTAAGAACAGCCTTTTGCCCTTCATCTGTCTCAATCATCTTTTCTCCCGCAAGGACAATCCCGTCAATTTCAGCAGTTGGATATTGCACCTCAAGGCTAGCATCTTCCTCTGTCTTCATGACCGGCACTTCAAGCTGAGCTCCCGTCATGTTTTTGTTAACGTCAAAGGCACCCTTACCATAATCAGGGTTAAAGCTCGTTTTCTCAAACTTTACTTCAACCAATGTATTACGGTCAGAATCCATAACTTCAACACGCTTAGGCTCTAGAGTCTTCTTATCAAATTCAATAATTTGCAGCGGCAGCATCTTATTGTTCTGATAGCGCGTCTTCGATTCAAATACATAGCTGTTATCTGTCGTCTTGAAGCTTGCATCCTTATCATCCTTTACATCCATGACAAGGGATTCGTATAAGTACGCTTGGGAGCTATTCTTCGGCCATTCACTTTGAAAGCGGAAGCTTTTGTTCAACGCCGGCGTTAAGACAAAAACACCTTCTTTATTACGCAAAATGATTTGGCTTTGATCCTTTTGTGCATTCTTCAAATTGACCCGGTAATTCGATGGAGCCTCATACCAGACCTCCACATCATAGACCTGTGGCTCTGACCCCATCTTCAGGGTCATTTTCGCATCAGCCTTGTACCCTTTTATCTCGGACATTTTTTTTGTGAGCGCATCAACCACATCTGTCTGTGATTTCTGACCGCAGCCCGCCAATGCAAACATCAACCCCAATGTTAACATCAGCACTAATAACCTCCTCAAAGCTTCTCATCCCCTTTTTACAGTAGTAAGTAAAAGGGAGAGGATAAGGCGCCAATGACCATCAGCACGACCTAAAAACAGTAAAATCTATGACTCTATTACTGTTTAATAACAATCGGCACATGGAAATAAATAAGGCCTTGTCTCTCCTATTCGCTAATTGAATATATGAGAGAGCTCGTCTAAATATGTGCTTTTTACTTTGAATTTCTATACTGTCTTGTCCTCAAGAATCACCTGGGCAGCTGCATACTGGCTCGTATGTGTAATACTGAGATGAGCCGTATAAGGGTATGGATGCCGAACGATTGGCTTTCCACTTTTTTCTTGTATAATGGAGATATCCTGAAATGAGAGTCCTTTGCCTATCCCTGTACCAACAGCTTTTGAGAAGGCCTCCTTCGCGGAGAATCTGCCGGCAAACCACTCTATTTTCCTCCGCTCGCCTAAGCTTGCGAAGACTTCCATTTCTTCAGGAGTCAGGATCCGGCTCGCAAACTTCGGCTTGCGGGCAAGCAAATTACGCACCCTGTCCAACTCTACAATATCAAGCCCTATTCCTTTTATCATGAAACGCCCACCTTTAAGTCAAAATTTTATTCGTTAGGATTGATGCCCATGTTCACTAGATCGGAAAGCTTCTCACAATTTATCCGTTTCTATCCCGCTGTCAGCCTAATCTCTGCTATTTGCGTAATTCTTTATGTGGCGACTGTCTTGCCGCTCCTGCCTGCACGAGATATTTTCACGGCTTTAAGCGGAGTTAATTTCCTCATTAGCGAGGGGGAGTACTGGAGGCTGGTCACACCGATATTCATGCACGCCGGTCTCACCCATATCCTTTTTAACGTCTTTAGCTTGATTATTATTGGGCCAGGCATTGAATCCTTTGCCGGCACAAAACGCTTTGCCCTGCTATTTCTGCTTTCCGGCATCCTGGCCAATGTCCTGACCTTGGTGACAATGCCTCCTATGTATGTTCATGTCGGGGCAAGCGGAGCCATATTCGGGATTTTCGGCTGTTATGCTTATATCCTATTATATAAGAAACATCTTATGAGCCGCCAAAATTCACAAACCATTCTTGCTTTAATTATCATATCAGTGGTTTTATCCTTTATGCAGGGTTCCGTTAACCTGATTGGCCATATTGGCGGTCTCGCAAGCGGCTTCTTGCTGGCTCCCCTTTTCCTGAAGAATAAGTGATTACAACTGCTTGAACTGGAAGCATGCCCCCTTAACTTGCTTGAATCCAGGGGTATGCTTCAGTTCTTCCGCCATCCGAAATACGGCACTATCCTTTAGCTTCGCCTCAAGCATGACATCGATTTGCCGAACATACCCACGATTCCCCTGCGCTATTTCCATGATTTCAGTGACTTCAACATAATCAGCATGAGCCTTAGGGTTCTTCGTGTCCCTCGGGGAGGATAAATGAATCTTTACCGGGAGCAAGGAAAGCTCCCATGTTTTAGCGATTCTCTCCCACTTTTCTTCAAAATTGCCTTGGGGGTTCATCTTATGATGGTGCAAATCAAACACAAACGGAATTCCCAGCTTTTCACATAAATATAAAACGTCATCCGCCCCAAAAAGGGTATCATCATTCTCCAGTATGATCATTTCCTGAATCGGTACTGGCACATGTGCCCAATTCAAAATGAATTGTTCCAGCGCCTGTTCCTTATCATGATAGCCTCCTCCAACGTGGAGTACGCATCGATGCTTCGGTGGTATCCCCATCGCCTTTAACATCTTATAGTGAAAGGTTAATGCCTTAATAGACGACTTCAGTACCTCCATATCAGGGCTATTGAGCACAACG
>Ga0233366_1000475_pt1 | contig 13520 bp, 10 predicted proteins | sample ElkDunMinimDraft_23_FD_191536 | JGI IMG/M metagenome (GOLD analysis project Ga0233366, IMG submission 191536) | Fecal eukaryotic communites from dung pellets of Tule Elk in California, USA - Elk Dung C4 | ecosystem: Host-associated > Mammals > Digestive system > Large intestine > Fecal | place...
ATTTCTTTTCATCCCAAGCAATACTTCATTTTCAAATTCATATAGTATCAGCTATTGTCCTATTATTTTTATTTATTCACATAAGAGTTGATACTAACATGTATGAAGATACTGCAGGATCTCATGGATTTAATACATTATCATACAAAAATTGTTCAGGATCCTTCTTATCTTTCATAAGATTTGGTTTTATTGGAGTTCCATATTTATTTATATGTGGAGCCATTTTGTCAAAAACCTCTTGAAGATTCTTTCATTTTATTGACTGTGCAGTAACAATTAATGACTCAGCTCTATTTTTTAGATTAGTAAATTTTTCTGAATTTCTTTGTAAGAATCAATCAATATAACCTTGATTGAATTTGAAATTTTGTCAATTACTATATTTATTAAAATCATCCATTGATCAGAAAACTTCCAGTATCTCACTCTCTGTCCATTCTCATCAATTCTTTTCACTTCTACCATCTATATCAGTTTTTATCTGTGATAATATATCTGTTGCATATTCAGTTAAATCTCTGTTTATTAATGTTAATGCAACTCACTGAGCCAAGCTTTCAACTCAATAATTTGATCTAGCATAAGCATCAGCCATAACAGGAATAAGATTATCAAAAGCCTGATTAGTTATTGCTATTAATTGAGCTTTCTTTTTAGGATCATCTACAGCATCAATATTTATTCACATTTGACTGAGAATATTTTTTCTATTCTCAGGATTAGAAAAATATTCATTAACTGTAGAATAATTATTTCTTGATGATGCATATCATGCCAATCAACCTTGTAGCATACCAATCATTAATCATGGCATAAAATCATAATTATGATCAGCACTATCAACCATAGATACAGCATCTAATAAGTTTTCCAATGGCTCTGAAGTCATTTCAGTCCATCATCATTTTAATGAATTATAGAATTTTGAACTAATTGCTTTAGCAGGTAATATTTTATTTCATAAATTGAATAATCATTCTCAAAGAAACCTTTCAACTAAATTATTATTTAAGAAATTAACTACTGCAGTATCTACAAGATATGCAGCATTAGAAGTTAATGCAGATCTTACATCTCACCACATAGAAGCTGATCACACCATATTAGGATTTACAGCTGTATCTCATAATCAAGATAATCATAACTTATCCCAGTAGTCAGCATTATCATCTCTCAATATTCAATCAACCACGAAATCATCAGTTATTCTTTGTATTTTAGTAGCAAGTTGCATCCAATCTTTATCAAATCATGTTTCAAGATTGTTATTATAATCAATAGCTTGTTCGTATATATTAGCATCAATTAAACTTTGATCTCTTGCAGATAATGTATTGTAGGCATCACTCATAGCCTCTCTAAATCTATATACTCATTTATTAGATATGTTAAAACCTTCTTTTTCATTATATACACTATCTGTAGAACTATTTATCACTTCAGCTGTTGCATTAAATAATCTTTGATATGCTCAAAAATATTCAAGCAATTCAGCTTGTTTTGATGGATCTTTATTTAATTCTTCAGAAGTATATAGATTAACAATCTGATGTGCGAATTGTTTACTTGCTTCATTTAATTGAGTAGTAATATATACAGCATCTTTTGATTTGTTTCATTGCATTAATGAATCAATAGTTCATGTTGTTAGCATTCAATTCTGAACAAATCATTCTATTGTGCTTCAGGCAACTGAATTTTGATCTAATCAAGTTATATTTATAGATCAATCAGCTTTCATTCAGTCTTCAAATTCTACTCATGAATAATCTCAAGATTGAACATTTAATACAGCTTGAACAATATCATTTCTTTCATCATCATTTAAATCAGCTATATTTACAACATCTCAATTAGAATTTGTTATTTCTCAAGTTTCCATATCAATACTCATTCATCATGAAGTTCTAATCCTTCATCTTGGAGTTGTTGATACTTCTTCTATTGTTCATGTAGTTTCTCATTCAACAGCATTATAATATCAGCTATTATATTGCCATGGATCCATAACAGATAATGTATCTCTTATTCAAGTTAATAGATTATTTATTGGAGATCATCACATATTGTCAGCGAAAGCTCTAGCTTCTTGTAATGTAATTCTTTTATCTTGTGGTATTCACTGTTGATCATACCAATCATTTAATGCTTTATCGCTTTTAAAAGCTAAAGCATTTGCTAATGCATATCAATGTTCTTCAGTAAAATCTCATATATCACTTGATTGTGAAAAAGCTTCACTCATTTCTCATATAGATTTCTGAGCTATATCATAAGTCCATATTCTTGGAAGTCTATATGAAAAAGGATTACCTATAAATTGTCAAGCAGTATCCAGTCAGTATGATAATAGATCTCTAACTCATCATACTAATCAAGCATTTTTATATCATTTAGTAATAGCTTTTATAGGTCTTACAATAAGATCATCTAAAGCTTGATATCAAGAACCAAACTTAACCAATCATATTGCTCATTTCTTTGCCAAATCTAATCATGTTTTAACCCATGATTTTTTAGCAGCATCTTCAGTTGAGCTTTTAATTACTGATTTAGTCAACTCACCTAATTCTTTTTTAGTTCATTGAGTTGCAATATCAGTTTCTAATTGGCTTAATTCTCATAGTGTTCATTGCTTTGCAGCTTGTTTTACTCATTGTTTACCTCAAGCTTTAGCTGCATCATCAGCTACACTTCAAACTTTAGCAATTCATTTTTCAACTTTTGCTAATCATTTTTCAACTTTACCTGCAGTCTTTACTACCTTACCTCAAGCCTTTAATAAAGATGATACTCATCTAAATAATAAAGGATTATTTATAACTTGATCAATTGTTTGTGCAAAAACATTATTTCATTCTCATGTTATATCATCAGAGTTAGCTCATTCTTCAATAGCAGTAATCCAAGCTGCAGCTCATGATAATCATTGCTTCTTTAATTCATTAGCTCTATCTTTAGTTTTTCAATATCACCATTCGCTATCTCAAAAAACTAATCATCAAACATCTCAAACAAATTTTGGTGCACTTCATACTGCTCTTACTGTTCATCAAACCCAATCTCAAAAAGTCTCAGTTATGAGATCTGCTCATTTTTCTAGCCAAGATCAATATTTAGCAGTATCATCCGATATTAAATTACCAGCCCAATTGCTTATATCTTCTCACATTTTAGTGGCGTTATAAGCCATAGAGTCTAATACATTTTGTTGGTTTCAACTTTCTCTTACGAATTGTTGATATCATTCTTTAGTCTGAGCTGGATTATCCATCTCATACTGTTTAGATTTTGCTTTCACTAAATTCTCTAAATTTTCTTCACTGATTCATGGATGATTGGCTTTAATCGCCTCTCTGATATTGTCCTGGTTTGATGGCATTTGTTAGTATCCAAATTGAGATAAAACGTCTTTCCTTTTTAAACTGTCTCGTTGGGAGCGACCGTTATACTCATCGATTACCTGTTGAACAGTCTTTCAATTGTTGATACCCTGCATGACTATTTTCTCTACTTCGTCAAACATTGACTGGACAGACGTAGACACCGAATCTGAATCAACAGCTTGCTCTATCTCGTTTTTTGTAATATTATATTTTTCTCACATATATTCAAGGATAAAGTATGTTCCTATCATTGCCGCTGATACAAAATCATCACTTGCTCATCTCTCAGCTTGATATTTTGTATTACCTGTATCTGGATTGTAATAACTCTTGTAATGATCTAACTCTTCTATGAATTCTTGACATTCACTATTTATTACTAATGCTCAATGATCCATAGTATTCTGTAGCATGTTAACCAATAATTCCTTAGGAACATTGTGGTTTATTCCTTTCTTAGTTATTCATCACTGTCATGTGAATCTGACTTTCAGATCTATTCTAACTCAGCATTCCTGGAAGAATGGTTCAAGTCATTGTCATACTCAGTTGAAGTCGTACGCAAAGAACACACGCTGGTCTGGTCAGATTCAATCTGGCAGGAATGATGAATCAATCTGTTGTGTACATTCCATCAGATATCTATTTATCAGTGGTCAATGATATGTATAGTTATTCGGTAGCTTAACTGTTTTGAATAACTCAACCTTGCGATTGATATCATCATATCCCATAAACACCAGTGCTGCTTTATCCTTTGACTCAGCAGGATCATATGCTAGTGTTATGAATTTATATTTCCTTCACTTGAAGAATGAGGAATCTTTAATAGAACTCTCATAGTCATATACTCATGTATCCTCAGGGAAGATTGCCCACCATTCAGGATAATATGCTTTCGTTCAGCGAAGTCTATCTCTTGCGAATGATTTCTCTTGGTCAGTCTTGAGATCGTTGTCTTCACCAGTGAATCTGAGTCAGACTCGCTGGCGTGCATATCTCATGTCAGCAGACATTGCATCGATATCAATCCAGTTAATCCATTCCTCAAAAGGAACAGGCTTGTTAGTCTCAGCCTGTATTGATGCTACCTTGTCAAGAACTGGCTGTACTCGTTTGTTCCACTTCTCGTGAATAACAGATACGATATCTTGTTGCATCAGATTTCTTTGTAGTTCCTCAGTCTCACCCTGGATCAATTGCTGATAGAACCAGGTCTTCTGAGAGTTTTTGTTTAGTGTAGATATCAGGATACATCTTGCTCATTCGTTGGTAATAATTGGCATAATGTCTTCCCACACGTTTTCGTCGATCCTCTCACACTCATCTATTATAATCAAGTCTGCATAGTCTCATACTCATGCGTCTTCATCTTTAGATCAAATAAATTCTATAGTTCCTAAGTCATCCGCTTCAGTAGCTTTCTTGTTAGCAGAAGACTTTTTACGGTAATGCATAATGTTCTTACTTGCCTCTCGATCGAAGTATCCAGCTTGTGTGAATTGCTTTGTGAAGGATAGCAAGTATTTAACAACCGTCTTGAGTTTTTTAGTATTGATTCCGACAAATAGAACACGGATTGGTCTTGATCTTTCCTGTGTGTCGGAAGTAAACATTTCAACAGCTTCGTCGATTGCCCAGTAGGATTTTCAACTACGTCTGGCAGCTACGACTGATGTCACCCAACCAGTGTATAGTTTGGCAATCCATTGCCGTGGCTGAAGAGTCTGTCCTGGACGGATACGTTTGTAATACTTCTCTTCTCAGAACATGGCATATCTGACGGATGATGTATAGTGTCAGAATAATTGAATAGGCATATTATATGTTGGAGATTCTGGCAATAAGTTGTTCTGAGTTGTTAAAGTTATATTTGAATATGGTTGTTCGATAATCTTTCATTTCAGAATAGATGGTTTGAATTTTATTCTTCACTCCAGAAAATCCTTCATTGCACATAACTCCTGAATTTCAGTTATTGACATTCATGAGATAGCAGGAAAATTACTTGCTTCTTTGAGTGGAGAATGTTCTCGATCTTTATCTTCTTGAGATATAGTTGTATATCTTTTATTGAACATAGACATACATTTCTCAAGATTCGCAAGTTTTACATTTCTTTCATGTGTAGTATCTTCTGGTAGCTTTAGCGATTTCTCAAGGAATAGATGTATATCTGGATCATGTATAGCCAGCCAATCCTTGAATTCTCTATCATTTAACTGACTTGGATCTGTTATTATCTTTGTATCAATTGGAGATGTAGATAACTTCTGCTGGTCTATCTTAGACTTTAACTTACGCTTGAAGTAATGTATGTTAGGAATAGGATCAGGATTCTCTATCTCATACAGATCGTAGATGTTAAGTATTGTTTGCCATACTCTGAAGTTCTTTTCTTTTAGAATACGCTGAGATGTCAATAGTCAGATGAATTCAGCGAACTCTGATGTCACATCTCTGGGAAGGCTATGAGAGTCTGGTTCATCTTTGAGCATAAATAAAGTAAATACTTCGTAGTCTCCGAAGAACATTTCTTTTACATCTCTTCTATTTACTTTATTCTGTTCATACCATCTTTGTGCATAATATGGTTCAATTGTTTCGTTAATGAATCCTACATCACCATCAAACATAACCTGTTTCCTTTTCCAGTTTTTTAAAATCCAAGGAAAGCGTTTAGCTCCCTTGGATAATTTTTGATCAATTAAAGATATAGCTCAACGAGTTGGATTAGAACCATTAGCTGCGACAGCTCGTTCAATTGTTGAATTGAAGTTCTCTTTCTCAAGAGCTTCTCATCATTCTGTTTTTTCTATAGCATTTCATTCTAAGTCAGCTCGTGTTAGTCACATTAGTATTTAGATTGAGGATGAGATAAAAATTTAGATCTCTTAAACTTTACAATCCTTTTTGCTGGTGCTTCTTGATATTGATGTGTATGTGGATTGAACTTTCTTTGTCATGGTTTTGAATATGTGTAGAATGATCCAAATCCTTTGATAGAGAGTCTAACGTCGTTAGCCTCTGGATCTTTAAGGGACGCTGTAAGTGTGTCCTTAATGTAGTCAAAGATTGCGTCAACGATAATAGTTGCATCTTTTTTTGATAGAACAAATTCCTCTTTGCGTAGGAAGTTGATAATATCTTTCTTTGATAATTCTTTCATTTTCTTGTTTCGTTAAATAATAAATAATTATTTGTGGCTATGTCTAGCCTTGCAGTCATCACAGATGAATCATTCATATTCATCTTCGTCATCAGTGTTGTTATAATCAACTTCAGCACATAAGAATGCATACACATCCCAGATTTTATCACATGCGTTTTTGTATGCCTCTTCTTTACCGATCTCGAAGTCGTAATCATCTGCATTTAAACAGTGAGAATATCCGACAACTTCGTATCAGTTATCAAGAGTAACTAAGCATATAGTTGTCTTTTCTCATGCTTGCCATGTCTCTACTCACATGATCATTTCGTTGAATGGATAGTCAAACTTTTCAACGATAGGTAGTCATCTTTTAGTTTTGCTCATCTTCTGTTTTCTCAGGAACTAAAGCGTCTTCCTCAGCTGGAAGCGTATCATTGTTTTCTGGAACAGCTGGTTCATCAACAGTATCTGGATAAATAACTTTTACAATTCCTAAACTGTTAAGCATATCTACATCATCTGCACTGAGATTTGATCCTTCAAGGAAGCTTCTTGCATGTCCATCTGGATTAGTCAAATCAAGTATTAGACTTCATAATGGTTCAAGTGAAAACTCTTTGTCAAAGATGTTTTCTTGTAGAAGCTCTCAGAACTTCTTTGCCTTAGCTTGATACTCCTCTGAACTCATTGTCTCTGGTGTTAGTGCAGTCTCTGGTTTGAGATACATATCTACACCTGCTTCTTTAGCGATCTCGTCTCTCTTAACTGAAAGATCCTTCGCTATGTCGTTGATAGTTTTTCACAACTTAGACAGTCGCAATAAGATTTGATAGTCTTTCACTGGTGCTTTCATTAGCTTATTAAACACCACTTCCCCTAACTCTTGATCAAAGAATGCTGATCATGGAAGTGTGATGTAAGCTGTGTCTTTAGTCTTTTTTGCCATCTTGCAAACTCATTAAGTAATAAAACAATGTAGTGTTCAATGGTTGACGTGTGTATGGATTCCTGAAAAACCATTCCCATGCTATGTCCCACATCGTGTATAATAGATATGGAGTGGTTGTATATGCAGATGTTAGATACTGATATACATGCTGCTTCTTGCGACAATAATATCAGCGATTGTGGGTGTATTGCTTTGTATACTGATCCAGCGATATTAGATAACTTAAATGCTGATAGATATCAGTCATCATGCTATCGTAATTGCTTACTATTAATGTCCATGCATCACTAGGATCTACATACCACGGCGATTGATACTGATTATTCTTTAGCCTTGCTCATAAAATATCCAACCTCTTCTTCAGATATCTGGGGCTGGTTTCTTTCTCAAAGGCTCTTACCCTATCTATCATTACGTCTATCCATATACTCGCCATACTGGGGTTGTATTGTTTTTAGTTATTAAATCAAGCCCATTATGGAAAAAATCGGAAATTTTTTGAGGAGCGAGACACTCGAAGAGTGGATCGCCATGAGCCAGGAAAAGCCCATAATGGCAATTTTCCAAAATTTTTTGAGGAGCAATACTTCGTATTTTATTATTTATTATGGGGGTCTTATGGTCTTATATCTAATGATCTAATATACTATATACTCTGTATTCTGCGGAGCAGACATGATAATAAATAATTAAAGTAGTATTGACTAGGTACGAGACTTGTACTGAAAGTTATATGTTATGTATTGATAGGTACAAGCCTTTCATATGCAGAACCCAGGAGAATAATTATTATATTCTTCCGAGGGTTGTATTTATTTCATAATCTAATTTACAATGGTTACGATTATCTTCTTTTTGGTAGCAATGATACTACCGTTCATTATGGCACGAGGTGCCCAAGAAAAGGACGACAAGATTGTTTGATTAAGTTCAGTATGATTTTGTCTAATACTGTTATTTGTAACGATAGAAATGTTCACAGGACATATAATCTAACTATCGTTACCCAGGAGAAAATTTATCCTTTCTCTTCCAATTAGTGAAGGTGCTTTTTTTATTCCTTAATGGTTTTTTATTTCATAACCTTGCACCTTCTTTTTTATCCCTTTTTTGTTTTACGGAAATGAACACTCGTACTTTTAAAAAGGTTTTGGTTAGCCTTCAAAGAATTAGCCAATTAATTTCGGATGCTAAGGCTTTAGCAGAGAAGGAACATCTTGATATTTCAGAGGAACAAGCTGAAAAATATAAGATGAAAACTCTTTGGAAATCAAAGAGACCTTTGTATAAATGGTATTCATATAAGTCGTGAACTTATTATTTTCACGACTTTGAAAACCAAATAAATTATCAATACATTCCTGATTAGGAATTAAGGGACACAAGCTTAGGCTTGTGTCCCTTTTTTGCTGTTCCACAGCAATCCCGCCCACCACCCCTGAACCACAGCCACGACTTGCCGAACCTACAGTTCCCACCTGTTGCCGTAACACCTGTTCAAGGTACAAGCTTGACATTCGCTAAAAAACTTGACGAAATAATACTTTCGGTTTTATCAGTTCATATGTATCGTATCATATCCGTAGGGGTATATATTGATAATATTTTTATGTATATATATATATAACTTTCACTACACCCCATTCTCAGTACAGTCAATACTATTTTTACTTTATTTATTATTATGTCAAATTAAGTATACAGATATACCAGTTATTACCTATAGTTATATATAGTTGTATTGTTTTTTTTTGACAGTTGAGTATTTCCCCTTCCCAACTATCGTTTAAAAAAACCATAGGTGAGAACTGGTATTTCTCTTTATAAAAATATATTGACATATATATAACAGTATATATAGTTGTTGTTGTATTCCACGATACATAAATATATTATTAATATATATATATATGATATGTATTCATCAGTTCCCAACTTACAAAACCAGAAGTGCTATTTCATAAACTTTTAGACCAAATGTCAACACGAAATTTTTTATTAATCTTGAATTCCACTTTTAGTTTTATATATTACTAATTGATTTATATATATTTTAGACCAATGAGACCTATCCAATTCCATCAGGACAAGCAACTGTATGAACGAAAGACTATGGTTGTGTCTAAAAATGTTTCAAGTATTCTATACTCTATTAGAAAATTAAGACACAGCACCAACCATCCTTTCAATAAGAAAAGAACAGCTACTCTTCTTACTGAATATTATTCTATACTTTTTAATAACGATATATTCCGAACACCTTATCTATCAGACTTATCTTTGCTGTTCCCTATTGACGATGATATCTATATATCCAAAGATACTAACTTCATTTTATTACCTTTACAACTTCCTACTTATAGAAATCATACTCAAGCTATGCATAACGATAAAGCTTATAGACTTAATAATCCTTGTCCATTCGTTATACATACTTCAACCGCTAATGAATTCATTCACGATATGGATTACTATCAAGATAATAGACGAGTTATGAAACCAAGACAATCCCAAGAATTAAATATTTCTTATCATCATATTCAACATACTAATCCACAAATAAAACAAACTTTGTTAGAATATCCTTTAGACTTGACGGCAAGATTACGAGTGTATAAGTTCAACGACATTCCACCTGAAGAGGCTAAACAAATATCTACATTCCCTAACTATGATATGAGAGATAGAAAGTTCCTTCCTTTCTCATCATTCCAAAAAAGCAGACATATCATTTCAAGGCAATATACTTTCCTTGAAATCACACCACCTGAAAGTAATACTTCTATGTCTAAGTTTAATAACAAACTTCAAACTTATTCTAAGTATCTTGAACCGTCGCTTCTAACAAATGAATTCAGAAAATGTTTTGACTTTAATTCTTCTAATATATCTTCATCAATTAAATATTTTATGGATAATATGGATTGAGTTGAATTTAATCCAACTCAAATCCTATCTTGAATTAGAAGACTGAAAAATATTATAAGATATAAGAAACCTGTATCTGTATCCATTCAAACAAATGAACCTAAACAAAAACCTAAACAAATAAAATCCAATCAACATATTCGTTCTTTAAATATTAAACAATCTGATTGAACTTATAAAAGTCAATTGATTGAAGATACAAATATAACTAATCGCATTCCTTTATCTGATATTAAACCATTATGATTATCCCAACAATAGACCGAAGGACTAAAAATCTAACACAGTTAGATTTCATAACTCACGAGGTTCATCCAACAACACTTGAGCAGTTTATGAAATGTCCTTATCAATATTATGTAGCTGAACATCCAGAACTATTTCCAGACTTAAAGTTCGGAACATCTGAAACAGCAAGAGATGCATTCTATGAATGAGATATTACTGAACAACTCTTGACGGCTTATCAATACTGAGATAAGTTAGGTGACGAAGTTCTAAAGAACTTCTGAAACTCTACTGAGTTCGCAACTTTTTCAAGACTAAAAAAGCATACTGAAAATTGGAAGCAATATCTTGCTTCCCAAAGTCAAGCGATCTCCGATCGCTTTCCTTTGTTTACCCAAAAGAGAATGTCATTAAGAATTCTTATGGACTGAACTAACAAGCCACACGAATTCTATTTGACTTGAACAGCAGACCGAGTTTATTCTGATTATACTATCGCTGATTGTAAGACAGCTAAATCTAAATGGTGAAAGAATGAACCAGACTTTAGACTTCAACGAAGACTGTATCCACGAATGTGGAGACAGACATCCAATCTTCCACAGTTAAAAAAGAGAGACGACTTTGACTTTACATATTATGTATTTACTAAACAAGTTACACCACAGCTACAAGTTATTAACTTGAATTATAAATATGAAGACAGTGAAAGACTTGTGTTCCATCTGTTGACTGAATACAAGTCAGCATATGATAACGACCAACGAGAACCTAAGAAATGTTTAGGTTGCAAATGGTGTCCACTTAGAAATCAATGTCCATTATACTGAGACGATTGACTTGCTTCATTCAATACTAAACAAACCCAGGAGAATGCTAATCTTAACTCTTCCGAAGAGCGAAGGTTCTAATCTTAAAGAGTGAGATAGTATCAAAGTTACGAGCTTCAGTGAAACATATTCTGAATGTCGGTAGTAACAGCCATAGCTTAGGCTACTCAAGATTAGCATTTTATTCTTAATACCTTTCAGCTACTTTCACTTATGAAACAAATTTAATGGAAGCTTACAGAAGCATTGAGCTTCCAGAAGAATGTCCAAAGGACACAACAATTAAAGCAAGGAACTGGAAAGAAGCCTTGCTTGAAAGAATTAAAGATATTCCCGAATGAAGATTTCAAGCTTCTATACGAGAAGTCAGAAGTGATAAGTTTGGTTATTCTGTTACGAGAGAATTTGGAATGGTGTATGTTGACAAATATAATCTTGAAACAGAAGAAACATTATGAATGAAAATGATTTATTCATATCAGGAATTGATTGATTATTTAAAGGAAGGATACTAATCCTTCCTTTATTTTTTCCCAGGAGAATATTAATCTTTTATCTTCCGATTGGTGTAGTATTTTTATTTTTTCATTATATATACAATGAACTATGAAAACTTTTTAAATGAATGTATCGCAATAGATACATCAAGACCAGCTTATGAAGCTGGTGATAAAGTAACTTCTTGATTTGAAGTTACAAATTCAAAACATAATATTCAAGGGATTTCAGCCTATGAATATTACTTAGTAGAAGATGAGAATACTTCTACTTGAACGAACTATGGTGATATTGAAGAGCAATACTCAATCATCAACTACAAATGAAAGAGTTGGTATGTTGATTGAAAGAGTTATTGAATACTCTTTATGATAAAGAGTATGTTTAAACTTATTACAGAATGAACACCTTGAACTCAATGGATTGAAGCTGAATAGCTTCAATCCTTTTTCTTATGTACTTATGTTTTTTAATAATGATGAGTTTGTCTTTCAATTTTTTTTTGTGTTTGATAGTTCTACCTGGTACAAGACATAAGACCTAAAATGGTTCCGTTCATACAAATTAAATTACATAAGCCCAGGAGGATTATTATTTTTAATCTTCCGAATGTTGCAGGTGTTTTTATTTATCCTGTTTTTATTTTTTATTCTCAAAGACATGCGAGACGAAAAACTACTATCAGTCTGTAAAGACTGGATGTCCAAGCAGGACAAGCTGGAATTGTTCCGAGACTACAATGATTATCTTGATTGAAATCAAGTAGCGGAATTCTTAGATTATTGTGAGAAGCAAATCAAAGAATGAAACTATTTAGAACCATCAAGTTATCTGTATGATTATTTTACTGAAGGTAATCGGTTCAATGATTACGAGAATGAGAATTTCTATGAAGCATTTATGAAACCATTTGAAGAACAATATTGAGAAGAAGAATGGTTTGATTATGATGAGGCAAATGAAATTCTACGAGAGCTAATGTATGACATGGATCTATACGATGCGAACATTGATCACTTTGATAAGGATTATCATTTCTATTTATTGACTGATCCTGAAAGAACAGTATGCATACGAGATTATCCTTATTCATTTAATTATAGGAATAAGTATTATCAATCACTCAAGCTATCTCAATGATGGACTGAGAATATGAATTCAATGAAGATATTATTGGATTGAGCATACGATTATCTATGAGTATGTATAATGTATAACTGTTCATTGTTTGACTTTGTTAATCTTATGAAAGCTAAGAGATTAACTGTAAAGAAATGATCGGCTGTATATTTATTTAATCCATACAGTTGATCTGGTTGATGCGAGACTGAGCTTGAACGAGATTGGAGTTTCAATCTTAGACTTAATGAGATAGGATTTGGTTGCGACGATGCACGTAAGTGACCATGGTGATATTGCCCTTCCGATGTCTATTGACGAGTCCATTCTTATTTTGATAAGAACAGAATTACTTTTAAATCTTTAAGAAAATAAACATGTGAATAAGATTAGACAGAACAGCATTTGATCTACAAGGAGTATGT
>Ga0233366_1000476_pt1 | contig 13518 bp, 16 predicted proteins | sample ElkDunMinimDraft_23_FD_191536 | JGI IMG/M metagenome (GOLD analysis project Ga0233366, IMG submission 191536) | Fecal eukaryotic communites from dung pellets of Tule Elk in California, USA - Elk Dung C4 | ecosystem: Host-associated > Mammals > Digestive system > Large intestine > Fecal | place...
CATACCTTGCCGACAATATTTTTTGCAAATATTCATCAATCCTGGCCATATTCTACATCTCCTTCCGTTTCTTCTGTGATTTTAACTTCTTTAAATCTTATATCATTGTCTTTCTGAACAGCTTTAATCTCGTACGAAAACTCAGTATTTGCTGTGCCTTTAACAACGAAATACTTCTCATATCTTGACACGCTAAGTTGCGCATCTCCGTAAGGCTGAATAAATACATGGTACTTTCCTTTAACCGCCGATAAAAATTTAGGGTCTATATCAACTTTGCACTCGCCTTTATCATTCGTGATACTCTCTCCTATATCACCAAAATGTGGCAGTGGTGTTTCATAGGCTTCGAATGCTAACCATCCATATTCTTCGGTTTTAACTATTCTTGATTTAGAACCGTGTACTACTAAATCATCCCAAAAAGTAGCACCACCATGCGCCTCCAACGCTCCTACGTGTACACGGCCGCTTATGTTTGCGCCACCGTCCATGGTTAAGTCGCCGTGACCGTATAAACTTCCTTGTGCATCAATTCTGAGTGTAGGCGTTTCAATAATACATTCTGAGGAAATATAAGCACCGTATACATTGGCCGCATATATATCTGATGCTCGTATAGTGCCACCCGATATAATTAATCCGCTGTGGTCTAACCATGCCTTGCCTTGACCGTTTTCATCGTACAGGGTCATACCGTATGTATTAATTGTGATTATATTACGGTTTGAGGAGTCTTTAATCGTTATTTGTCCGTTTGCTCCTAATCCCGAACCACCAGCTATTAATTCACCGCCTCTAATCCTATCAGCTGTCATGGTTCCTGAAGTAATATAGTTTGCAACAATAGAACCATCCATTGTCATGGCAAGTCCATAAGTCTGGCCACCATCATTTGAATATCCGAATCCGTTCTGATTCCATCTCCATATTTTGGTGGGATTATTTAATGCATCTTGAATCTTAATTTCTATCGGCTGGCCTTGCGCATTTCTTTCGATTACTACATAGCCGCCTTCGGCTCCTGTGATTAAAGCTGTTGCGTTATCAATCGCTGATTTAACTTGATTGCTTGTAGGAAGCTGCTCGATATCTTTTAATATCTTTTCATTTGCGCTTGCTGATTTTGCAGTTAATGAATTAAATTCTTCAATTCCAAGGGTTACGGTATCTTGTTCTGGATTATTCAGATTAATGTTCAATTCTGAAAGCATAAAATATCTATCTAATCCATGAGGTTCAGATATGATTCTGATCATATCAAGCAATCTGAATTTTTGAAGCTCTTCAGATGTAATTCCCAAGTCAATCGCTTTTGCTTTTATTACAAGATTTTCGAATTGAGTTTCTTGTAAATACTTTTTTCCTTTAGATAAAAGATTTGAAACTTCAGTCACATCATTCCATTCAACTACTTTCTCAATCCAGCCAAATGATGATACTGCCGCTTGTGAATATACATAATCCGTACCAGCTGGATGCATTGAATCAGCTGCTGCTGTTTTAATTGTCAGTCTTTCATCGAGTCCTGGTATAGATTGTGTGTCAAGAGTTTCGCCTAAAGGAATAATCACCGTTGCAAGCTCTTCTGTATCAAGTCCAACTGATAGATCAATCAGATTTTCTCCTAATCTAATGATTTGTGAATTGGTCCTTGGTGATGAGGCTAAATAATCCAAATATCTAATATTGTTTTCATGTCTAACGCGCAAAAAACCACCGATATCATCAATTAAATCTTCTTTGATTTCAGTCATGGTCGAATTATAATTCGTATAACATGAAATAGAATCATTTGAATCATGCGCTGCTACTTGGCCAACAGTGAATCTTTTTTCTTCACTTACAAGGGCATTGTGAGATGCAATATATCTTTCAAGCAATTGTCTAGAAGTCAAATCTTCTATTCTACCAGGACGTAAGAATGTATCGTTTAGAAATGCAAGATCACCTTCACATTCAAATTTCTTTTGCTTGAAAAAATCAACTGTAGTTCTTACACAATCACCTTCGAAGATTTGCTCTTCATCTCGAAATACTTTGATTAATCCAATTTTCTTCTGAATCAGATCGTAATATGGATGATTTGATGGCATTGTGAATGTGAATGTACCAGCACAATTGACCTTCAGGGAAACAACTGGATTAATTATGGCCAAATCTTCAATTCTTGAATCTGCAATTAATGTATTATTGTAGAATACTCTGTACATTACAAGCTAACCTCTCTATACACTATTGATACAGTCGCATTTCCTGATAAGACGATTTCATTTTCGCCCTGGTCGAAATTAAACTCGTATAATGTCGTTGTTCCAGCACCAACAACAACAGATTCGCCTTTATATGTAACAGTAATCTGTGAATCTGTTGTAATAGATATATATGTTCGCTGTCCCTGATATATCAACTTAATCGTTTCTGTACCATTGACAACAACGTTTTGAAAAGAGTTTATTATGCCTGTTTCGAAATCAAACGGATCCCAGAGCCAAGGTTCATCGCTGGAAAAAATACTGGTCTTGAAGGGCTGCATCGAGCCGCTAATCTCAAAAGTGGCACCATATTTGATATATTTAAAATCTGAGACTTCAAGCCTTCCCTCATAATAGAAATTTTTGTCATCATCAAAAATCACCTGGCATTTCTTTCCGTGACAATAATTCATAATATTCGAGTAAACATTAAGGAAGGAATAACCAAGATATTGCAATTTAATATTAATATCTCGATTTTCATATTTAACTTCACCTGTAAGAGCTTCAGTTAGATCAAGAGAACCATTTCTCAGTGGAATCTGTAAAAGATTCTCTTGAGGCTTAGGCGGAGAAATGGTGTAATTAGTCATCAATGCTCCAAGATCTCTATGAATATCTTTTCCATCTATCTTGACTGAATATGCCATCATACACTCCTTTGATTATTAATATAAATTTGGCCTAAAGCTGCATCCATTTGGCCAGCTGTTGCTCCTACTAGAATGCCGCTATCAAGCATAATTGAAGTATTTGCTAATTCAGGAAGAACTTCGTTGATTTGCTCAAGCAAATTGTAAATTCTTCCGTTTCCGCCTTCATATACTACTCTTGATTCTGCGCTATATGAAGGAATCTTAAACATCGATTGAATTTCACTTTCTAAATCCAGGCTTTTCACAATCTGGTCTGTAACAAGATGGGCATTTTCTTTTATGCCCTGGGCAAAAAGCTTCATAAAGTCTGGAGCAAATTCATCTGCTTCCGATAAAGGGCCAAGTTTTGGCACTGAAAAACCGATGAAGTCGCGCACACTTTGAGCAACATTTTTTACAGCATTTTTTAAATCTGATATTTTTTCGGTTATTCCATTGATAAAATTTTGAATTAAATGATTGCCCCATTCTTTTGCTGAATTTACAATGTCCATGAAGCCTTCTTTTACTTTTGAGCCTAATTCCATAACGGATTTCACAATCTTCACAATGGCCTGTGCGATAATCGTCTGAATCTTTGCCCAGGCATTTGCCCAGATTTCTCCGATTCGGCTCCAATCGCCTTCAGTAATCGCTTTGATTGTTTCGCCAAATGTAGTGAAAATCGTTTGAATCACCGCTATAGCTGTTGTAATTACGGTTTTTATGATTTCGATTTTTGTTGCAATCATTTCGCCTATAATTCCAAGATGCTCAGTTAAGAACGTCTGAATCTGAGCAGTTTTTTCGCTCAAAAATGTCGTGAGAGTATTCCACTTCTCAGAAAGCCAATCAGTGATAGCTCCCCAGTTCTTTACAACAAGAATCACCGCCGCAATAGCAGCCGCCACTCCAGCAATAATTGGAAGCACTGGAATGATTGCAGCAACAGCTGCTCCGATTGCCGGAAGCACTGTTCCAGTTATAACAGCGCCAATACCTGAGAGCGCCGTTCCAACTGTTGGAAGAAATCCGATGAAGCTGCTGATTGTCGATGCAATTGTTCCCACTGCACTCACTACTCTTCCAACAATTGAAAGCACTGGTCCAATCGCAGCGGCAACAAGAGCAATCTGAATCACTGCTTCCTTCTGACCTTCATCAAGGCTGTTCCAAGCATCAGATACCTTCTGAATTGCCTGGCCCATTTTCTCCATTACATCTGTAATGAGTGGAGCTGCCGAATTGACGATATCTTCGCCCACAAGCTTGATTTTGTTCATGTTTACTTGAAACTGATCAATAGGGTCTTGAGTTGCTTCAAATGTACTTGCAACAGAATCTCCATATCCTGTCACTGCATTTGAAGCCTCATTAAGTGAAAGCCTTCCTTCCTGTATTGCCTTTGCAAGCTGAGGACCAGCTTTATTTCCAAATAGATCAAGAGCAGCCTGATAAGCTTGAGTATTTGAATCGGCTGATTGCATTGTGTTCTCAAGTTCAGCAAGAGCCTCTTCCATCGTCTTTCCGTCAGCTGTTGCATTTACAAATGCTTTTTTAAGGCCAGCCATGGCTGCTGCTGAATCAACTCCGTTTTTCTCAAGATTAGCAATAAGTCCAACTGCCGATTCAAGTCCAAATCCCATTTCTGTGAGGAATGTAGCATTTGATAGAAGTGAGTTTGACAAAGCGTCCATTGAGATTCCTGAATCTTGGCCAGCTTTATTCAAGATGTCAAGCACATCACCAGCTTTTGATGATTCAATGTTAAAGGCTGCCATTGCTGCCTGGACCGAATCAATTGATCCTGAAACATCAGTGCCATTTAGCTCTGCAAATTCTATAAATTTGGTTGATAAATCTGCAAGCTCATCACCCATCAATCCAAATCTTGTATTGACTTCTCCGACTGCTGAACCAGCTGTTTCAAATGATGTAGGAATCGTTGTGGCCATATCACGCGCAATATTTTGCATTTCTTCAAGAGCTTCACCCGTGGCTCCTGTCTTTTGAATGATCGTGTCCATGCCTTCATCAACTTCTGTGAATGATTTAAGTGATGCAGCGCCAAGGGCCACGATTGGAGCTGTAACTTTTTTATCTAAGCTATCACCAACAGAAGAAATCTTTTGGCCAACTGAATCAATTTTTGAGCCGATTGCATCAAATTCAGCTGCAACTGCTCCAGCAATTCCGCCATTTTCATCAAGAGCCTGGCTAGTTTTTGAAATTTCAGTCTGAAGCTTCTCATACTGAGTTTTTAAGCGAATCACCTGAGTTGAATCTTCACCATATTTCTCAGATGTTTTTGCAATTTGCTCTTCAAGGAGCTTCGCCTGGTTCTTTTGAGCATCGAGCTGTTGCTGAAGAGCTTTTGATTCTGTTATCGACTTTCTAAATGCAGAAACTCCCGAGCCCATTTCTTGCTCTAATCTCTTAAGCTGCGCCTGATATAGCTTTGTTTGCGCAGTCAAATTCGACATATTCTCTTTGTATTGTGGAGCTCCTTCAAGCTCGATTTTAACTCCGATAGTAGCCATGCGCTTCTCCTTACTTTAAAGCTAAAAAATCCCATATATCCATTGGACCTGATTTAATAACTTGCTTTGCTGATCCTGATTCGATAGCTCTGCAATTAATCAAATCAATAAATTCGCCATATCTAGTATTCATAGTCTCCTCTCGACTCATGTTTAGCTGGTGGCCGAAGTAGATGAGCCAGCTGTCGTTGATTCTGATTCTATCTCCTCGACCTCTTCTTTTTTTGGCTCTGCATCAACAGAAATTTTGCCATCTTCTTTGAATATTCCAAGAGCTGTTAAGCAGATATCTGATAGCGTTTCCTCATCAAGATTCAAAAGTAGCTCTCGACTTAGAAGCTTTTTTTCATGAGTTGAATCTAGAAAGCAAGCCTTCTTTTCGGCTGCTTCGTTTAAAATCAAAGCAATATCTATCATTGAATTCAATTGCTTTGTAGTATCTTCATCTTCAAGTACTTTTGTAAAATTTGAAATATTACCGCCTGGACATAATTTTGAAAGTTGCATGTTTGCCCAAACAGTTCGCTCAAACGCGTAATCTGTAATTTTGAAATTTTCCATCTTCTTTTCCTCGCATGAATTAAACAAAAAAGGGAAGCTCTAAGGCTTCCCTTAAAAACAATCTTTTTATAGAGTTGTGCTAACTAAGAGCAGCAATAAGAGCTGCTTCTGCCTCAGCTTCAGATGCCATCTCTCCGCCGACTCTCTTCCAGCAATGCTTTGCTGAGTCATCTTTGAACAGTGTGAATGGAATTTCCTGTGTCTGCCAGTCGATTGATTCGCCTTCTGTATCAGCGTTTGTCTCAATCTGGCCAGCGATTACCTTTGTGAACACTACTGGTGTCCAATAGCGAACTCCATCACTCATTGTCTCGATGATGAATCCTGTTCCAAGAAATGGAGTAGCCTGATCATCATCGTAGTTGAGGAATCCTTCTGCATCCGCTGCTGGCAATCCCTGGATGAGCTTTTCCGCATCCTGAAGAAGTCCATCCACAGTGTATGTAACTGTACCGCCTGTAAATGTTCCTGAGTCTGTCTCAGCAACAATGTTATCGGCATAGAAATTGTTGTTGTCAGAGCTCTCTGGCGAAGCTGCGACTGACACACCTCTTGCCAATTTCTGGCAATCGCTGTAAGTGACTACACCATCACTTACAGTATATTTTGCAACGTATGGCTTCGAAAAGCCGATTGTAACTTTACCAACTGCTGCCATGTCTTTCTCCTTTCGTTTACTTAGTAAGCTTTTGAATTTCTTCATCTAGCTTTTTTTGCATTATTTCATTGACCTTTGCTTCAGCTGCCTTTTTCGTTCTATTTATAAAAGGCTGAGCAATCATGAAGCTTGTGCCTTTATTTATTGCATTTGCAATCATTTGATTGGCGTGGCCTCTAGGATATCTCTTCGTCTTATCGTCGTTATATCCGTCAAAACCTACATTCGAATCAACAACAGTATCTTTGAATCTAACTGGAGCAAATCCAAGTGAATCAAGAAGTCCTTTCACATCACTTTTCTTTGCATAGCGCTTTCCATCACCGCCTTCGTACTCATCAGAAGTGCGAAGCTTTGAAATCTGCTCACGCATTTCATCTGTGGCAATCATTGCGCCTTCTCGAAGTACATCTTCAAGAATTTCATCCGTATTTCCTTCAATGCTTTCAAGCATTTTCAAGGTTTCATTGAGTCCAGTTGTTTTTATCTTTGGCATCAGGTCACGCTCCAATCCCATGAAGAATGGATTAAATTTGTATCTTCTTCGAATTGAACCGAAGAAAGTGTCCATGTAGCTCCAAGCGAAGCAAGCGCTTGCTCGATTTCGTCGAGCTTGCTGTCAGCTTCTTCGAGTGAGTAGAAGTCAATCGTGCCATTCAATTGCCTTTCGCTTTTTGCGTTGTCTGAATTGAAGGATTCTTCATTGATTTCCGCCCATACTGCATATGGAGCTTCAACCTCAGCTGGCTTGAAATAGTGATATACAAATCCAAGTGATCCAAAGATTGATATTGGATTAGATAATAAGCTAGTCAGCGACTTCATAATATTTCCCTAACCTTTCCAGAGATAATTCAACGCAATCTTCATCAACAATTTGCACAGCATCTGTAATCAGATACTGTCTGCCATCTTCAAGAATCACATATTTAGCAGCTTCAGGAATTTCTGTATTGTAGACTCTCACAAGCTTATCAAGCTTTGTGTTCGCTCCTTTGGCTGCATACATGCGATTGAATCCGATGGTCTTGTTTGCGTAGTAACCTATGATTTCAAGGCTTACCAGTTTTTGCTTAGGCATCTGGCCGCTTTGTGCGGTATTTTGCAGATTGTAAAATGTAAGGATTCCTTCATCTCTCATGCTTCATCACCTATCTTTCTAAGTCCGATTTGAATCAGCATATCTTTGTATCTTGCCAGCGCTTTATCATCGCCATAACCGAAGTAAGCCTGGCAATATACAGCTACCGCATTGCACTGCACTGAATCTGTAATATCAAAGGCTTTATCTGTCGCTTGGGTAATATCAGCTTCACCTGATTCAATCAAAGCCTGAATTTCATCATCGAATGTGTCACTTGCAACGCGAAGTGATTTTTTTACAAATGCCATTAATTCCTGTTCAGTCATGGCTAAATCTCCCTTTAATCTTCTACTTTCTTCTTCCCCTTCTTTGGCTTATCAGCCTCTGAAGAATTCAAATTCTTTTCTACTTTTTCAGCTTTCTTTGTTTCAGCTGCGTTTTCCTTCACATATTCGCAGCGGCCAAGCCTACGGATGACCGCTGCTGTTTCTGGACTAACATCAACAATTGTGCCAGCCGAAAGAAGCACTCTTGTTTCAGCTGTGAGCTTAATCTTCAATCAAATCTCCTTGATTAAGGCTCTGGAGTTGCTGGCTTTGCGATAAGTGTGAATCTTCCTGGAGCAACTGCTTCGAGCGCCACATACTTACGACCAACAAACTTCACAAGGTCTGCCTCAGCAAGTGACAAATCATCCATCTTGATTCTGATCTCTTCACCGTTAGGGAAGTTAGCTCTGAATCCTGTTGCAAGATCACCAACGATTGCATAAACTTCACCATCAGATGCAGCATCATAAGACTTCAAGCTGTTGTTGAATAAAACAACAAGGCCAGCAAATGGGTCTGCAAGTGGGTAGCCATCACCTGTTGTGATTGACTTGAATGCTGCCCATGTAAGCTTATTCATGATTGCAACATTGTTTGTTGCTTCATCAGAAAGATTTGCAATGGCATTTACCATTGTTGTTGCTGAAGGAGCTTCTGTGATCTTAGCTGCTGCTGGTGTAGTAGCCGAAGATGTCTGTGGAAGGGCCTTGATTTTTGCAACAACGATATCCGCTGCAGCCTTTGCAATCTTGTGGCCAAGCTCATCATAGATGTAATCAATGAACTCCTCGTCCTTCATATCAAGGACTTCATCAGAGATTGTGATCCACTTCTTGATTGACTGTGGAATGAGCTCAACTACACCAAGAGCTAACTCTTCCTCATCAGGAGCATCTGTTCCTTCAACATGGATGACTGCCTCAGATCCTGAAATCTCAAAGCCAATCTTGAGATTTCCCTTAACATAAGTCTTTCCAACTCTGTTAAGAATCTCATCTGTTTCCCATGCTGTTCTGATTCGCTCCTCTGCGAATGTTGGGATTGGCACCTGGCCATCTGTTGGAGCATTCTCAGTTAAAAGTGAGCGAAGCGCTGTGTCATCGCCCTTGATTGCTGCAGCATAAGCTGCAATGTATTCAGGACTATTTCTGAATTCTTTTTCCATCTTCATTTCTCCTCTCTCGTTTTTGATTTCCTTTGCAGATTCAGGATGCTGTTCAACTTCCTTTGCAGCTCTGATTTCTGCTTCAATCTGCTCCTTCTCAGCAAGAAGCTTTTCTCTTGATTCCTTAATCTCAGCAAGGACCTTGCTTCTCTCATCGATTTCAGCCTGTTCAGCTGTTTCAGCAAGTGGCTGAAGGCCATTTGCTCTTGATTCGATTTCAGCAAGCTCAGCTGTAATTTCAGCTAATCTTTTCTCTTTCATGACTGAATCTCCTTTAATTCATTGTTAAGCTCAGCCACTTTTGCACTTCTCACGCGTGCGCTCTCCAGCTCTTCGCGCGCTCTCTTCAAGCTTTCAAGACTACTCTCCAGTGATCTCTCAGATTGAATAGAAGTTCCTTCATAGGCTGGCCATGTAACAGCACTCACTTCGAAGATTTCTGAAATGTGAGTGATTCTGCGAAGTGGTAAATCTGAATCAAGATTCAACCATTCTTCGCCATCTACAATAAAAGCGAAGCTCATTCCTGGAATGTCGCCTCGCTCTACTGCTGAATTTAATTCAATTGCTTTTGGATTCTTTGGGTCCAGGTCTGCTTCCATGTCCACCGCGAAATTTGACTTCGTGAAACGAAGATTTGAATTTGCATTGTTGTTGCGGCTTCGTGCCAGTGGAATACCACTGAAATCATGATTAACTAAGAAGCACACATCACGCAGCACGCTCTCTTCAACTGCTTCAGGAGCAATCTCTTCTTCAAAGTAGCCACCGATATTTGTGCGTTGATTAAATACAATCGGCTGTCCTACAAGAGTGATTTTTCCATCCTCTTCAGCTCTGGATTCAACCTTTCCGATAATCGTTCGGATTTCTCTATTCTTCATTGTTTCCTTCTCCTTCCTGAACTTGTGTATTTGATTCATAGTTATTAGTTGCAATCATAATTTCATCGCCACCACGCTCTGGGCCAAGTGGTTCATAGCCAAGCATTTCACGATATTCATCACGTGTGAAAAGGCCGAGCTCTCTTGTGGCATTCACGATGCTAACAACAGCCGAAGTGCTCTGATATTTGACTTTGTTCATGTTGGCGTGAACTTCATTGCCAAATCCCAGCTCTCTTTCTGTAAATAAAAAAGCTGTCAGCGCATCCGTGAACATGATTGCGAATGGCTCCAGCTTTCCTTCATAAATTGATTCATATTTTTCTGCAGTGAATTTGTTTTGAACAAAGTCTTCATTCACACCGAAGTAGTCGAATGTGCTTTGTCTTGTTTGATTTCTCGTATCAGCATCAATGATGTATGGCTTTGATTCGATGTTCTTATAATCGAATTTGCCATCTATAATCATCACGCCGCCATTATTTTTTGCATCAAGATTTTCTTCAATGAATCTCTCACGCGCTTTTGTGATGTCTTCTTCTTTCATCACTCCAGCCGCAATGAGAAGTCCACGAATCAAAGCGCTTGATTTGATTCCTTCAATGATGCCTTGATTCTGAGCATGCATCAGCTCAGCAATCGGAGAAAATGGTGAATTCTCATCACCATAGAGCTCATCATTGAAGTAGTGGTTTCTAAGGTGAATCAAATCTGAATAAGGAACTGTATAGTAATGATTGTGATGTAGCTCAAACCTTGCCACCTTGATTCCATCTTTTTCAAAAAGTTTGAATCTTGTGTAATTGATTGGCCACAAAGCAATCAACTTCGTTCCATCATATTCTGGCCAAATAAATACATTGTTTGATGCAAAATATAAAGCAGCGACTTTATAAATAAAATCGTATTGAGTCATGTATGGATTTGGCTTCTTCAGAACTCTGGCAACATCTGATGTTGTATCAGTGACTGCCACTGAATCTTTGACTTGGCGGATTGCTGTGAGTCGCATCTTGGCCAGATTCCTTGCAAGGGCATCAATGCAAGCAACTACTGCATCGATATCAAGAAGCTCTCCGTGAAATCTTCGATAATTCCAGCAATTGATTGTGATTGGAATGCTCTTTCCCTGATTTCTTTCCCTGGCTTCTGCTTCAGGTTTTCTTTTGAATCTGTCAAAAAGTCCCATTTCTTTCTCCTTATCCGACCATGTTCAAATAATCGTTTCTGTATTTTGTATAAATAACATACGCATTCAATGCGCTAACTGTTCCATCAATTCTTCGCCTCTTTTGAAGCTTTACTGGCTCAATTGATTCAAGAGTGCCCACGGACTTCACGCCTGTGTTTGTTAAACACCATTTAAAGATTGGATTGTTGTTGTAATTTATGTTGTGTTCAGCAAGTTGAGCTCCCATTTCCTTCATTGGCATGGTCCATGTTCTTGCGCCCTGAGCAACTGCTTCCATGACTTCACCGAATTCTTGATTCATCTCTTCCACCCAGTAATCAGCCATTGCTCTGTCATAGCCACCGCGCCAGATGTCTATCTGGTATTCATCACGCATCTGCCTATACCAAGCAGTAACATCTGAATACTTCACCATTTCGCCATCGCATAAAGTAAGAAGCCCACGCTCATGCCATCGCATGTATGGAGCTTCTTTCGAATTTTTTTCTTCCAGCTCTTCAACTCTCGACCTTGGAAGGAAGTAATGCTGCAAAAGATATATCTTTTCATCGTTCCTTCGCCTGATCAGAAGTGAGGCACATGTTAAATCTCGAACTTGCGAAAGGTCCGCGCCAGCTATTGCGTAAGTATTTCGCAAGATTTCCATGTCGTAAGTCTCAGGATTTTCAATCTCTTCCCACTTCAGCCATGAAGCTGCTGAGATGTTCTTCAGGTTGAAATCTTTTGTGAGAACTGTTTTTCTATAGTTAGGCTGAACAATAGCTCTCTCAACTGCCTGGCGAAGTTTAGCAAGCGACTTGACTGTTCCCAGTCCTGGATTAGCTTTAATCCAACAATCTTCTTTGAGCCATTCATCCATAGAGTCAAGCTCATAGATGAATGAAATGAAGTGCTCATCGTCTACTTCACCATTAAGCACTTGTTCAGCATAATCGTATAATTCATCATAAATGCCATCACGAATAAAGCCGCTTGTGGTGATGGTTAAGAATAAAGGCTGCTCTCTTGATTCTGCAGAAAGAGCTTGCTTCATTACATCGTAAAGATTTCTATCCTTGATTGCATGGCATTCATCAAGAATGACCATTGAAGGATTCAGTCCATCAAGAGTATCTGAATCACTTGATAGTGGCCTATAGCTGCCGAAGTTGTAATCGCAATATAAATCAGACTTTCTTGATTTGATGTACTTGTTAAGATATGGCGATTGCTTGACCATGTTCTTCGCTTCATTGAACACAATCTTTGCAGCATCCTTCTTTGTTGATACGCAATCAATCTCAGGACCGCCTTCTTTGTCGCCAAGGAGCGCATAAGTTCCAAGCGCTGAAAGCAATGTTGATTTACCATTTTTTCGGCCCATGATAATGAGCACTTCAGTAAATCGTCTTTTATAATTTTTATCTACAACGCCATAAATGGCTTGAATAATTGCTTTTTCGTAAAGCTCTAATTTCAAAGGCTTGCCGATGTGCTTGCCTTTTGATTGCTTGCAAAATGTTTCGACAAATACAATTGGCCGATTTGCCAGGATTGGATCAAAGTGATATTTTCTATCTTTGCCAGCTTGTATATCTACAAGCATCTGCATTGTTTGATATACTTTATGACTCACTTTAATGTCGCCAGATTGTATCTTCTTCCAATATTGCGCTATGTAATTATATTTTTTTATCTGCATGAATTAGGATTCCAAGAAATCACGCATCAGATCACCTGGCTGATCGCTTCCTGGACCTGTCAAGCTTCCAAGAATTTTCACTAATGTTGTAACTGTTCCATTCGCAGCTGAAGCTGTCTTGTTATATTCCGTAATTGCTGGATTGATAACAAGATTCGTTCTATCCTTCACATATGTTTTTTCAACAAGCAAATCTTCGGATTCAATTGCATCTTTCAGCTTCGACAATATCTGAAGCTGCATTTCATATCGCTCGAATGTTGTTTTAAAAAAATAATGCTCAGAAACACCTTTTTCTTCGGCTATTCTAAGCAGTTCATCACGCAGCTCTTCCAGTGAAGGCTCTTTTTTCTTTCTTCCCATCTTTCGACACTCTCCTCTTTAGGTTTCTGATCTATTTGATGAAATAAAATGTGATAAATCTGTGATAAAATCGACAAATACTTTCAAAACGGACTATCTTTTTTAATAAGTAGCTAAAACACGCTATTTTTCCAAAAAACCGAAGGTTTTTCGGGTCGAGGTACACGAAGG
>Ga0233366_1000482_pt1 | contig 13422 bp, 30 predicted proteins | sample ElkDunMinimDraft_23_FD_191536 | JGI IMG/M metagenome (GOLD analysis project Ga0233366, IMG submission 191536) | Fecal eukaryotic communites from dung pellets of Tule Elk in California, USA - Elk Dung C4 | ecosystem: Host-associated > Mammals > Digestive system > Large intestine > Fecal | place...
CCGACCGCAATTCTGTGCGATATTCCGAAGGTGGGGCGGTGGTCTATCGATAATTTTTTTCTAAAAAATTTCGCAAAATTTAATTTTTTGATTTCAAAATTTGTTTTTGTTGCTTCTCGATGTCCTTCCACAGAACTTCGTCTTTGATTTCTTCCTTCTTGCCAAGATACCAATGATGCTTACCATTGACCACGCATTTGAAGTGATACAGTTCCATCACTTCTCCATTAACTAAGCAGCGATATGTTCCATCTTTAGCTGGCCAACCGTCATGCCATCCGTTCTCCACTGTATCTATCCTCATGCTTTCTGTATCTGTATTTATTCGTTGCCTCTGCCTTCTCAGGATGCAGCTTATTGTGACACGCTCTGCAGACTGAGATCAGATTATCATCATCAAGTGCAAGCTCTGGGTATTCGGCAAGCTCAAGCTTATGATGCACGATCTTAGCTTCAGTCAAGCGTCCATACCTTTTGCAGAGCTGACACTGATAATGGTCACGCCTAAGAATGGCTTTCTTCTTACGTCTCCATGCTTTAGAAACATAAAAAGCTTCTGTCTCTTCTCTTGTCATTTCGCCCCCTTCGATGAGCCAAATCCCCACCGCAATGTCTCTTGCAAGCACTCGCACTCTTATTCCATAGCTTGCTCCCGTTTTCCAATTCGCGAGGGCAAAAGGGAACAGGCAGAAAAAAAGCAACCAGGAGATTAATCTCTTGACTGCTTTTCACAATTTCACATTATCACATTTACAATTATTTTTTTTGGATAATTTCAAAAATCAAGCAAATTCTGCCTCTTCATCTATCTTTTTGCCTGATTTTATGATCAAATATCCATCTCCATCTAAAAATATCTTATGACTCCATTCCCCAAACTTGATGCTCACATTTTCGACCTCATTGTTAACCACAGCTTTGACCGCTTCATTGAACAGCTGAATAACTATCGGATTGCCAGCAAAGCGATTAGCAATCCATTCCTTAGCTCTTTGGATCTTCTTTTCTCGATTCTGCATGACTCTAGCATCTTGACAGTCGCATTCCTTCGTTGCGATCTCATCGGCTTCAGCCTGGCTGATCGGCTCGTCCGGATTCCAATCGATGATCCTTGATTGACCGCAGAACTTGCAGCATCCTGTTATTGTTTTCTTCGGCATTTGATACCCCCTTCATATTGCCTGCTGCCGGAGCAGCTTCCTCGACTGCTGCCGGCTTTAATTTATTAGATTGCAGCGCACAATCCCTTCCTGATCAGGTCAGATGCACGCTCTTCTCTCACATAGAATTTCTCGCCTCGTTCCACTCTTCTTCCTAGTTCCAGGTCCTTGTAAGTTTTTAAAGCCTCGATAAATACTGCATTTTGGCTTTGATAATTCTCTCTGCAGTGAGGATTTCCAAGGATTTCAGCCCATTGCTTTTTCATTGGCTCGTTTGAATGAGCATATAAGAACACAGGCACATCCAAGAGCTTTTTAACATTGAAATTCATGTCAAATGGCACGATATAGCCCGATTCTCCATCCTTGACTCCCTGCTCTATCGCTGATCTGAACGGTGTCACGATGACAGGAACATTGTTTATTAAAGCCTCAAGAACACTGTAAGGATAAGCTTCTCCTTCATCTGACAGCTGCACTAGATAAGTTGCTTTTTTGATATAGCTTTGAATATCCAAAGTTGCAGGCATATTTATGAAATGTTCTGGTGCTCCTGATAGCTGTTTATCACTAAAGTTAAGCCAAACATAAGGAATATCGCTTTCTTCGAGCATCCTGGCAAGCTTGATCATTCTTGAATCATTTTTGCCCTTGTCTCTCGCTCCGACTCTTGTTGCAGAAATGAGAATCAGAGCTTTCCTGGCTTCTCGATGGACCATATTATGAATGACGATTCCGGAAGCTGCATCTGCTCCCCAAGAATCTTTTGAGGATTGAGAGACATTGACCAGGATATCTCTGTCTTTTGGAATCTGCAGAATATTCTGTCTGCTACAATGACAGACTTGAACAGATTTCTTGTAATAAATATTTTTGATCTGATCTGTAAGCCTGTTCAGAATAAGCGTATCGCAGGCGAATTGAAGCTTATCTGTGTACTGCATTACTCTGACTAATCTTGCTAATCTCTCGACCTGTTCTGAGTCGATTTTCTCATAAAGCACTAATATGTCATAAGACGCTGCCATTTCCTTGCAGAAGCTGTAAAGAAATGTTGTGATTCCGCCAACTCTATTTGCATATTCGCAATATAGAATCACTTGCGCTCTGATCGGAGCTTTCATCAATGTAAATTCCTTCAAAGGCTCTCCTCTCAGTTCGTGTCCCCAGATTGCAAATGGCTTGTGTATCTGGCAATATCTTCTCATTTCAGGAATATCACACTGCTGTGTTAAGAGCCAGACTTCATTTTTCTCATCTTCCCTTTTGATCTCTTCAAGAAGATCCATCCGATCTGCTGACACATAAGGCACATGATAAACGATTCTCTTTGTTTTCATGAGGCCCTTCTTGAATCTCTTTATCTTGGAGTTATTGACCGCTGTGCGATAGAAATACATATACTCAGAGATTGCTCCATGCTTGAAGCCAGCATCTTTGAAGATATAGCCGACCTTCCTGGAGAAGTCCTCGTCCTCAGTCGAGTCTTTCATTTCATTGAATCGTATATCGCCAATAAAAGATCTTTTAAAAGCTCTTGTGCAAACACTCGGATTCGTCAGCCATTCTGAATCGTTCATGAGCCTATGATCATGCTGAGCGCCTTCCTTGCTCAGCGATCTCCACGAGAAGTCAATCACGTCATATCCGCCTTTTATCTTCTCCAGGAGAGTCTGAATGAAATAATGCGGAATCATATCATCTGCATCAATAAATGAGACATATTCTCCTTTTGCGTGATCTAATCCGACATTTCTTGCTGTTGAGCATCCACCATTTTCTTTTCGGAATACCTGGACAAAGTCATATGGAGCTAGATATGGCTGCCTGCTGCCATCATCAATCACTAGGACCTCAACTTCATCTGTGATCTGAGGCTTTAAGCTGTTTATAAGCTCATCAATATATGGCTCTGCATTGTATGCTGGAATAATTATCGATAGTTTTATCACTTGAACCCCCTGCTGCCTTTTCAGGCTTCACTATATGCCATTTTCTGACACACCGGACATTTAGCTTCTGCTGTTATGCCATCTTTGATATATGCGATTTGGTCAGATGCGCTATATTCCCCACTGTCCGCCTCGAACACTGTCCTGCAATATGGACAAACAAAGACTTTTGTCTTTTTCGGTATCGTTCCACGCTGAATTATTCTCATGTTTCCTGCTCCTCATGTCTTTTAACTGATATGCTGGCATGGTATTGTTCTCCTTCGTGAACAAAATCAAATTCACATTTGATCTCCCCAGCATTGTATTCCTTTAAATCTTCTACGAAGTTTTCAAGCTTCAGTTCCATTCTTTTCCCTTTCCTCTTTGATCATGCCCATCAATTTCATATTGTCTTTCATGAGTTCAATATTGTCATTTCTTAGCTTGAATATCTCCGGATTGGCATACAGCGCATGAGTCAGCCAGCCTTCAACAAATGAGCATATTACCCAGACAGCAAACGTCAATGCAAAATCATACTCCTGATCAGCTGCATATCTGCCGATCTTTGCTCCCACGAAGCAAGTAAAAAGGATTGCTCCGCCATATCTCCAAAATATCTTTTTTATTATTTCCATCTCTTCCAGATCCTTTTCACATGACTTTTTGAAAAGAAGGTCCTGCTGCCATCAGCTTTCATGATAGAGTATTTCTTTTTGGGAAAGCTCCGTCCTTCCACAGGCTGCTCTTTTTCCAGGATTCCTTCTTCTGTTGTTCCATCGTTGAAGGTCAATCTGACCTTCTGGCCGATAAGACTGTTCAGCTTCTCGACCTTCTTTTCTGTTTCTCTTTGTATTGCAAATTCTTGTCAAGAATAGATGCTTGCTCTAGGGCTTCTAATGCCAACTTATTGTATTTTGCACCAAAAACCTCATTTTCAAGTTTATTCTTGAAACAATTTAAGGCATCCTCTCGTTCTTCTCTTGTCATACCTTATTTTTTCTCCTTAAGCTGCTCCTGTGCCAGCTCGAAAGCCAGCAAATACAATTCAATAATTTCAGTCTTTTCTTCTCCGATATGTGTTATGTATTCAAAACAATCCGGATCAATCTCTGACAATATCTCATAAGCTTTTGAACCTAGTCCTGTTCTTTCGTAGAAATCGTCAAGAATCTCCTCAATTTTCTCTTCACGATATTCCTCATCAGTTTCCCATTCATAAGGCGATTTGATCTCATAATCTTCAAAACGTTTCTCAAGTTCTTCTTTTGCCTTGTTAAAATCGTACTCATAGAAGTCTCTGCTGTGACACACAACTTTGCTTTCAAAATATCCAGGACTGTGAATGAAATCTTCAAACTGCTCATAGCACATATTGTTGTAATTTGATGCTGTGAGGCTTCCAAGATCTCCTGAGATATGCAAGACACAGCGATCTTCTTCAAACAAGAATCTGATTTGATAATTGATGCTGTAAGGATTTTCAAAATCCAATATAGTGATATTGTCATATTTCCTCAGAGTGGCAATATGATCCTTAAAATGTTCTTTTTGTTTTTCAATATTCATTCTTCTTTTGGCAGGATCCTGAAGCCTAATTTGATCTCAAGATTTTCTTTTCCGTAGTCCAGGACAACGATTGCTTCGTTTCCATGACCCTTGATATAGATTTCCTCAATATCCTTGATAAAACCATCAGAGAACATCTTTTCAAATTCCATCTTGCTCATTTCCTGCCTCCTCCTTCCGTCATTGCGACATATTGGCCATAACTCATGCCTGCTGCCTGTGCCTCTTTTTGAAGCCGAGTCAGCTCTTTGGCTTTGCTTTTTGGCATCTGTTTTTCAATTCTTTTTCTCAGAGCATAATCTGCACTGTGATGGTCACGCTCCTCTTTGTTTAGTTTATAATTTTTTCTGTTCAGGTCCCTGATGCGCTGAGCTTTGCATTCAGGAGAACAGACGATTTTCTTCAGTCCGCCTCTGTTTGTCGGAGTGAATTCTTTACCGCAGATGATACATTTCATGTTTAGTCCCCTCAAAACGTTGATTTTTCTCACTCTGCAAGCGTTTTTGTTTTCTCAAAAGCGCATAAATACTGATTTTTTTATTTATCAACAAGCTTGCAAACTAGGAATAAATAAGCAATCAGAGCAATCACGACTCCGATCACGCATCCAGCAAGCTTTAGAACTGCAAGCAAGATTTCCATTTCTTACCTCATTTTTCCTGCCATTTTCCGTCAATTTTTGCCTTGTTTGTATCTTTTTGATAATTTATCCGCCTGAAAGCTAAAATTTAAAATAAAGGCAATTTTCGCAGATTTTTGGCTATATCAAGAAACCGATATATTAATTTGCGTTTTTAAATATATCTTTCAAGCTCATCTGTTGCCTTTCTGCGCTTCTTATAAACCCAATCGGATGAGTAGCCCAACTTATCAGCTATATCTGAGATGGCCATATGATCGATGTAGCACAGCGTCAGGACAGTCTTATACTCCTCTTCTGAAAGCTTGCTGATTACCTTCTCGACCTCAACAATGCGCCGAGCCTTCTTATAGGCGATATCAGCCATCTTGACCTCTATCTCGTTGATCTCAGCACAGATCTTTGAGAGCTGATCTTCAGGCGAGCTCATGACCTTGTCTTTGTCATATCGGATTCCTGAAGGCAAAAGACACGTTTCAAGAGCTCTTCTTTGCGATTGCAGCCTTAAGAGCTGCAGATCAAAAACTCTGATCGAATTTAGAAAATTGTAAACCTCACTTTTCATTGATTTTCCCCCTTCATAGCTTTTTGCTAGTACTCACGCTTGATCTTAACGTCCTGATCGTTCCTTCTCAGCGTCAGATGGATTCCGGTCACTTCCTCAGTGTTGTCGATTATCTGCTGCCAGGTAATGACTCCATCGTTTAAGAGTTCTGCTCCCTCGCTAAACGAATCCATGAATCTTTTAAGTCTCTCATGACCGAAGCCGAACTTATCGTGCAGGATTCCCATGCTCATTGCCATGACAGTGTCTAACATCATGTTCCTCATCTGAGAAGTGGCTTTTTCCATCTCTTTGTGTGACACGTTGATGCTCATTCCGGAACATCCACGCTTCTTGATCTCTTCCCTGAGTCCCTCGATGCCATCTTTCGACACGATTCGCTCTGCATAGACAAGACCTTCCATCCTGCCTCTGGCCATATCGTCAACCTTGCTCATGTTTTCCCTTCTCCTTGTCTGTTTTGGTGGACTTTTGGTGCAACTTGTATCTGATCTCATCAGCAGCAAGCAGAGCTGCAAGAGCTCCTGCTGCCAAAAAGATCACAAGAAGCACCGCCTCATCAATCGTCATTATCTTCCAGGTCGATCTTGAAGCTTGTCGGTTCGTCCGGCCATAGGACATTGCCATCCTTATCTGTCTCGACTGTGGCAAAGCCTTGCTCTTTGGAAAAAGCTTGCACCTTCTTCAGGATTGATCTTGAAAATTTATGAAATGTTTCATCAAACTCGTTTCTAAACTCCTGCAATTCATCTTCAATGTCCAGCAGTTCAGCGATCTGTGAGCTATAACCCATATCCGTATGCATTCCTTTATTGTCAAACACAGCTTTCATAGATAGCAGCGTTAGCTCTTTTCCGTCAAGCAACGTTTGCATCAAGATCTCTTTTCTCAGGCTTTTTGGTAAATCTTTAAATTCCGTTTTTTTCATTCTTCTTCCCCTCTTTCCAGATTGATCTCGAAGCTAGTAGGCTTATCTGGCCATTTACCTCTTTCAACGATATCGCAGCCGATAGACTCAGCCATCTTTTGAAATTTTTTCAAGATGCTGTTTGTTAATTTGTAATGTGCATCTCTTGTCTCGTTTAAATATTCTTGGATATCCGGTTCAATATCCAGCAAGTCAACAAGTTCGCTGTGAACTCTGATAGAGTTATCAATCTTACTGTCATTGATTGTTATTTTCTGAGTTATGACAGTCAGATCCTTGCCTGCAACAAGCCCCATCATGATTATTCTTTTTTTGATGTCATCCGGAATGTCTTTGAATTCTTCCTTACCCATTTTTCTCTCCCTTAGCTTTTATAAATTTTCAGCAATCTGCTTTTCCAGATTGTCAAAATCATAATCATTACGCTTAATCAATCCGTCAGCTCTTGGCTTATTAGTCTGTTCTTTATCAGCCCAGGACCACAGGATTGACTTCCATCGTTTGATCGGCTTTCCTGTCTTAGTTACCCAGCCACGTTCTTCATTCTTCTCGTAGAATTTGACAGGATCGATTCTGAGCTTATGCTCCTCGACATATTTTTTGACCTCTTCCAAGGTTGGTTTTTTAGGCAGACAGTCAGCCGGGTTTTCCCTTGTCTGTCTGACTTTAGTATTTATATTAATTATATCTTTATTATTGGGTGCACTGAGTGCACCATCATGGTGAACTGAGTGCACCATATGGTGAACTGAGTGCACCATAGGTGGTGAACTGAGTGCACCATCATTTTTATCGTTATTTTCGTTATTAAAATCAGGAACTATCGCATTATAGATAAATCTGTTATACCCAACTTTCTTTTTGCAAATGTGTCCGCCAATTTGCAATTCTTCCAAAACTTTTATAATTCCCCTCTTGCTTGATCCTGTGAAATCCATAAGATACTGAATCGAGCCATAAAAGCATCCTTGATTCCCCTGGCTAAATCCATGAATGATTGCATATACCTGCAAGCCAAGTCCTTTTAAGCCTAATCTTGTCAGCATCCACCCCTCAACAATATAGTGGTTTGTATCTTTTACGAGCGTGTTATTGTCAGCCATTTGCTTTCCCCTTTAAGCGTTATTATTTAAGTTCTAAAATTTTAGAATTTCATTCGTCATCATTGGCTCTGTGCCATCTGTCCCAATTCAGCCGGACTCCGCAATTAGGGCAGCGTTCTATGTCGATCTCTTTTTTTGAATATTTGCTATCGAAGAGCTCAAATTCATAGTCGCAATTGCTGCAGATCGGATCATCACAAATCCCTATGAGCCCAACAGGATAAACCTTTTTGTCCGGATCTTCTATAAATTCAAAAATGTCCATCTGGCCATCGCATTCATATTTTTTCAGATCAGTCATTTCCCTGTTCTTCCTTTACATTGACCGCATTAACTTTGAAATTTTCAAATATTGTCTGCTGGATCTCTTCAAGATCGACTTCGTCAAAATCATCATCTGTTTTGATTTCAAGTATTATTATTTTCATAGCCTCTCACTTTCCGGATCGCTGCTGTAAGCTCATGCAGCTCCTCTTCAATATTGATTCCTACCGGTTGTAATCTATTTTTATGAACTTTTTGGACGGTTCCATCTTTCCTCAATACGTCAATTGTCATTCCGTGTGCCTTTGTTACCACCGCCAGAGCATCAACATTGATCTGATCAGATGCTCTGTATGTCACTATGTCTCCAGGTTTAAATATAAAATCCTGCATCATGCTCCTTTCTGCCTGAGCTCTAAGGCTCAGGACTTTGCTAAGAAGGTAATGAGATTGTGATAAATTCCTACCTTCGGAGATTCATTCAATCAGCCAAAATCCAACTTCTAGCGACTTTTTCACATCTTCTAGCGATTTTGGACTACTTAAGTAGTTCCGTCCGAATATCTGCATCCATTCAGTGTGTGAATGATTGCTCTCAAAAGCCTCTTGAGCAAGTCTTTTGAGATATAAATCATTTTCTCGATTCTTATGGACTGCCTCGGAGCTGCCTGTGTGATGTCGGACACAAAGCCAGCACCAAAGCCCATATTTTTCAGAGAGCTTCCTTCCAGGATTACCAAAAATAATGTGATGCTTATGAAGTCCTGCTGCCTGGAGCGGGACTTCATAAGCAACTTGCTCAGCATCTCTCCTGCATAAGAAGCACTCTTTCACTCCTTTTTGGACGATTGAAGCAGCCATTCCTTCAGCTCATCCTCAAATAAGATTTTCTTTCCCAGGCATCTCGCATAAGAATATTCAAAGTGAACTCTTGCCGACTCATCCGATCCGTCCATGATCAGAATGAAATCAGAATCCTCTATGAGCCTTGCTGACATTTTGACAATTTGAATCTGATCTGCTGCCGGCATCTGATAAAAGATCCTTGAAGGATTGATCACATCAACGTCCTTGATCGTTCTTCTGAGAGTCAGTTCCAAATCAACAAATCTGTCGAAGCATTGATCTGTCCGGTCATAGTTGCCGGATATATAGATTTTTTTCAGCTTCATTTCTTATCCCCCTCATAAAAAGCTTGTAAAATCTAGTTATTTAGTTTTTAGTTTCCGTCCCACAGTGGGACAAAATCAGCGTTTCAAAATTATCCACATTCGCAAAGTTTTCTCAGCAAACGCAAATTAATCTCAGCGATTCTGAAGATTAATAAGCTCATGCTCCATCCACTTTTGAAAGCTGCTGCCTTCCAGCGGATAAAATTCGACCTTCCTGCCTTCCGATCTGACTGCTATCTCTACCCATGCAGCCAAATTCTTGATGTCTCTTCCTCTGATCTGCCAATTTGCCTGCTGCCACTTAGGAAGATACGAAAAGTAATTACTTAAATAATTACAATTTGTATATATTTTCACGTCCGAAGGTTTGAGCCTTCTCAGAGCCTTAACAAGAGCACGCAACGCAAGCCTGTTCTCATTTACGTCTTTGACTGTTCCATAGCCTGTCCTGGACACAATCTGTCCTTGGCTGTTCTCAACATTAATCAGATAGAGATATCTGCCTTGTGACCTGATCGCAGGACCTTTGATTGACGTAATTAAGTAAATAGATGCTTGCATATTAATTTATTGATTGCTCCTCAGAATCGTGATAATATAACGCTTGAAAAGAATCTAAAAAATCTTTTAATTTTTTCTCATTTGAGCAAGTCCGCACAACTTGCTCTTTTTATTTGCCATGAGCACGTTCCAGCAATTCCGATATTTCAAGCGTGTCCTGAGCATATGAGCTCATATCTCCACCGTTTTTGTATTTCTTCAGGTTGGTAGAGTCTCCGTTGTATCTCATAAGGATTTCTGCTGGATCATCCCCATAATTGTCGAATAGATACTTGAGCAACTGAGCTCCTGCTTCAATGTTGATTTCAACGTTGAAGATTGCTTCTGCATAGGTCAGATTTTTGTCTGCTGCCATTTCCTTAATATGATTTTTGTTAAAGGATTGGCTCACATTGATCTGCATAAGACCTGAACAGGCTGCATTTTTTACTGTTGGAATGCATCTTGACTCTTGCCAAATTATTGCCTGAAGAAGCTCCGGACAGATTTCATATTTCTGACCAACAATCTCAGTAATTTCTATAATTTCGGTCGGAATCTCGACTCCAAGCTCTTGCAGTGCTTCCTGGGCTGCCTGCTGCCTTTTAGCCATCATGATCTGATACGATGGATCTTCAATCGTTCCGGATTCATATTCAATATTCAGTTGTGTAGTTTGATTTTTGGCCATAATGACATGACCTGAAATAAAAGACTGCTGCGAATTCGCTGCACAAACGAACGGAAGAATTGCGACTCCCCCAGCTGCAATCAATCTTTGAAGATAATTTTTTCTCATTTTTGTCCCCCTCTAGTTAAAAATGAGCATTTCTTTAACTTTTTTCATATTGTTTTCAATTTTCCTCTTTCTCCTGGCTCGATCAGATTGAGCCTCACAAGCTCCATCTTGACTCTGCTGCCGACATAGTGATCTATGTCTTGATACTTCTTGTCGTCCGCAAGCCTTATGATGTTCTCTGGCTTCGATGCAAACTCCACCAGCTCACAGAAATAATCAACGAGTCTGATCGCTTCCTCAGGATCAAGAGTGACTTCTGTTCTCCTCATATTCAGTTTTTACCCCCTCAATATGTTTTTAAATGTTGGCCAAATCTTCCAGCGTGATCCCAAGGAGCTGACTGAGCTTCCTTGCCTCGCCAAAAGTCAGTCTGTCAGGATCATTTATCTTCCTGCTGGTGGTGGTATGACTCAAGTGAAGCTTCAAAGCCAGCTCATCCACTCCATGAATGTGCCTTTGCCTGGCCAAATATAGAATTGTATCTGCCTTTGGTCCTACTTTTCCCTGCATATAATTCTCCAATTACGGTTTATCCGTAGTTTTAACGCAAAAAATTAATATTCGAATATGGAATGCCATACAGATCTTCCATCTTCTTGATCATAGGAATATCCGGATAGCTTCTACCTTTTTCATAATTTCTAAGAGTGTCAGCTGTACAGCCCAATTCTTTCGCTGCTGCTTCCTGAGTAAGTCTTTTGTTCACTCTCGCAGCTTCTAATGTAATCATCAAAGTATCCATATATATCTCCTCTCTGTGCTTAATATCATATTACGGTTTGTCCGTATTGTCAACGGATAATCCGTAAATGTTTTGTGTTAGACTTGATTTTTTTACGATTTAAACCGATACTATAATTACGACTATTTAGGAGAAAAATTATGGATAACAATTTAGGAAACAAACAAACACTAGCACGCAATCTAAAAAGATTGATGGAAGAAAACGGAAAGTCAAGGACGGATATCTGCAAAGCGCTAAACATTAAATATACAACGCTTACAGATTGGCTTAATGCCAAGACATATCCGAGAATCGATGCTCTTCAATTACTTGCTAACTATTTTAGAGTCTCAAAGGCCGACTTAGTTGAAGAGAAAATCGATTTCGATAGAGTCTTTTATTTGAGCCAAGAGGAGCAGGTGATCATCGAGACCTGGAGAAGATCTCCTGATCACGCTAAAGAATTAGCTGCATATGCTTTAGGACTTTCCAAGTTATTGAAAAGAAAGGATGATGAAGATGAAAGAAAAGAAACCGATCTATAAGAAATGGTGGTTTTGGGTAATCGTTGTATTTCTGCTTATTGGAATTGCAGGCAGTCGATCAGGAAGCAATCATGAAGAAGCGACCGACTCAGTCGCAGAATCTTCAAACGCTGATGTTTCCCTACAGGAGAGCTCAGTCGCAACCGCAGAAGTCAGTGAAGAAGCCACTCTTGAATCAATAATAGGCTCAGACCATGAGAATTGGCAGGAAATCGAGACTTCTGATGGTGGTTATAAAATTTCATATAAGGACACAGCTTCTCATTGGGATGAGAACTCATTCGTTACAGAGGCTATTCACAATTATGTGAATCTCTGCTCTAAGGTTTATACAGATAATTCTAGCTGCGCTTATGTTGAATTATACATTTTCGTTGATATGCAGGACGCAAAAGGCAATGTCTCACAGTCCAAGGGATTTATGTGTTCAATGACGCAGGAAGAATTCAACACGTTTAATTGGGATAATCTTAAAGGCACGAAGATTTATGACGTTTTCTCTTCCAGCTGCACAGAATTTTATATTGCACCAGGCATTCTGAGCAATGTCAGCACAGACAAGGTTATTTATTACAACTAAATTCCTATATGGAATTTAGAGCATGAAGCTCAGAATTTCACTGATTTTATAAAAATCTGTGATTATTTTTTAAAATAATGCATTTTTTGTGCGTTTTTTGTAATTAAAATGGCCATAAGGACCATTATAAGAACCAGATCGGAGCTTCTGAAGATCCTTTTCAAATTCCATATAAGGAATTTGACTTCCTGAAGAGCTCCAAAAAGCGCATAATTTCGTTATGATTTTTTAAGAGAAAAAATTGCGTCAACTTGCTACTGGGTTTGTTACCAACTTGACGCAGGAAGGGGAAACATGGCAAGAGTTGAGAAGCTGCCATCCGGATCGTATAGAGTAAGAGTTTACTCTCATACTGACAAAGATGGCAAAAAGATTTATAGGTCCTTCGTTGACAAGGACAAGCAAAAAGTTAAAAAGATGGCTCACGAATTTGAGGATCATAAGACAGAGCTGCAATCTGGAGAGATCACTGTAAGACAATGTATAGACGATTACATTACATCGAAAAGCGGAGTCTTATCTCCGTCAACGATTAAAGGCTATCGTCAGATTCAAAAAAAGTACTTTGACTCGATCAATGAAATGTATGTATCAAGAATCACATCAAAAGATATCCAATATCTTGTTTCAGAGCTGTCACAGACAAGATCGGCCAAGACAGTGACTAATATTTATGCGCTGCTTATGTCAGCTCTTGATCAGGTATCAGATCGCAAATTTAAGGTTACTCTTCCAGCCAGGTCAAAGCCAGCTTATAAGATTCCGGATGATGAGGATGTGATCAGACTGATCGAAGAAGCTCCTGAAGATATAAAGCTCTGTATTGTCCTTGCAGCCATCTGTGCAATGAGGCGAGGCGAGATCATAGCTCTCAAGTATGGAGACATTCTCAGGGAATT
>Ga0233366_1000484_pt1 | contig 13347 bp, 14 predicted proteins | sample ElkDunMinimDraft_23_FD_191536 | JGI IMG/M metagenome (GOLD analysis project Ga0233366, IMG submission 191536) | Fecal eukaryotic communites from dung pellets of Tule Elk in California, USA - Elk Dung C4 | ecosystem: Host-associated > Mammals > Digestive system > Large intestine > Fecal | place...
GCATTCAACGAGGATAGCGGTCATCCTCGTCTCGCGAAGGACATGGAAATTAGCCGTCTTAACTCCGCGATTTTTACGGTCGGTCATTTTAATGAGCTGATCTTGGATTTCCGAGGCAAGGGAATGGGCATCCCTGGGAGTGGATGTGTGAATGAATGTCTCGATTCCTTCAGCTTCATGCCACTTCCCGTTTCCAGCCGCATTGGCATGTATGGACAGAAAACAGTCAGCCCCAAGCCTGTTAGCCATATCGGTTCGCTCTTTGAGCGGAACATCTTGCTCATCGCTATGGGTGAATAAAACTTCAAGATTGTCATAAACCAAAAGAAGATTGCGTGCATAGTGGGCGACTGCCCGGTTAAACTCATATTCCTTCATTCCATCTGGCGTCTGCTTCCCTAAAGTAGCAAATCCATGACCTGCATCAAGCACAATCTTCACGCTAATTACCTCCTTTATCTTTGTACTTATCATATGAGACAAGCCTAGAAATGGACCATAGGAATGAAAAAAAGACAAACCTAATATTGCTGCAGGTTTGTCCTTAGCCTTTTTAGTCTTATTCACATAAAGAATAAGCTTCTTTATCGACAATTATCGTAACATTCGGGTGAGTTTGAAGAATGCTTGCTGGCAAATCTTCTGTTATTTCTCCATGAATCGTTCCGCGAATGGCCTCCGCTTTTGCTGTGCCTGAAGCCAATAGGAGAATTTCCTTGCTTTTCATAATGGTGCCAACGCCCATCGTGATCGCTTGTTTTGGTACGTCATCAATCGATTCGAAGAAACGGGCATTTGCCTGACGTGTGCTTTCCTTGAGGTCAATGATATGAGTTTGACCTGTGAAAGAGCTGCCTGGCTCATTAAATCCGATATGGCCGTTTGAGCCAATTCCAAGTATTTGAAGATCAACTTGTCCTAGCGCGTCGATAATCTTTTCATATCGGTCGCATTCTTCGAGTAAATCTTGTGTATTGCCATTCGGGATGTTGGTGTGTTCCTCCGGAATCTCGAGATGTTTAAAGAGATGCTCGCACATAAAGGTGTAATAGCTGTTTTGGTCTTCTTTCGGAAGCCCGATATACTCATCCAAATTGACAGTGTGGATTTCTTTGTAGCTAGTCCCGTTTTTTTGATGGTCTTCAATTAATTCCTTATAAAGACCGACGGGTGTGCTGCCTGTCGCAAGTCCTAGTACAGCGTTCGGCTTTTCTTGGACTTTATTGATAAGAATCTCGGCCGCTTTTTTGCTCATTTCATTATAGTCTTCAACTACAATGACTTTCATGTTGTTTTGTGACATAACTCTTACTCTCCTCTATAGGCTATTTTTCCTCGACAAATCGTAGTGCGAACCTGGAAGTCGTCATCAAGAATGACAATGTCCGCATCCTTCCCGGCAGCAATGCTGCCCTTTCTGTCATAAATATTCAATTGCTTGGCCGGGTTGACAGCGGCCATTTGGACAGCGTCTCTTAGAGAGCAGCCCGTATAAGTGATGATGTTTTTCACGGCATCATTCATCTTAAGGATGCTGCCGGCCAGGGCTCCGTCTTCTAGTCTGGCTTCCTTGCCCTTAACGAATACATCTTGTCCGCCAAGATCGTATTTGCCGTCTGAAAGGCCTTTGGCGCGCATGGCATCCGTAATTAGTATGGTTCGGTCAATCCCTTTCAGCTTGAGAGAGAGCTCAACCATTTCAGGTGAGACATGAATACCATCCACAATCAGTTCTGCGTATATATTCTCATTCATGAGAGAGGCCCCTGCTGCCCCGATATCCCGGTGATGAAGGCCTGTCATCTGGTTGAACAGATGGGTGGCTTGACTTACGCCGAGTGAGATAGCTTCCATCGTTTCCTGATAAGTCGCCCCCGTATGACCGATGGACGAGATAATCCCTTCCTTATTCAACAGCTCTACCAATTCCTTGCCGCCTGGCTCCTCTGGTGCAAGCGTAACCTGCTTAATCGTTTGGCCAGATAGTTCATACCATTTCTTGAAGAGCTCGGCATCAGGGTTAATGATATATTGGACTGGCTGGGCACCAGCTTTGGAAGGATTGACGAAAGGTCCCTCTAAGTGAACGCCGATAACATCAGCAGTCCCGGGAGTATTATCGGATTGGCTATATTGATGAAGTGCTTCTAAAGCCTGCTCGATGCTCTCCGGAGATTGAGTCATGGTCGTGGGCAAGAAGGACGTGGTTCCTTCTTTAGGAAGGAATGCTGCCATGTGGGCAACGGCTTCTACTGTTCCATCCATCGCATCGCTTCCGCCGGCACCGTGGATATGCATATCAATAAATCCTGGAAGCACAACTTCATCTGGCGATAGGGTCAGTATTTCATCAGCTTCAAGGGGAGCTTGATGTGCTGGTCCTATTTCCTTAATGGTTTCACCATCAATCAAAATATATCCATCTTCTAGAGTGGCATCATCGAGATAGATGGTTGCATTCTTGATTAGTATGGTCATTCTCTCAGCTCCTTTAAATGAATATCTCTCTTCTCTTCCTATCCTATCGTATCCTTTGGCAGAAAAACAGAATTATCTATCCGTTAGTGTATGGTTTAACAGGAAATAATGATAAAATGAAAACACGATTTCCTAATAATGTTCAGGGAGGGAATTTTTTTGCCCAAAGTTAAAACAGTAGATCTCATTGACGAGTTTCAACTAGAACTCATCAGTGGGGAAGAAGGCATCAATAGACCGATAACAGTAAGTGATTTATCAAGGCCAGGCCTTGAAATTGCGGGATACTTTGATTATTATCCGGCTGATCGAGTTCAAATCCTTGGCATGACCGAACTAACGTTTTTCTCAAGGCTCAGCCCGGATGTGCGTGCAGGCCGAATGGAGAGATTGTGCAGTGATATTACCCCTTGTATTATTGTTACCAGAGGTATTGATATTCCACAAGAATTAATCGTGGCTGCAGAAAAGGTGTCGGTTCCGGTTCTCCGCACATCAATGAAAACCACCCGTTTTTCCAGCCGTTTAACTAATTTTCTTGAAAGCAAATTAGCGCCAACGACCGCTGTTCATGGAGTGCTCGTTGACATTTATGGCGTAGGAGTCCTGATTACAGGCAAAAGCGGGGTAGGTAAGAGTGAGACAGCGCTAGAGCTAGTGAAAAGAGGACATCGTCTCGTGGCTGATGACTGTGTTGAAATTCGCCAAGAGGATGATGATACATTAGTCGGCAACTCGCCTGAATTAATTGAGCATTTGCTAGAAATCAGGGGAGTGGGCATCATCAATGTGATGACCTTATTCGGTGCAGGTGCTGTTCGAAGCCATAAAAAGATCTCGCTTGTCATCAATTTGGAGCTTTGGGATCAGCAAAAGAATTATGATAGGCTTGGCCTTGAGGAGGAAAAGATTCGGATTATTGACACGAATATTACGCGCATGAACATCCCTGTTCGTCCGGGCCGGAATATCGCCGTTATCATTGAGGTGGCCGCTATGAATTTCCGCTTGAAACGAATGGGTGTGAATACAGCTCAGCAGTTCACAGAAAAGCTGAACGAAGCGATTGAAGAGAACAAACATGAATAAAGAGGTGGACGAATAGAATGGGGACGATTGGTACAATTGATCGAGTGGCGATTCAGATTGGATCACTATCTATTTATTGGTACGGTATCATCATTGGTCTGGGGGTTTTTCTCGGATTGTGGCTCGCCATGCGGGAATCCGAGCGGCGCGGGCTTAATAAAGATGTTTTTATTGATTTGCTCATCTATGCAGTGCCGATTTCGATTATAAGTGCACGCATATATTATGTGATTTTTGAATGGTCCTACTATAAAGACCATTTAGGGGATATCGTAAAGATTTGGAATGGCGGGATTGCGATTCATGGAGCATTAATCGGAGCGGTTATCACGACGATTGTTTTCGCGAGGGTTAAGGGATTATCCTTCTGGAGGCTTGCTGATATTGCTGCTCCATCCATCATTCTTGGGCAAGCGATCGGACGATGGGGAAACTTCATTAATCAAGAGGCATATGGCGGAGAAGTTAGCCGCAGCTTTTTGGAAAATTTATTTATCCCGGATTTCATTATTAACCAAATGTACATAAACGGTGCGTACCATCATCCGACATTTTTGTATGAGTCCTTATGGAACATCGTTGGCTTTGCTATTTTGATTAGTTTACGCAGAGTGAACCTTCGCCAGGGAGAGCTATTTTTGACCTATGTTATTTGGTACTCAATTGGCCGCTTTTTTGTGGAAGGCTTGCGAACCGACAGCTTGATGCTGTTTGACACCCTCCGTATGGCACAGGTATTATCCCTTGTGCTCATCATGGTCGGCGTTGTTTTAATTATTGTTAGGCGTAAACTGGGTTATTCCGAGAAGAAGTATCTTGACATGTAGGTCATAAGGGGAAGGGGATGAGTATTTTTGACGAGAAGTACTTGGGTTAAAGGTTTGCAGTCTGGGCTAAAGACAACGTGGATGCTCGGGAAGGTCATATTCCCGATTACATTATTCGTCACAATACTGCAGTATACTCCCCTCCTGCCGTGGCTGATTGACCTGATCAGTCCGGCAATGGGGCTGATTGGACTGCCGGGTGATGCGGCCATTCCGCTCGTTCTCGGAAACTTTTTGAATTTATATGCCGGAATCGGCGGCATTCTTGCCCTTGACTCTTTAACGGTGAAGGAAGTTTTCATCATTGCGACGATGCTGTCCTTTTGCCACAATCTCTTTATTGAGACAAGTGTAGCTCTAAAGGTCGGTGTGAAGCTATGGGTGGTCTTAGTGACAAGGATTGGTCTAGCGATTCTGTCGGCAGTTGTTATAAACCTTGTTTGGCGTGGAGGCGGCGAAGTCATTCATTATGGGGGAGCAGTTGGCGGTGAAGAGACGATTACAGGTCTTTGGCCAATTCTTTGGAGCGGGCTGGCAGCGGCGACTACTGGCACGCTGAAGCTTGCCTTCATTATCATCCCGCTCATGCTTATCATTCAAATCATGAAGGATTTGAATTGGCTGAATCTGTTTTCGAAATGGATGAAGCCGGTGACAAGAATGCTTGGAATGAAGGAGAATACCTCCATGACACTTGTCGCTGGCCTTGTCATAGGGCTCGCTTATGGGGCAGGAGTCATGCTTGAGGCAGTTCGTGAGGATGGCGTCAGCAAAAAGGATATGACGATTGCGTTTATCTTCCTGGTAGCCTGCCATGCTGTCGTTGAGGATACAGTCATCTTTATCCCGCTTGGGGTGCCTGTTCTTCCGCTCCTTATTATCAGGCTTGTGACGGCTATCCTGCTGGCGATGATTATCTCACGTATCTGGGCGAGACTGGAAGAAAAGAAAGGAAAGGTAAACCCTAGTGGACAAGAAAATCACAACTCTATTATTTGACTTGGATGGGACATTAATTGATACCAATGAATTAATCATTGCTTCTTTTCTGCATACATTAAATCATTATTATCCGAATCAATATACCCGTGAAGACGTGTATGAATTTATTGGTCCGTCACTTTTGGAAACCTTCAGCGGATTGGATCTTGAGCGTGCTGAGGAAATGATTGAGCATTACCGAGAGCATAATCACTTGCACCATGATTTGTTGGTTCAGGAATACGAAGGTGTGTATGAGACAATCCAGGAATTAAAGGAACGTAACTATAAAGTTGGCATTGTCACAACAAAAATGCGTAAGGCGGTACAACGCGGCCTTCTGAAAGGACGGCTTGATTCATTTTTCGATGTGGTCGTGACTCTTGATGATGTCAAGAATCCGAAGCCAGATCCGGAACCGATTGAGCTTGCCTTGAAGTTAATTGGTTCTTCCGCTGAGGAAACCATCATGGTTGGTGACAATAGCCATGATATCCTAGCGGGGAAGAATGCAGGCACAAAAACGGCAGGCGTAGCATGGGCATTGAAGGGAAGAGATTATCTTGAGCAATATGGCCCGGACTATATGCTTGAAAATATGCGTGATCTCTTGTCGATTGTTGAATCATGAGAAGAACAAAGCGTTATCCGTTGAAGGGTGAGGGTAACTCATTATGGCATCTATATAAGACCGTCTCCTTCTGGAAGGTGTTTCGTAATGTCCTTGTTCTCATGATTGCGCGCTATACCCCTTTCATGCGTTTGAAAAACTGGCTGTACCGTACTTTTACGGGCATTAAGATCGGTGATCAAACATCCATTGCCTTCATGGTCATGCCGGATATCATGTATCCGGAGATGATTAAGATCGGACGCAACTCAATCATTGGCTATAACTCCACGATTCTTGCCCATGAATATTTGATTACCGAGTATCGTCTTGGGGAGGTCGAGATTGGCGATGAGGTGATGATTGGTGCTAATTCAACGATTCTCCCAGGAGTGAGCATAGGGGATGGCGCCATCGTATCAGCCGGAACACTTGTTCATCGCGATGTTCCGCCTGGATCCTTTGTCGGCGGTAATCCAATGAGGATCATCTATACAGCTGAAGAAATGCAGAAGCGGCAAGAAGAGACAAATCCTTTTTAGGGGTTTGTCTCTTTTTGTTCTATACTATTATTAAGGGACAATACTTCTTAGTGAGGTGAACACGTATGAAACAGAAAATTTTAATCATAGAGGATGAGCCTCAGCTCGCCAGGCTTTTACAGCTTGAACTTCAATTTGAAGATTTTGAGTCAGCAATTGCCTATACTGGGCGCGAGGGTTTAGATATGTTCCAGAAAGGCTCCTACGACCTTATCCTGCTTGATGTCATGCTGCCGGAAATGAATGGTCTAGAGGTGCTGGCGAATATTCGAGCTTCCTCGCTTGTTCCAGTGATATTATTGACGGCTAAAAGTGATGTGAAGGATAAGGTCGAAGGGCTGAACCTTGGGGCGAATGATTATGTCACTAAACCATTTGAGTTTGAGGAATTGCTAGCACGTATACGCGTGAACTTGCGCTTCCATTCTTCTGTGCCAGTTCCTGATTCCTATGTACCCCGTGAATGCCGTCTTGGCTCAATCCATGTCAATATTGACAGCCATGTTGTGAAACAGAATGGAAAGGTGATTGAACTGACGCCAAGAGAATTCGATTTGCTGGTTCACTTTATGCGTAATAATAATATCGTCCAATCGAGAGAACAGATCCTCGATGCGGTTTGGGGGTTTGATTATTACGGAGATACGAATGTCGTTGATGTGTACGTCCGTTATCTTCGCCAAAAATTAGGGGATTCGGTCATCCGAACCGTCAGAAGCGTCGGGTATGTGATGAAGGAGGAGTAGGCGATGAAATTACAAACAAGGATCAATCTATTATCGACCGTCCTGACACTTTTTATCTTCATCATCAGCTTCACCGGTATTTATTATTTGTACAAATATCTCGCCTACGATACAGAATATCACCGGCTTCAGATGGATGGCGATGAGATGCTGGCGGCCATTAGCGAGCTTGAGAGTGCGGCGAATATTGATACGCTCCTGCGCTCCTACATCCCGCAAAATGGGATGATCTACATTAAGGATGAGCAGGACGAAGCCATTCTCCGTCTTCAAGCTACATCCACGGCAGATAAGATGGAGTATGCCATCGAGGAAGGAAATAAGTATACCGTTTCAGAGTGGGAGGGAGAGCTTGTGATGGCTGTCCGCTATCCGATGGTCTGGCCGGATCAATCGGTCGTGGATGTTCATCTTGTCCAGCCTCTGCAAGAGGTTTCCGCTAATATGGGTATTTTGAAATGGATCTTGATTCTGATTACGCTCCTTGCCATCATGCCCATCTATTTGGCAAGTCAATTGCTCGTGCGGCTGATTGTTCTTCCGATTCAAAGGCTGACAAGCACGATGGAACGGAATATCTCCCAGGCCAGATACGATAAACTGGAGGCTCCGGATAATAAAAAAGGTGAAATCGCGGAGTTGACCTATACGTATAATTCGCTCATGGATAAGCTCGAGGACAGCTATAACAGGCAGCAGCAATTCGTTGGTAATGCCTCCCATGAACTGAAAACACCTCTCACGATTATAGAATCCTACGCAAAGCTTTTGAAGAGAAGGGGTTTTGAGAATGAAGAAATCAATCGTGAGGCATTAGAGGCCATTACCTCCCAAACCGGCCAAATGAAGATGATGATGGAGCAAATGCTTGAACTTGCTAAGGCGAATGAAACCTTGCAGCTGAAATGGGAAACGATCACCACAACCGAGCTGTTAACAAGCATTGTCGACAGCTTCCAGAAGGCTTACAAACGAGCAGTCAACCTGCATGGTGAGGCGTTTATCTTCACGACGGATGTGTCCAAGATTAGGCAGATCATCTTTATCCTCCTCGATAATGCTCGTAAATACAGTGAGGGAAAGATTGATATAACTGTCATGAATGGCGCAGAGGTTACTATCCAAGTGCGTGATTACGGGATTGGAATCAAGGAGGAGGATATTCCTCATATATTTGACCGCTTCTATCGCGTGGACAAGGACCGGAATCGCCAAACAGGCGGGACTGGACTTGGACTCGCAATCGCAAAGGACTTTGCGGAGCTGCTTGGCGGGAAGATAATGGTTGAAAGCAAGTTTGGGGAAGGAACACTCTTTACGATTATGCTGCCAAAGGGGGGAGAGGCGAATGACTAAAAAACATCTCTGGATACTGCCTGCTCTGCTCCTTATTTGCATCATCATCTGTGCGGCTTATGCCTATAATCAAATCATCTCGAAGACGACCTTTGGAGAAGCGGAAATCAAAAACAGAGTGTCTTCTCTCTATAATGGCGAGGTACAAGCGATTGCCAAAAAGAAGGACCAATATGAGGTCACCTTCCGGAAGAATGACTATATTTATCAAGTGGTCGTTAATGAAGAAGAGGGAACGTTCAGTGACTTAAAGGTCACCCAAGAGGGAGCTAAGGAAGAAACAGAAACGTTAGAAGAGACACCATCCGAACAGGCACCACCAGAACAGAAACCACCCGCTCAGGAAGAAATTAAGCCACTGACGAAGGAGGAAGTGGTCGAAATTGCACGCTCCCAATTTGATGGCTCCGTTGATGACGTAGAGTTCATTGCCACAGATGACGGCGGTTATTACAATGTGGACTTGGAGAATGAGGAGGATGAGGCCACCCTGCAAATTCATGCGCTGACAGGCGAAATCATGACGATTACGTATGATGACTAATATTCTTAACGAATTCTAATCTTTGTTCGCTTTTCTCATGAAACTCTAATCTTTCTCTAATTTACGTTTAATGTTGCGCCTTTACAATACAAGTAAGTTAAAGAATGAAGGAGAGATCATCATGAAGAAATTATTTATCGGATTAACCATTTCAGCCGCTGTATTTGGAGGTTTTGCCCTCGCGCAATCCATGACTTCCGGATCTGCCGCGAAACAAGAAGCTGCCAGCACGAAGCTGATTACTGCACAAGAAGCGAAAGACATTGCCTTGAAGGAAGTAAACGGAATCATTACAGAGTCCGACTATGACGGAGACGACAAACGCCCTCATTACGAATTTGAAATTCAAAGCAATAAGGAAGAAGTGAGCATTGAGGTTGATGCCGAGACAGGCAAAGCGACAGTCACGGAGCGTGAAACAATTAATGCTGCTGCGGCGAATGAAAAAGCACAGGATACAGATGATGAAAATGATAAAGCTGTAGCTGCCCAGGCAACAGAACAGGCGGCCGTTGCAGCGCCTAAAGCAGAAGCTAAACAAAAAGAAGAAGTAATCACAAAGGCAGAAGCCAAACAAAAAGAAGTAATCACAAAAGCAGAAGCCATCAATATCGCGAAGACTGTCGCAAAAGGGACTGTAACAAAAGTCGAATTGGACATTGACGACGATGGCCAAAAGTATGAGCTTGAATTTAAAGATGGTCATGTTGAATATGATGTTGAAGTAGACGCATATACAGGGAAGGTCCTTCAAGTAGATCAAGAGCTAGAAGATTAAGTATATGATGAACAGGCGGAGAAACCCAAGTTGGGTTCACCGCCTTTTTTTGCATAAGTTGCTGGGTGTCCATATTCTCTTGATTTTAAGGTTTAAGGTGAAACCTAACGGCATGAACATTTTCGTTCTATCTTATAAATGAATCACCGACCATCGAGCTGGTCTACTTTCAAAACAGTGTATAAGATGATTCCTGCATAAAAGAGGGCTTTCGAACGGGTTGGCGAACTTATAATGAAAGAGAAGGGTGATATTGGAGGGAGTAATTTTGATAGAAAGCAAGGACCAAGTCATACGTCATTATCAGGGGACAATCGATAAAGCATTTAGATGGAGACTTTTAACAAACAAGGAATGGAGAACCCCGATTGCGGAGAGGAAATGGACAATTGCCGAAGTGGTTGGACATTTTGCTCCATGGGATGAATTCGTGCGACTTAAGCGGATTCCGTATTTCCTGAGCGGAGACCCCTTGCCGAAAAGTTTAGATGTCGAGCAGACTAATAGGGAAAGAGCCCTTACTAGCCAAAGTCGCAGCCAGGAGGATACTATAGCAGAATTTATCCATAACAGGAAAAGGTTAATCACAGCCATTGAACAAATTGAGAATGAGCGATGGGAGCGGGAATATATGTTTAATCAAACGGCTCTGACCCTATCCGCCTACTTCCAAGGACTTCTTGAACATGATGTGCATCATTTTAGGCAGATTGCTTCTGTATGGAATAAAGAAGGATAAGCAAAACCCAATTTAGTTGTTTGCTCATTCTTCAGCTTGTGAATATCTGGCGAAAATTAATTAAGCACAGGCCAGCTTCAAATTATGTTTATATCCTTATCCTTTTATTGGCTATCGAGCTGCCGATCAATCTTTGGGCGTTATTTATGCTTGCCATGTGGCTAAGATAACCTTTGCATATGGAACCTTGTCCATGCGGGCAGGGTTTTTATTTTATCTGTTCGTGAAATAATAATAGAATGAAAGAAAGAAGGGGTTATGGTCGCTTGCTGCTTGACGATAGCGGGCAAGAAGAGTACACTTTGTTTAACTTCATCTTATTATCACATTAGCGAACTAAAGTAAATTTATCATAAAGGAATGTTTAGGATGCCAAATCTTTTTATGTTTGAGAAACCAATCGGCATGCGCGATACATTGCCGGATTTATTTAGATTAAAAGAATCAGTTCGAAGCCGCATGGCGAAGGAGACAAAGCTGTACGGATATCGTTTCCTGGATACGCCGTCACTAGAGTTTTATGAGACAGTCGGTCAGGTGTCTGCAATCAAAGACCAGCAGCTATTCAAGCTTCTTGATAAGGAGGGGCATAGTCTTGTCCTTCGTCCGGATATGACCGCGCCAATTGCCAGGGTCGCCTCCTCTCACTTATTGAAGGAGGGCAATCCTTTAAGGATGGCTTATAGTGCAAATGTATTCAGGGCACAGGAGAAGGAAGGCGGACGTCTTGCGGAGTTTGAGCAATTCGGCGTTGAAATGATCGGAGATAAGACGTTGTCAGCTGATGCGGAAGTGGTGACTTTGCTGACAAGCGTCCTGCAAGCTGCCGGGCTCTCCCATTATCATATTACGATTGGCCATATTGCTTTCGTGCACGAGGTACTTCGCCATTATGGTGGAACTGAGGAGCGGGCAGGAGTCATGCGCCGATATTTATTTGAGAAGAATTATGTCGGGTACCGGGAATATGTGGTTGAGCTTAATTTGCCGGAGAGCAGTCAGCAAATTCTAAACAAACTTCCTGAATTAAAAGGGAATGAAGAAGTGCTTGATCTTGCCTTAGAGCTGACAGAACAAAATGTAGGCAGTACCGCCCTCCGTGAATTGAAGGAGCTTGCGCATATGCTGAAGAAGGCAGGCAATAACAGCCATCTTTCCTTTGATTTGACCCTTGTCAGTCATATGGATTACTATACAGGAATTCTATTTGAAGTCCTTGGCGACCATGTCGGTTTCCCGCTTGGGAATGGAGGACGCTACAATGAGCTTTATAGGAATTTTGGCCAGGATGCACCAGCCACGGGGTTTGGACTAAGACTGGATCGCATCATCGAAGCGATTGGAGCTGTGGATGCAGAGGAGCCGCCTCTATGCGTCATCTATAATGAAGCAGGGCAGTTTGCGGCAATGGAAAAGGCAGCGGCTTTGCGAGCAGAAGGGAAGGCTGTTGTCACGCAAAACATTGACGGGATAGCTGAGCCCGATACGTTTACTAAAAATTTTACGAATATTTTGTATATGCTTGGTGCCAATGGATTGGGGGAAGAATCATGAACGATCGATTGACGGTTGCGATGCCGAAAGGACGGATTTTTGACGAGGCAGTCGAACTGCTGCGTAAAGCGGATTATCAATTGCCGCCTGAGTTTGAGGATACGCGCAAATTAATCATTGAGCTCGAGCATGAACCGCTTCGCTTCATTCTATCCAAACCAATGGATGTGCCTACCTATGTAGAGTATGGCGTTGCCGACATCGGGATTGCCGGAAAGGATGTCATGATGGAGGAGGAGCGGGATGTGTATGAGCTGCTCGATTTGCAGATTAGCGCCTGTCATTTAGCAGTCGCGGGTTTGCCCAATACAGAAATGAGCAAGGTCGCTCCGAAGATTGCGAGCAAGTATCCGAATATCGCATCTCAATACTTCCGGGAACAGGGGGAGCAGGTGGAGATCATTAAATTGAACGGCTCGATTGAGCTTGCACCGATGATTGGGCTCGCTGACCGCATCGTTGATATCGTCTCAACCGGGCAGACGCTACGGGAGAATGGGCTCGTCGAATATGCGACCATTAAGAAAGTGACATCTCGTTTGATTGCCAATCCGGTTAGCTATCGCCTGCACGAGCGGGAGATCACCGATATGGTGGCAAGACTTAGGAACGTACTCAATGTTCACGCATAGAAGGAGGGCTTAAGCATGGAAATTAAGTCATTGCAAAATGGGTTATCTCTTAAGAGGACGGTAGACGGCGGAACGGAAGCCCAGCGCGAGGCCGTTCATCAAATCCTCCGGGATGTAGCAGCGGAGGGTGACCGAGCGCTAATTCGCTACACGGAAAAGTTCGATCAGGTGGCTCTTTCATCGTTAAAGGTGACGAAAGAGGAAATCGAAGAGTCGCTTGATCGTTTGCCAGAGGGCATGCTTGAAATCATGGAGGAGGCAGCAGGCAATATCCGCTCCTATCATGAGAAACAAAAGCAAAATTCCTGGGTCGACTTCGCTGCTTCCGGTACGATGCTCGGACAAAAGCGGACACCGCTTGATTCAGTCGGGATATATGTCCCGGGCGGAACGGCAGCATATCCGTCTTCCGTGCTCATGAACGCGATTCCCGCACATGTCGCCGGCGTAGAGAGAATCGCCATGGTCTCT
>Ga0233366_1000485_pt1 | contig 13345 bp, 11 predicted proteins | sample ElkDunMinimDraft_23_FD_191536 | JGI IMG/M metagenome (GOLD analysis project Ga0233366, IMG submission 191536) | Fecal eukaryotic communites from dung pellets of Tule Elk in California, USA - Elk Dung C4 | ecosystem: Host-associated > Mammals > Digestive system > Large intestine > Fecal | place...
CTCCGTTGAGCAATTCGTGTTCTAAAATTTCGTACTTTTGCGCTTGTGTAATTTCCATTTGTTTATTTTTTTAGTTTTGCAAATATATCATATTTGCTGGAAATTACACACTTTTTGGGATACTACCGTATAATCTTATTCTCGAATGCCTTTCAACACAGTGCAAATGTATGCAATCTGCTCTTCTGTTAATTCTGTATGCATTGGAAGAGAGATTACGGATTCACAAAGTTTTTCAGAAATAGGGAAATCTCCTTTCTGGTAACCTAAATGGTAATATGCTGGTTGGCAATGAAGTGGAGATGGATAGTAAATGCCATAAGGAATGCCCGCTTCTCTTAACTTTTGCGCAACTTCGTCTCGTAAATTTTCTTTCACTTTCAATGTGTATTGATGATAAGTATGTGTAGAATATGGTGCGGTGGTGGGAAGTTCAAGAAAAGAAATAGATTCCAATTCTTGATTATAACGTTCGGCAGCCCATTGGCGAGATTTAATGTATTGGTTCAAATACCTTAGTTTGACGTCCAAAATGGCAGCTTGTATCGTGTCAAGACGTGAATTTACACCAATTTGTGAGTAGTGGTATCGCTTCGGAGCTCCATGGTTAGCAATAGAACGAATCTTTTCTGCTAATGTATCGTTTTGTGTGAAAATCGCACCACCATCTCCGTAACATCCTAAATTTTTGGAAGGGAAAAACGATGTACAGCCAATATGACCGATGGTCCCCGCTTTTTTTATCTCACCATTTTTAAAGCGATATTCAGTTCCAATTGCTTGGCAAGCATCTTCAATTACGTATAGATGGTGCTTTTTCGCAAAAGTAAGAATCGCCTCCATCTGACAACATTGCCCAAACAGATGTACCGGAATAATTGCCTTCGTACGTTCCGTAACCATCGACTCCAATTGCGAAATATCCATGTTGAATGTTGCCCAATCAACATCTACAAATTTACATCTGAGATGTAATAATTCAATGACCTCGACAGGCGCAACAAAAGTAAAAGGAACTGTAATCACTTCATCGCCTGGTTGTAATCCTAACGCCATCAGTGTAATCTGTAATGCATCGGTACCGCTTCCGCACGGAATTACATGCCGAACCGACAAATAGTTGCCTAAATGGTTCGCAAAATCGGTTACTTCACTACCATTGATGAAGTTTGTCGTCGTGAGAACACGCTCAATAGCTGCGTCAATCTCACTTTTTATTCCTCCATATTGGCCTGCTAAATCTACCATTTTTAATGCATCCATACCTTTTGTTTTAAGGTTGCAAACGTACAAAAAAAAGTGTAGAAATCTTCTTTGATAATCAAAAAAACGTGTATTTTTGCAAACTTAAATTTATTGTAGATGTTTAGTTTATATCTTAAAGAGTTAAAATCATACCTGAGTTCTCTCTTAGGTTATATTTTTATTGCAGTTTTTCTTGTTGTAGCAGGATTGTTCTTGTGGATTTTCCCCAATATCAATAATGTTATATTTTCAGGATATGCAGATTTGCAAGGATTTTTCAATATTTCAAAATTCCTTTTCCTCTTTCTCGTGCCTGCTATTACTATGAGATCTTTTGCCGAGGAAAAACGTCTCGGAACAATGGAACTTCTATTCACAAAGCCACTTTCCGATGGACAAATTGTACTTGCTAAGTTCTTATCTTGTTTTACATTGCTGCTTATCGCTATTTTGCCAACTTTTGTCTATGTCGTCTCAGTATATAATTTAGGACAAATTCCAGGAAATATCGATATGGGAAGCACCTGGGGCTCATACTTGGGCTTAATTTTATTGGGTGCAACTTTTATCTCTATCGGAGTTTTTTCATCAAGTATTACCTCTAATCAGATTGTCGCTTTTGTTTTGGCTGCCCTTTTCTGCTTTATTCTCTATTTTGGTTTTGAATATATCTACTCTTTCGAAGCATTAGGTTCATTTGGCTATTTTGTAAAAACTTTGGGTATCGACCATCACTATTCCTCTATTAGTAAAGGTGTTATAGACTTGAGAGATCTAGTATATTTTTTTAGTGTAATGGTGATTTTCCTCGTGGGAACACGCGTTGTGTTGATGAGTAGAAAATGGTAATTTCTTAAATTTGAAAGTATGAAAAATAGTAAAAGATATAAAAGAACTGCCATTATAGGCTTGGTTTTTACATTGGTAGCCTTAGTGGCTATAAATGTAATTTTCTCTTTTTTCTATTTTAGAATAGATTTAACCCAAGATAAACGAAACTCATTGTCTGAAACAACTATCGATATGTTGCGTTCGTTGGACGATAAGGTATATATTAAAGTTTATTTGAAAGGAGAAAATAATCCTGTTGATTATCAGGTTTTTGCACAGAAAACAGCAGATATTTTACAAGAGTTTAGACGCTATTCTAAAAATATCTATTTCGAGTTTATTGATCCATTAAAAGATAAATCCCGTGAGGAGGCAAACGCAATTTTAGGTGAATTCTATAAGAAAGGACTTCAGCCTATTACTATCAATAAAGAGGACGATAACGGGTTCTCAACACATTATGTGGTACCAGGTGCAATGATTATGTATAAAACGAAAGAAGCCCCAGCAACACTTGTGGTTTCTGATCCCGAAAGCTCCGACTGGTTAAATTATTCTGTTGAGGAGTTGGAATACAACTTGGTGTCCATTATGCGTCAACTGTTGAATCCAGAAAAACGTACCGTTGCTTTTGTCGATGGTCATGGTGAACTCTCTCCTTGGAGCACCTCTTGGATGATGTTCCAATTGCAGAAATTTTATGCAGTAGAACGTGTAACGTTGGATGGAAAGATCAACTCTTTAAGAGATGTTGTTGTTGAAGATTCCGTAAATCAAACAATTAAAGTTCTTGGAAATAAGTACGATGTTTTGGTAATAGCTCAGCCAACAGAACGCTTTAGTGAACAAGATAAGTATCTTATAGACCAACATGTTATGCATGGTGGAAAGGTGTTGTGGTTAGTTGATGCAACTACTGCCTCTTTGGACAGCTTGCAAACAACACCCACGTTCTTGGCTCAAGAACGTAACCTAAACTTGAACACTCTTTTCTTTAAATATGGTGTTCGATTCCACTCTGCATTAATCCAAGATTTGAATTGTCAAGCAATACCAATCCCTTCTGGATATATCGGAAATGAACCTCAATACAAAATGTGGGCGTTCCCTTATTTGGCTAATTTTGTAAACTTTACAGATCACCCTATCGTCCGGAAAATGAAAAATATTAAAAGCGACTTTTCTGGAGTTATCGATTTTGTAAATAGTGCAGGCGATTTGCGAAAAACAGTCTTGATTACAACTTCTGAAAGAACAAAAATGGTGCCAACTCCATCTTTAGTAACACTTGATGTGATAAGGACTAAACCTAATATGGAGGAATATGCTTTTAAATATCTTCCTGTTGCCGTATTGGTTGAAGGAAAATTTACTTCTGCATATAGCGGTCGCCTGCCTGTCGAATTTGATACCATAAAACAGTTCGATTTTGTAACGGAAAGTCCTGAAACTCGCCAGATCTTTATTGCCGATGGCGATATTATCCGTAACTATTTCGATAGTAAAACTAATCAACCTTACCCTACAGGTTATGATATCTATACTCGTAAAGTTTATGATAATAGCGATTTTATCGTGAATTGTGTAAACTATCTCTGTGCAGATGATGATCTATTGCAAATTCGTTCTAAGAATTTTAAATTAGGATTGTTAAACTCTCAAAAATCTAAAGAAAAGAAAACCTACTATGCAGTGGTAAATGTTGCTGTTCCGCTGGTTTGTATTTTCCTTTTAGGTACAGTGATGATTGTTATTAGAAAAAGAAAATTTGGGAAAAATAGATGATGAAACATATTGGTGCACATGTTAGTGCTAATGCTGGGGTCGAAAATGCACCCATAAATGCAAACGCAATCGGTGCTGATGCTTTTGCCTTATTTACAAAAAATCAACGACGTTGGGTCTCACCTCCACTCTCTCAACAAAGTATTCAATCTTTTAAAGAAAATTGTGAGAAGTTTAACCTCTCTCCTGATTATATCCTGCCACACGATAGTTATTTAATAAATTTAGGACATCCAGAAAAAGAGAGCTTAGAGAAATCTCGAATGGCCTTCCTCGATGAAATGACACGATGTGAACAGTTAGGACTAAAAATGCTAAACTTTCATCCTGGATCTCACCTAAAATTAATCTCTGTTGACCAATGTTTGGCTCTCATAGCTGAGTCTATCAATATCACCTTGGATAAAACTAAAGGAGTTACCGCAGTAATCGAAAATACAGCAGGACAAGGTAGTAATGTCGGATTTAGTTTTATGCACATCGCGCAAATTATTGATAAAGTGGAAGATAAATCTCGCGTTGGCGTTTGCCTTGATACGTGCCACACCTATTCTGCAGGCTATGACTTGAAAACAGAAGCAGGCTATCAAGCTACTTTTAAAGAATTTGACGATGTAATAGGCCTTCCTTTTCTAAAAGCAATACATTTAAATGATACGAAAAAAGAGTTCGCCTCTCGCGTTGACCGCCATGAAACTTTAGGAAATGGATTTCTTGGAATGGAGTTCTTTGAACGAATTATGAAAGATGAACGGTTAGACGATATTCCATTTATCCTTGAAACTCCAGATGAGTCACGCTGGGCAGAAGAAATCGAGATTTTACGCAAATTTATGAGATAATCAGAGAAAAGATTACGTAATCATTATAATAAGATAATCTTTGTTTATGAATCTGTCAGAAGTTCAAAACCTTTTTAAACATCCGCAAAAAGCGAAGTTATTGCAGGTTTTGTCTCATCTGAAAGTTGGTAATCCTATTGCACTAAATGGTTTATTAGGCGCATCTCTCCCAATCTTAACCGCGGAGGCTTTCTCGAAATCCCCTGCTCCTTTGTTAGTGATTTTTCCTAATCGAGAACAAGCAGCTTTTTTCTACCACGATGTGGAAAAATTGCTCCGAGAAGAGAAAATAGAACTCGTCAATCGTCACGTCCTATTTTTCCCAGCCTCTTTTAATCGCAATTATAAGTGGGAAGATCCTGATCTCTCAAATCAGAAAATGAGATCGGAGATGATTGATAAACTGCTCTTTTCAGATGATAAACTTCTGATGATAACCTATTCAGAAGCCATTGCAGAAAAACTTTTGGATAGTAATTATTTGCTCAAAAATAGTTTTACGCTAAAAGTTGAAGAGGAATTACCTATTGATATTCTTCTGGAATTCCTTTATCAATATGAATATCAAAGAGAAGATTTTGTGTGTCAACCGGGTCAATTCGCATGGCGAGGCTCTATCTTCGATATCTTTTCATACGCAGAAGAACATCCCATCAGAATAGAATTTGAAGATGAAAAGATTGTTTCTATCCGCTATTTCGACGGAGAAACACAACGGTCTGTAAAAGAAATAGATAGTGCTAATATTATTCCTAATATATCTGCTAATGATGAGTCTGAAAATAGAGTCCCATTTTTCAATTTTCTAAAGCCAGATACGCAGATTTGGGTGGAAAATATAGAGTTGATTGCTAATCAAATGGAAACCTTAGGGGAAAAGGCAATGAAAATCGCTCCTAAGGAAGCTACTTTAGAAGAATATTTTATTACAAGTTCTGAATTCCTGTCAATAATTGGGCAAAAACCTATTGTAAAACTCAATGAGTATCAACAATGTTGTTCTGAGACTTTTACTTTCGATATAAAATCTCAGCACCATTTTGCTAAAAACTTCAATCTGCTGCTAGAGGAGTGGATTGATAATTATGAAAAGGGATATAAAACTATTTTCTTATCTGAAAATGCAGCCCAACACGAGCGCATTAGAACAGTAGTCGAAGATTTTTTAATGTCTTATAATGTAGATAATCATACAGATTATCACGTTTCATCATTCTATATCCCTATTGATGGCGTATTGCACGAGGGTTTCCGTGATGAAAGTAGCAAACTTTGCCTCTATACCGACCATCAGTTTTTTGAAAAGTATCATCGCTTTACACCAAAGGATCGATATAAAAAAAATGAATCTTTCACTTTGAAAGAGATCTATGATCTGCAACCTGGAGATTTTATCGTGCACGTTGACCATGGCATTGGGGTTTATCAAGGTCTGATGAATATGGAGGTAAATGGAAAGTTGCAGGAGGTGATAAAACTTTCATATAAGGAGGGAGACTCTCTGTTTATCAGTATTCATTCGCTACATAAAATCTCAAAATATGTAGGTAAGGAAGGGGTTCCACCTACTCTACATCGTTTGGGTTCTGGTGTTTGGGAACGCGCAAAAGAACGTGCAAAACAACGAGTTAAGGAGTTGGTTATCGACCTTGTTAAATTATATGCACAACGTAAAATGCAGAAAGGTTTTGCTTTCTCTCCAGATTCTTATCTACAAACAGAACTAGAGGCCTCGTTTATGTATGAGGATACACCAGATCAACTTAAAACTACGGAAGAGGTTAAGGCTGATATGGAGAAACCTGTGCCAATGGAACGCCTTATATGTGGAGATGTGGGCTTTGGAAAAACGGAAATCGCTGTACGAGCAGCTTTTAAAGCAGTTTGCGATAGTAAACAAGTCGCAGTTCTTGTTCCTACAACAGTTTTAGCCCTACAGCATTATAACACATTTGTGGAGCGTCTCGGAAACTTCCCCTGCAAAGTGAATTATCTAAATCGATTTAAAACTGCTAAAGAGATTAAAGAGATACTTTCTCAACTAAAAAATGGACAAGTCGATATTATTATTGGAACCCATCGTTTGTTGAGCAAAGATGTGGAGTTTAAAGATTTAGGATTACTAATTATTGATGAGGAACAGAAATTCGGAGTCGCTGCAAAGGAAAAACTCCGCGAATTGCGTGCTACTATCGATACGCTAACAATGTCAGCAACTCCCATTCCTCGAACTCTACAGTTCTCTCTAATGGGTGTGCGAGATATTTCGGTCATCGCAACACCTCCACCTAATCGTTATCCCATTCAAACAGAAGTTCATGAGTTTGACCTAGAATTGATTAAGGAGGCCATTACGTTTGAAATAAGTCGCGGAGGACAAGTCTTTTTTGTCAATAATAAGGTGCAAAATATCTACGAAATTGCTGACCAAATTCGCGAACTTGTCCCAGAAGCTAAAGTGGGTATCGGACATGGTCAGATGGAAGGTGTGCAACTCGAAAAAGTAATGCTCGATTTTATGCAAGGAAATTATGATGTGTTGGTTGCAACGACAATTATTGAGTCAGGATTAGATATTGCCAATGCTAATACAATGATTATTAACGATGCACAAAATTATGCATTGAATGTTTTGCATCAACTTAGAGGGCGTGTTGGCCGCAATAATAAACAAGCTTTCTGCTATCTTTATGTAAAAAATATGGCAAATCTTACCGATGTGGCACGTCGCCGATTGAAAGCTATTGAAGAATTTTCAGAAATTGGTAGCGGTTTCCAAATCGCTATGCGCGACCTCGATATTCGAGGTGCTGGTGATATATTAGGCGCAGAACAAAGTGGATTTGTTAATGAGATTGGCCTCGAGATGTATCAGAAAATCTTAAATGAAGCAATTCTCGAACTCCAAGAAACTCATGTGGGTAATGAAATGGCTGATAATTCAGCTTTGGTACAACGCGAATGTTTAGTTGAAACCGATTTGGGACTTCGCATTACGGATGAATATGTGACTAGTGTAAGCGAAAGAATGAGCCTTTATAAAGAATTGAATGCAATTCATTCCGATGAAGAATTATCCAAGTTTTCAGCCAAATTGGTAGATATTTTTGGGGAAATTCCTCCAGAAACTCAAGAGTTACTTAAGGTTGTGAATCTAAAACGTATTGCCCTCCGTTGGCATATTGAAAAAATTGTACTCAAAAATGGAAATCTTATCGGTTATTTTGCAGGAAACAATAACTCTCCTTTTTTCCAAACTGAAGATTTTTCAAAAGTGCTAGCATTCTTGCAAAAGTTTCATCCAAGAGTAGAGATGAAAGAAAATAATCATAAACTGCAATTGATTATTAAATCTGTAATGAATGTTTCTTCCGCAATATCATGGCTTGAAAAAATAGTTTAATTTCATTCTTTGTAATAAAAAAGGTGTGCCCTACGACACACCTTTTCTTTTATAAACTTCTAAACGTTTCTAAATTATCTGCGTTTTTTAGTTTGAAGTTGTTTGTCACTATTTTCAATTTCTTGAGTAGCAACATCACCAGCTTTGTCAATAGCTTTGTTAGCTACGTCAGCAAGTGTTTTTTCAGCGTTTTCTTTAACAGTTTCTTTTGCTGGTGTAGCAGCTGGTTTTTTTGCAGGAGCTTCTTGTTTCTCAGCAACAACTGGTTGTTCTGCAACTGGTTGTTCTTCAACAACAGTTTCAACAGCAGTAGAGTCAACTAATGTTTCGTCAGCAGCTTCTTGTTTGTTTCCACAAGAGAAGCAGATAGCAGCAACAGCTACAAATAAAAATAATTTTTTCATAGTATTATTGTTTTAAAATGTGTTTGAAATTATTTTACAGGAACGTAAGTTAATGTGAATGAATAAGTACCTTTAGCTGGGCTTTCTTCGTCAGTGAAAGTGTATTTCACTCTTAATTCTTCTGCAGAAAGAGCAAGAACTTCAGCAACTTCTAATTCATCATCATAGAAGAATGGAATTTGGAATTTGAGGAATTTACCATTTTCATCTGAAGTCAAAGTCCAAGTGCTAGCGTATTCGTCAGCAGGAGTTTCTTCACAAACATTTGCGCCTGGGTTAATTGCTAAACCACCATTAGCATGGAAATAAAGAATATCATCTACTTCACAATCATAAAGATAACCATCATTAATAAGGTCAGTAGCAAAACTACCATCTGACAATGCGTAAGATGGAGATGAACTAGCTGCAGAAAGTACCCAACCTTTGCTTTGAGTAAGTAATGCTTCGTCAGTTACTTCTGGTTCAACACATGCAGAGAATAAGCCTGCAAAAATTGCTAAAATAGCAACGATTAAAAGATTTTTCTTCATAACTTTAATTATTTTAATTGGTTTTTAGTAATACGTTTTTCACTTTGCAAAAGTATAATTTTTATCGTTAATCTCAACCTAAATTAATGTTAAAAGTTAACATTATCTCTTTTTTTTTATTCTAACTTATTTTATTATATATACATACATAATAAGATGGATGAAGTGAAATCTAAAATTTTGTTTGTTTGAAATAGAAATCTATTCAAATGTAGAAGAAATTTCTGATATTGCTTACAGACTTATACTCGAAGGAGAGGTTTAATCTAAAAAATCGTAAAAAATATCAAAGACTGATTTTGCTATTGTTTTTTTTTATAATTTTACCCGCCCAAAAAAAGCAATGGAGAGGTGGCCGAGTGGTCGAAGGCGCACGCCTGGAAAGTGTGTAAACGCCGAAAGCGTTTCAAGGGTTCGAATCCCTTTCTCTCCGCAGGGTTAAAGTATTGAATGATAAAAAGTTATAAAGCAAAATAAATTAACAAGAATAATTATTAATTTTAAATTCAGTAAAATTATTATGAAAAAACTAATCGCTTTAATCGCCGTTTTCGGGTTCTTCACCTTCGGCCTTTCAAACATTGCAATTGCACAAGAAGCAGAAAATCCTGCACAAACTGAACAAGCAGTTGACTCTGTAGCTGCTGATTCTGTAGCTCCTGTAGCTGCTGTAGAGGAAAATATTCCTTTCGTTCAAGACAACGATGACGCTGCTCGTCAAAGTTTACACTATGTATTAAAAGATAAATATATTCAAGGTGGTGTTCTCTGGATGACTCCTGTGTTAATCTGTTTGATTTTAGGTTTAGCATTGGCAATCGAAAGAATTTTCTATTTGGGTTTAGCTTCTGTTAATACTGGAAAAATGTTGTCAAAAATTGAAGATGCAGTTAAAACTGGCGGTATCGAAAAAGCAAAAGAACTTTGTAAAGATACTAAAGGACCTTTGGCTGGCGTATTCCTCCAAGGTTTAAATAAATATGATGAAGGTCTTGATGCTGTAGAAAAAACTGTTGTTGCTGAAGGAGGTGTTCAAATGGGTCGTCTTGAAAAGAATTTGAACTGGATCTCTTTGTTCTTGGCTTTAGGTCCATCATTCGGTTTCTTGGGAACAGTAATTGGTATGGTGCAAGCATTCGACGATATCGAAAGAGCTGGTGATATCTCTCCAACCGTTGTTGCATCAGGTATGAAAGTGGCTTTGTTAACTACTGTATTCGGTTTGATTACCGCTATTATTCTTCAAATTTTCTACAACTATATCTTAACCAGAATTGATGCTATCGTTAACGATATGGAAGATGCTACAATCTCATTTATGGATATCCTTTCTAAAAATAAATAATCCATCTATCGTTTTGATATCAATACTATTAATATTATGAAAAGAATTGCAAACATTATAGTACTCGTTATAGCCCTTGCAGCTTGTATCGTGTCCTTTATCTTCGCAGGAAGTTTCGATGAGAAGAAGAAGGATAAGTACTATGCTACATTGCAGGTTAAGGAGTGTCATCCAGAGATGATTACTGACTTGCAAAAGGCTACCCCTGAAGCTCTTCCTCAATATGTTGATAAATATCAAGCATTGATTGATTCTACAGAAACGCTTGTAAATCAAAAAGATTTACAAAGAAATATTTTCTATACATTTATCAGTCACTTGTCAGAATTGCAAGATACTACTTTTGAAGCTTTCAAAAATGACTTTCCTCGTTACTCTTCAATCCTTTTCAAAAAAGCTGATAATAAAGATTATTATGTAAACGGATTCAATAACGTTAAATCTTTTGACCAACTTTCCGATTATATTAATACTCTAAAAGCTGATTATGAATCTGTAAAACAAGATTATCTTGTTAGTGCAGCAGAATTAAAACAGATGAAAGAGGTTGTAAAATGGTCAAGCGATATTAATGCAGCTATCTCTGTTGAGAAAAAACAACACGATTTAACACAATTACAAGATGAAGTAGCAGGATTCCAAAAACAAGCTAAATTGATTAACATCACAGTTAATCTTATCTATGTTTTGGCGTTCCTAACTATTGCATTATTGTTGTTCTTTGCTATTCGTGGCATCGCTTCTGATTTCAAAAGCTCCATGGGTATGTTGTTAGGTATTGTTGCTTTGATTGTTGTATTCCTTATTGGATACTTTGTAAGCCCAGACGTTCATGGACCATCAGCAGTGAAAGAGAATTTGATGCCTTCAACTATTAAATTAGTAGGTGCTGGAGCAATTACAACTTATGTTGTGTTCTTTGGAGCAATCTTATCAATTTTTGCAACTATAATTATCAACGCATTTAAAAAGTAATATTATGGCTAGAAAAGTACCTGGAATTAATACCGGTTCTTCTGCAGATATTTCATTTCTTTTGTTGACATTCTTCTTGCTTACCTCTTCTATTAATACAGAACAAGGTATCCCAAGACGTCTTCCGCCCCCAGCAACAAAGGAGGTGGTGGCTCCTATCAACCAAAGAAATATCCTAAACGTAATCGTTAACTTCAAAGATGAAATCTTTGTAAATAATGAACATGCAAATATTGCGCAGTTGAAGGATAGAGCAAAGGATTTCTTAGCGAACCCTTATAATATTGCTACGCTTCCTGAAAAAGAGATTAAAGCTATTGAAAATTTAGGTGAATATCCCGTTTCTAAAGGCGTTATCTCTATTACTAATGATGACGGAACAACGTATGATACCTATATCCAAGTGCAAAATGAACTCCAAAAGGCAATAAATGAACTCCGCGATGAATTGTCTATCAATAAATTTGGTAAAAAGTTCGATATCTTGGATACAGCTCAACAAAATGCAATTAAGAAGGCAATTCCTATGAATATCTCTGAAGCGCCGCAAAATAAATTTGGATCAACAGAATAAAAATAAGAATATGGCTCGTTTTAAACAAGACTCAAAAAAGGAAGTTCCTGAGTTGAACTTAGGTTCTATGTCCGACATTATCTTTACGATTCTGTTCTTCTTTATGGTGATTACCAATATGCGCGAATCTAATGTTAAAGTCGATTATAAAACTCCGGCAGCAACTGAAATCCAAAAATTGGAGAAAAAATCTTTGGTGGCTACAATTTATATCGGTACCCCAAAAAGCCCTGAGGAAAATACTATCCCCCCTGGAAATATCTCAATCCAGCTTAACGATCAAACGGTTCCTCAAAAAGATTTGACAAATCGAGTTAAGGAGTTTATCAAGATTGAAAAGGATGCTCGCCCAACAGAAGAGGAGAAAAATATGTTAACTTTCTCTCTAAAAATCGATAAAAACGTTGAAATGCGTTATGTAAGTACTATTAAGACAGAACTACGTAACAATAATGCCCTAAAAATCAACTATGCTACCGGTAAAAAGGTAGATATGAAAAAGTAGTTGACCATTATTAACCTAATAATATTATACGTATGAAAAGATTTTTATTATCAATTGCAATTTGTATGGTAGCAGTTACTGTTATGGCGCAAAATCCTACGAAAGTGTCTAAAGTTCCTGCAACAAACCATCAAGCCTCTGCAAAAGTTACCTCTATTACAGGAAATGAGGCTGTTCCTACAAACTATGTTCCACAACAAATGAGAAATCCTGTTTGGGGAGCTATTGGTGAAACTTATTATGATGCTGTTACAAACGCATCTTCTCGTCCAACAGTAGCTACTTGGAATGATGGAACTGCCGCTGTAGTTTGGACTATGGCAACAAACAACACAAATCGTAAAACAGGTTACAATTACTACAATGGTACAGAATGGGGAGAAGCTCCAGACCCTGCTACTGGTGGTGTTGAAACTCAAAGAACAGGTTGGGGTGTTATCGCTCCTCTTAACGATGGCGAAATCGTGGTTTCTCACGACGGTGCATCAGCTTTGGTTATTGCTAAAAGAGCAACTAAAGGTACTGGCGATTGGACTGAAACTACACTTACTGGTCCTGCTGTAACAAGTAGCGTTACAGGCGCAACTAGTACTGCTTTGTTATGGCCAGTTATGGCAACCGTTGGTGATACTGTTCATATTTTTGCTTGTACTGAGTCTGATACAGATTATCACTTCAATGGTGGCTCTGCTGCAACTTTAGTATATTATCGTTCTTGTGATGGAGGTAATACTTGGGATATTCAAGCAAGAGTATTGGAATGCTTAACCGCTTCTGATATTGAATCAATTGGTGGTGATGATTATAGTATCGTAGCAAGAAATGGAAAAATTGTTCTTTTAATGGGATATAAATTCCACGATACGTTCTACTGCGAATCTAATGACGGTGGTAACACTTGGA